>Ga0213859_10000592_pt1 | contig 16576 bp, 16 predicted proteins | sample PICome_2_FD_160133 | JGI IMG/M metagenome (GOLD analysis project Ga0213859, IMG submission 160133) | Coastal seawater microbial communities near Pivers Island, North Carolina, United States - PICO304 | ecosystem: Environmental > Aquatic > Marine > Coastal | place: USA: North Carolina... | reverse complement strand
ACAATTAAAAGACCTTTGTACAACTTTAATATCCTATAAAGAAAAAGGGCTAATGGATTCTGTATTTTGGCAAGGACAGTATATAGCAAGACCAGAAACGCAACAACCAGAAGACATATACGAACTTATGTCTAAGGCAGGATTGGGTTTTGTCAGCATAGGAGTAGAAAGTTACAGTGAAAAAGTTAGAACTGACATGAACAAAATGTTTGATAATCAGGCATTAGATTATACTTTTCGCATGTGCACCAAATATAATATTCAAATGGCTTGGTTACTCCTTGTAGGATATCCTACAGAAACTGAAGAAGAGTTTCAAAAAACTTTAGATATGTTAGAAGAATACAATTGGATTAACAAAAAAGGATTAGTAAAGTCAGTAGCACTTGGTCCTACGTTAGATATCATGCCCGGTAGTCCTTTAGATAGAAACCAAAAAGAAATGGGTATTATTTGGGATGATAATGGTCATTGGGTTTACCAAGACAACACTCGTGAAGTAAGAATACGTAGATGGTTACGTCTAAAGGAAAAATGTATTGAATTAGGATACCCTATTGTAGAAAAAGCAACAGAACATTTACTTGCTGAATTGGAAAAAATTACAAAACAAAAACAAAAAGTTCAACACATTTATGATCACTATAACGAAGGTGGAGCAATGGGACCAAGTGTATGATTAGAACTTTAGCAACAACTGGGACAGAAGAAAAAATTAATGCAGATTTTGAATTTAAATTTACTGCTGATAGTGGATCTTCTACAATCATTCCTATTGGTAAAAATTGGCACACTGTTGGTGTTCAACTATCTGGAGGATTAGACAGTGCTTTATTGTTATTTTTAACAGCAAAAACAATTAAAGAACTAAAATTAAATATAAAAATACAACCTATTACAATGTTTATTCCTACAAAAGTAAAAAATATAATATCTACAAAATCTATTGTTAATAAGATAAATGAAATTTTAGATGTTGATTTAATAAATGATGTGTTGTTATTTGACATGCCAATTGAAGATGCTAAAGATCCTATTAAGAAAGATCAGTTTTTTATAGATAAAGTAAGAAAACTAACTAATGATAAAAAAATAAATTTTCATTTTAACGGCAATACAAAAAATCCGCCCGAAGAAATACGAAAGTCATTTATCAATGATGATCTTAGACAAAAAAATAGAGATTGTGCAACATCAATATATAATTCAAGCCATGGTGCAAGCCCACATTACGGCATGAACAAACAAGACATAATTAATCTTTATAAAAAAAATAATTTAATAAATGATTTAGCACCATTGACTATTTCATGCGATGAAAATATATGGGAAATACACAAAACAAAAAGTAGTGTTCCTTGCGGATCATGTTGGTGGTGTAGTGAGCGTGAATGGGGTTTTGAATCAAACAACGTAAAAGATCCTGCGAAAACTTTAACTTACCAAGAATATTTGGATATAACAAATGAAGATACCCAGTAAAACATTTTGTAGCATGGCGTGGGATCATCAATTTATAGATCCTACAGGTAGAGTAAAACCTTGTTGTCGTTTTGCTGAGAAAGATCGACCAAATGAAAATAACCTACACGAAAAAACCTTAAGTGAAGTTTTCTATGGTGAATGGATGAACGGCATACGTGATAAAATGCTACGCGGAGAAAAAATTGATGGTTGCATACGTTGCTATCAAGAAGAACAGTCAGGCAAAAAAAGCCTACGAGAAAGGTATCACGACAATACTGATTTACCAGTAGACAAATTAGTAGATATAAAAAATCCTAAACTGGGTTGGATAGAACTTGCAATTAGCAATGATTGTAATTTAGCTTGTAGAATGTGTGACAGCAAATATGCATGGAAGTGGTTTAAAGAAGAACAAGCTATGTATGGAGAAACAGAAAACACTGTAGAAAAAAGTAAAAGCGATATAGCAAATATATATCCGTTCATAAACGATCTTGTGCATATTAAGTTTACAGGCGGCGAACCTTTAATGACAAAAGATCAATGGGTAGTTGTAGATAAACTAATTTCTGAAAGAGATTGTAGTGAAATTTTTCTCAATTATAGTACAAATTGTACAATTATGCCAAAAAAAAGTTGGATCGACAAATGGAACAAATTTAAAAAAGTAGAATTTGCTTTGAGCTTTGATAGTGCCGATCCTGCTGAATCAGAATACATAAGATGGCCTGCAAAATGGGAAACTACAGAAGCAGTAACAAAGCGTTTTTTAGAACTAAAACAAACGCATGGGTATCATGTTTTTTTACGTAGCACTATAAGTTTGCTTAATGTTTGGAACATGCCTGAAAGTATGCAATGGTGGTGGGATAACGATCCTGGTCCAAAAAAATTAATGAATCCAACACACCTAACATATCCTGCAAAATTATGTGTTACTGTATTGCCTCAACACATAAAACAAAGAATATCAGAAAAATTTACAAACTTCCAAAAGTCTTGTGAAGTGACACAGATTAACGATAGTTTAGAATATATAAAAACTTTTATGAATAGTAAAGATGATAGTAGATTGTTACCATATTTAAAACATTATATAGAACATACAGACAAGTACAGAAACCAAAACTTTTTTGAAAGTTATCCGCAATTTTCAGACATTTTTAAAACTGTTCCTTAATAAATTTATCTCTTTTATTTTCTTTACAAGTGCTTACACATTTAGGAATTCTATTTTCGTCAGTCCAACTCTCTTGTATTGCTGTCCAAACTTTTCCATTCATTGCTTGATCTAAACTTACGTTAGAAAGATTTATATCATTCATATAATCTTGTTCAACAAGTATTTCTTCAAACCTATCTTTTTGTTTTGGATTAACTGCAAACTCTAACATCTTACTATTAAGATGACAGCACGGTATGACGTTACCCATATGATTAACAAAAATACGTTTTTGATTAGCATACTTACAGCTGATACAAGGTGATTCTTCGACTTCAACTTTTTTATGTTTGACGCCGCCTGTATCTTTTCTATGACTGATAATGGTTTTGAACTCTTTAAATCCTTCGTCCTTTGCCATTTGTCTTGCTGTTTCAAGTTGATGTTCATTGTGTTCGAACACAATAAATTGCCAATTTGCTCTGCCGCCTGCCGAGATAAAAGCTCTAAAGTTTTGTTGAACTTTTTTAAAACTACTGCCTTCTCTATATTGTTCTGACATCTCATCACTACCATCTATTCCCCAAACTACTTTATGGCTTCTTGGAAGTATGCCAGCAAGTTCAGTCCACCATTTCGTTGTTCGTAAACTACCGTTAGTAGCAATGTTAATATGGCAATCCCATTTTGCAAAGTGCTTAATGATATCAAAAAATTGCGGATGGCTACATGGTTCATCTACACTACCACAAAAATTAATAATTTTTATGTTAGGAAACATTTCTTTTTTGAAACGTTCACGGATCACTTCTATATCAATATAAGATTTGTTTAAGATTTTGTCAGCTTCTTTTGAAAGCACACGAAAACAGCCTTTGCATTTTATGTTACAAAAACTTGTAAGTTCTATGTCAATCCATTCAAGTGTTTCTGAAGACCACATAATTATTCTTTCACCATTACGTTTTGATAGGCTTTGTTATATGCACATGTGCGCACACATCTTTGCAAGTGTTTGTTGTGTGACGGATTCCAACTTTCCTCTAACACTTTTGTATAGTAAGGATGTTGCATAATATCATTTATAGATTGGTTTTTTAAACTATTCCAGTCTTCTGAATACTCGCTTAACTTTCCTAAAATATTTTCTTTATTCTTAAATGCATGATCAGAAAGAAAACAACATGGCCACATCTGTTGTTGAGCAGATATAAAAATTTCTCCTTCATGAATATATTTGCATTTAATAGTTTTTGTTACACTATCATCTATTTTGTTTTCAGCTATAAGTTCATCTAATTTGTAAACTTCCTCTTTGCGCTTGTGTTCTTTTTTTCCTGTAGTAGTAATAACTTTTTTATGTTTGTTATTTTTCTTACCAATTTCTGCCACCCATTGATGATAACTGTTACGCATGCCAGTACGTGTGTAAAATTGAAGGCCTAATTCTTGTGCATGGTTTTTTGCAGTTTCTAATTCATGTTCGTTATGATCAAAAACAATGTAAACCCATCTGTTTAAATTACCTTTATCTTTGTAACTGTTTTCTGCAAAGGCATTTAAATTTCTTTCTACAACAGACCATTTTGTATTCACTCTATATATGTGATTAGTTTCTTTGTGTCCATCTATGCATGCCATTAAGACAAAATTACTTTTATATTGTCCACTTAGCTCACCTAATTTTTTCCAACTACCTACAGGCGCAACACCAACGTTTGTACTAATAGTAACTTTTGCACCATGCTGTAATAAGTATTCAGTAATCTCTACAACTTCTGGATGTATCATTGGATCGCCAAGTACACCACACAATTTAATATGTTTATTTTCAATATGTGTACGATTTGGTAAGATTCTTTTTAGATCGTCAAAACTAAATTGTGTTACTTCTAATTTGTCTAAATTTTGTGTTCTTGCACACCCTGGACATGCGGCATTACAATCACTTGTAATTTCTAATTCCATACTTTTGACGTGATTAATGTTTAGCATATTTTTACTTATTTGAACTGTTCTGTGAAAGGATCAAACTCGGCGCCGCATTTTGTTGCACATACTTTTAATTTGCCGTCTGCACAACTGCTCTTATTCCAACTATTTTGTATCTCTTCAAAAATGCCTGTGGCAAAAACTTTATCTAATCCATTACGTGCATCTAATACACCTTTATCTGGAATGAACTCCCATATCTGTTCTACTTTAGGGTCTTTGTGCCACCATTTGTACATGCGTCCAGCAGTCCAACAACAAGGTAATGCTAATCCTTCTGCTGTAATAAAGAGACTACCTTCTTTTTTTACTTTACATACAATAGGGGCCGCGTCAAAATAAGCATCCATACTGCCATATTTCTTGATAATGGTTTCTTGTTTCGTAAGAGCTTTGTTTTGATATTTTGTGTCAGGCTTTTTGAGCTCTGCTGAATCTTTGCCTTTACGGTCTTTGGCTTGATGTTTTTCTTTCTTGTTTGTCTTTGCATCTATAAATCTTCCTGTTTTCTTTTTCATAAACTTTTCAACACCCCACTCTTTTGCAAGAGCTTCTGCTTGTTCAACTTGATGTTGATTATGTTCAAAAATTAAAAAGTCCCAACGGGCTCTACCGCCTGCATCAATAAACGCTCTCATATTACGTTCTACATTTTTCCAAACCACGCCTTGTCTGTAAATATGATTTGTATCTTCAAGACCATCAACACTAAAAATTACAGCACCTTTTCTACCAAAAACTTCAGCAAGTTTTTGCCACCATTCTACAGGTTTGGCGCCACCATTAGTATTCATGCTTAACCAAATATTAGGATTTGCCCAACGAAAGTATTCAAATATTTCTAATGTATCTCGTGCAACAATAGGATCCCCTAAGTTGCCACACATATACATTGTGTTGAGTTGTTTTACAAAATTAGCAGGAAAAATTTGTGTGCAATCAGCATATGTAAGTTCATCAAGATTGATATGCGGATTAATTCCTTCTCCGTTCATGTTACGATCACACATAGGACAAGCAGCTTGACAATTCTGTGTAACTTCTAAATGAATTGTTTTTATATCTTCATATCTATACATTGTAAACCTTTTTCATATGTGTAATAGTAATTATTCCTCGGATGTTTGGATATAAATTTTTCTATACTATCTCCAGGAAAAACCATTGATAAATTAATTATAACACCAATGTTATTCCTTTGCAAATGATTTATTTTTGTGTTTATACATCTTCCTAAGTGGAATCCGCAAAAATAATAATTTTTGTATTCGGGAAGATCTTTGATTTCATCTACAACTGCATCAATAGTTTTCATTTCTTTCATAATTGTCCTACTGCTTGCTGCGTGTATGATTTGTACTCCAAATTTTTCTTTCATGTTATAAAGTTGTAAATCTAAGAAAGATCCGAATAATTTTGTTTCTTGCTCTAACCAAGGATAAATTATTAAATCATCCTGTTCACATTTTTCCCAAGCATCTACAACAACTACACAATTCATCTTGTGTCTCCATATCTTATACACAAATTAGGACCTTTATAAGTACGCCAGGGATCAAAAACAACGACATTTTCAGGCACGTTATCTGTTTCGTGAACCCTAACAAAAACACTTGGATTTTCTTTTACAATCCAGCCACCGTGTTCTTTGATATAATGTTGAACCAATAAACTATAACTACCATCAACATATTCTACATCTGGTTTATAACTGTCACTACTGAACTGAATTTTGTTTCCGTGTTTTAGTATTTCTATAGCCATATTTTTTGCTTGTTGTTCTCTCGCTGTTATTATACAATCAAATAAATCGTATCCTAAGTGTAATTTATCCGACATATAACGTAGTGCAATATTGTCTCTTGGATGGCAAGCGCCGCCGTCGCCCATTCCTGCCTTCATATATGCCGAACTGGTTATACGTTTTGTGCTTTCTGCTAATGCTGTACTAACTGTATCTACATTAATGTTGCCTTGTTTCTGTGCTACATCTTGAATCATGTTAACAAAACTAATCTTTGTGCTTATAAATGTATTATAAAAAACTTTTATACATTCACATTCGTCCCAAGTACCGATTACATAACGAGGGTCGTTTTCCATTATAGTTTTGTAAAAGTCTACAAGTTGTTTTGCATCGCCTGTTTCTCTGCCGTCTTCTGTACCAATCATAATCATTTCAGGATTTACCATATCCCATGCTACAGTTCCCATTGCAATTAAGTAAGGATTATAAACAAATTTTGGAGTTGTAACTATATCTTTAAATTCTCTACGAGTAGTACCTGGTAATACAGTGCTTATTAAAACAAGCAATTGATTTTTGTTCATATGTTTGTTTGCTTCTGCTAATACTTGTTTGACTGTATCATACGAAAAATCTTTTGCTTGTAAATGTGCAGTTGGTGCTCTACCATCATAATCAGGATCGTGCAGTGTTGGTACCGCAACAAACACAATATCACATCCATTAACTGCTCCAGCTATAGTGGGAAACTGTAATACTTTTTTAGTTTTACGTTTTACTATATCATAGCCGTTGACAGAGTGTCCTTTTTCTGAACATACTTCTGCACAAGGTAATCCTAATTTTCCTAATCCAATAAATGCTATTTTCATGTTTTACTTTCTGCTAACAAACTTATTTTTTCTGCAAGCCAGTTTTTTCTTTTTAAAATTTTATATAGTTGCAAATTATGATTTAATATTTCTCGCATTTCTAATCTAATTTTACTCAAATCTTGATTACTATACTGAGAATATTTGTTTATATTTTTTATAATAATATCTACCCTTTGTTTTAGATCAATAGTTTTATCATATGATTCGTCAAACCATTCGTTAAAAGTTAAAAATCCTCTATATTGTAAATCTTCAAGCGTACCGGGATTACCTAAGATTAAAAAAGGTAATCCTATGCCAATAGGTTTATATACCTTTTCACTAAAAAATAATTGATCCGAATCGATGTTTGTTTCAGTATTCAAAAATAAAAAACTTTTTTTACATTGTTCAATAGGCACAAAATAATTAGGATTTATGTTTTCAAAATCCTCAACATCTAATGTAAAAAAACTTTGTTGATCTATCATAGAATCAGGATGTAGTTCTTTATAATTTGTTAAACCTTCACTTAAATTACCCCAAGTATTATAACCTCGGTTAAATAAATTATTTTTGATAAGTGCGTCCATTAATAAGCATCTATGATATCTGGCTTGCCTATTTAAGTTAATATAAAGTTTATCAGGTACATAATCTAATATATTATTGCAAGCAGGAAATTTTTCCATCCATAAATCATTATAAATTACTACTACATTTTTAATATTAGTTGGAAATTTTTTATTTGCTGTTATTACAATTATTTCTATGTCAATCATAGAAGATATTAGTTTAACACTTTCAACGAAATGTTTTGATGTTTCATATGGATCACACAAACAAACTCTAATATTAGGACAATTAAACGTGTCTACATTTTTAGTTATATATAGTTTTACTTCTTTACGCCAATTTTCAAGTGTATCAAGATTTTCAGCATGATTATAAAATATTGGAAATATGTAAAAATTTTTAGGATCAAAAGAGTCATTAGTTTCTACTGCATCTACTGCGCTAAAAACCCTATGATAATTTTCATCTTTAAAAAAAGTTTTTTTATTTGACTGAGAAACTAAGTGTTTCAACCTTATTTTATGTTCAACACTTAATTTATATTGTACAGGATCAGTAATTTTGAATATTACTTTTCTACTCATTTAAAACCAACTTTACATTTTTTCCTGGACCAATTTTACTTGGCAAGTCGCCGTATTTTTCTACATACCATTCTATTACTGCTCTATACCAGTTTTGACTATTATGGTGTGCTTGTTTATTAAACTGATAGATATTATTGTTAGTGGCTTCCATTGTAGACAATGCTCTGGCGCTCTCTTTTTGCAAATCTCTTAATGTTAAATCATTTATATCCAATTCTCATGTACCTCGTATATTTTTCTAATTTTAATTCGCCTTCATAAAGCAATTGGCTCATTGGAGACATACTTGCAAAATCATCTAAATCGTTTACACAATTTACATGCTCATCAATTTCAAAAAAATTGTTACTTTGTAAAATTACTAATTTTCCTTTTGGTATTTTAGCGTACCATTCACTAAAGTTTTTGATGTGTTCACAACTTGTATTAATAATAGTATTTGCACTGTCTTTTAGAGTTTCTATATCTCCATTACTCTTGGTTGTTTTATATTCAAATCCATCATAACCTAATTGATTTATGTCTAATGTTTGTGCTTTGAATCTCCAACCGTCAGCTACTAAATTTTTATTAAAGATTTCTGCTATTTTCCAAACTTTTGGATCTATATCAAAACTTCTTATACTTTTAAACTCTATACCTTGTTCAACTAACAAAGGAACAATAGTTGCATACCAACCTGCACATAGATAAACATTACCTAATTTTACATGCAAATCCTTTACTACTTGTAATAGCCACGATTTACTTTTTAACTGTCCTCTACTGATACAATCCTTATCAAAATCAGTATTAGAACTAATTAATTGTTTTAAAGGTTTAATCAAAGAACTATTTGTATAATTTTCTAAAACTCGCCATAGTGCAAATTCATCATTGTGCAACACTACTTTCATTTCATCTTGCAATTCTGGTAACAATCTACTTATACTATATAAATTTTCATCTAAAACTGCTTTTCGTAAATCATCGTTGTCTAATAGTCTAAAAATACTATGTAAATTTTTTTCCATTACTGCTTTACGTAAATCGTCATCATGTTTTGTTAATCTAAAAATACTATGAATATTTTTTTCAACTATAGCCTTACGAAGTTCATCATTATCAATAAGTTTAAACAAACTTGTTAGTTCTTGTGAAGTATAAAATCGTCTAAAGTTTTCTATTTTGTCCTTAGAATAGATTAATTCAAATCTATCTATTATATCTTTTATAAAATCATCCGGCTTGTGTTGCTCAGGTTCAAATTTTCCGTATTCCTTTTCAAATGATTTCTTTAACCAATCAAAATCATTTATTTTATTGAGATTTTTTAAATTGTCTTTGTTATCCACACCATACTTACGGCCTGCTCGTGCACCTTCAACAGCATATGTTGCGAACGGTATAGATTCATCAACATCTTTACACCATACATCTAATCTTTTGTCTGTTTCATCTTGTTTTTGTCTATCAATAATACTACTTGCTAATTTTGCACACTCTCTAAAACCACTTTTCCAAGCACTGAAAGGATCAGTGTTGAAAGCAGTGATGTTACTTATACCTGGCATTGGACGAAAATGTCTACTTATACTTGTAGTCATGTCAGGTTTGGTAATATCCATGTCAATAGTAGCCTGTCTTGGAAATAATTTGATGCCTCCGTATCCGTATTCTAATCCATTAACTGGATTTTTGCTACGCCATACTTTTACATAATTCATTTCATTTGCAGGTGCTTTGTAATCAAACTTAAAATCATCTGATATTACTGCATCGCCGTCTACAATCCAAATTAAATCTGTAGAACATAGTTTTGCAGCTTCTCGATGAGCTTTTGGAATGCCTTTAACACCATGAATTCTTTTTGCTCGAGGAAAACGTTTTTTAAGTGCATCATAATTTTTTTCAGCATTTGGTTCATTGTAACTTATCATAACAATATCATACTCTGCTGTTTCTTTTTCACCTAAAAATGTTTGTGGTGCTCTTTCTGGAGGAGTATACACACTCTTAAAAAATTTGCTCTGTTCGTTATTGTAAGGATCAACAGGAATATCAAGATTTAATTCATATCTTAAAGTTTCTCCAAGTCCCATAATTTCATATGGTAACATTTCTTCGGTAATTTTACTGTATTTTTCCTTCCATAACTTGTTAAGGTATTGAAAATCACGTACATTCACATAATCCCAGTCAGTACACATAGTTTTATATACACCTTCACGAGCTCCGTATATAGCCCACATGCCGTTGTCAACATCTGCTCCAACTGATGACCATATTTTTAACCTATCTAAGTTTTTCTTTGGTACTTGAGTGTTAAATTTTTCTATTGTTGGTTTTTGTCCTTCAAGTAGGCTCATTTTTACACCTTCACGAAATCCTGCACGCCACGCTTGCCAAGGTGTTGCATTATTGTATACATAACTGTGAACTTTATTGATTTGTAGATACTCTAAGTCCCAACAAAAATCAATTCCAGCCGCTGTATTATTAGGATCTGCATTTTCGTGTGTTCGCATTGTTTTAACAAGCTCAGTTGGCCAACATTTTATACCGCCGTTTCCGTAGGTAAGACCATTGATCATATTATACCCGCTGAAACTTACAACACATTTACTTAGATCTTTGTCATCATTAAAATGCAAAACTTCTGAAATAAAATTATGTGAAATTTTATTGTCACCGTCCACTGTTATAAAACGTTCTGTTTCAGAAATATTAGCACAGGCTTTATGTGCAGCGTCTGAACCTTCAACTCCGTGTATACGCTTGGCCCAAGGAATTTTTTGTTTTATATCGTAGTAATTTTCTTCAGCATTAGGTTCGTCATAGCTGAGGTAAATTATGTCGTAATCATAAACTTTGAATTCTTGACTCATTGTTCTATTAAACTCGCTGTTCTATAAGGAGGATGTATAGCCCATAAACTAATATTACTTGTGTCCTTTTCGCTATCGTATTTAAAATCTACTGAATGGCCTTCATAGGCAAGTTGAGATTGAAAATTTATAGTACGTATTAATAAATTAGGATTGTTTTTTTGTGTAATAGCAAACATTAAATTACCGTTTATGTTTTTTACTTCGCTTGCAAAAGAAAAGTGCCAATTTTTACTGTGAGTAATAACAAGATCAGATTTTCCTGATGGCACTACCTCGACAAATGTATTTGAAACCACGTCTTTTGATTGTGTATTTTTTAAAACAAAATCAAAGTTAGAATCAAACTTATAATCATTAAAATTTTTTGTACCTTGTATAAAATCTTCTATAAACTCTCTTGACTTTTCAATATAAGTATTGGTTGTGCTATTCTTTTCATTAGAAATTGAAAGAATATCTCTTGTATCATTGTCAAAATATACATAAAATATCATAATACATCCTCTATGTAGTGAAACACACCTTGTTGTCTAAAAGGACCAACAAATATTTCATCTCCTGCAAACAAATTAATTCGTTTAGACCAATTTTCAAAGGGATTTTCCCATCCTTGGGCATAAGGTTTCATGTGAATAAACGTAGGATCTTCTCCTAAATATGAAACTTTGTCAACACAGTCTAAAAGTTTTGCGGCTAAACACACAGCAACATCCATGCTTGGTATTTTTGGACTACGATTGGGTAATAATTTTTTTCTTAGTGCTTCTTGAGTGTTAATTACTTCAACAAAATTGAAAAAGTTTTTAGTAAATGTACTTTTTTCAAAATAATGTAGTGCAACGTATAAGTTAGGTAAATCATTTTCTAAAAAAGTTTTCCTATCACGTAAAACATCTAACTTTTCTTGTCTGTAAGAATAGGCTTGACTTACAAATTTCAAGTCATTTCCTAAATTTTTGTTCCACCAATTATTCAAAGACTGACAAACAATTGAATCACTTTCAATAACTGTTGTTTGATCATACGGAGACCATTGCCATAAACGTGATCTATTCAGCACGTGAAACTTATCTGTGTTTTCTTCTACTAAGATGTTGTTTTCAAATAGATCTTTGCTTACTGTTTGGTTGCTTACAATTGATATAGAACGGTCATCTATTTTTTTAATACTTTCGGCACACTTTATAGCATAATTTATATGCGTTTGGCCTTGGGCATACAGCAAATAACCTTGTGTCATAGCATTTTTTCCAAACTATATTTGTTCATACAATGCACATTATGTTTATTCGTTTTAACTGCTAAATTTTTTTTACCAAAATTTGTTAAAAAAAGTATTTCTTCATTGGATATAGATAAAATTTCATCTTTGTCTAAACTGTAATACATAGTGTCTGGCATATCTCCTACAAAATTTCCTTTTTGGTAATTATTCAATATATGAGCAGCAATGCTGAAACTAAAATCATTCCTATATAGATTGGAATTTATTTGATAAAGCCTTTTGTAATAAGAATAATTTTCATATACATGATTAATTACATCAAAAAACAATTTTGCCTGGTTGTCTTTCTTAAAATAAGTGCAAGTAGCCCAGTAAAATTTACAACCAATGTCGCTTATCCATGTAAATTCTTGGGTTTGTCTAAATGAACAAATATCAAATGATTTATCATACATGCATACAGAGTTGTTTTGCAAAAAACACTTTTTTAAATTGTCGTTACAAATTATAAAATCACTATCTAAAACTATAGTTTCTTCATATGGTGTGAGTTTATATGCTTGTATTCTTGCTGCATTATAAAAAGTCAATCTTTCATTTGTATTTCCGTCATGATAGGTTTTTTTTGAAGAATAAAAATTTTTATCTATTACAATTATTTGATCAAAATCTTCACTTATTATTTTTTTATCTGTAATTATAGTTGTTGGAACATCAAGATATTTTTTTATTCGTCTTGATAGATCTATTGCCTGTTTAATATAATCAATTTTCTCATTATTAAATGCAAAAACTAAACATCCTTTACTCATCTAACAATCCTTTTACAGATTTATTTGATGTTAATTTTTTATATTCTTCAAAATATTGTTCTTTTGCGTTATCATACACTTGACTGATTTCATTTGTAAATCCATCAAGATTATCAATTTGAATAGGAATGTTGTTATCATCTAAGAGTATGCATGTTTTTTGTTTATAAGTTAAACAGTAGACTATAAGATCTTGAGTTATCGAAAATTTGCCAGCATTATAATAATACACACAGTTGTCAATAAATTTTTGTTTGATGAGTTTTTTTTGGTTATGTAGAACATGTGCATAATTTGCAAAATCAAGTGCATTTTTAAGTTTATCATCCATAAGGATACTCCAGTGTTTACACTATTATATACTTAAAAAATTAAAATGTCAATGATTATTTGATTAAAGTGTTGATGTATTTGCGTAAGATGGTGTAGCAACACTAACATTAGAACCTGTAGCTCTTAATTGCTGTATTGTACTTGTTAATGTACCATTTACATCTTCGTCAACTGCTGGACCTGGAACAATCACACCGTCAACATCACCAGGATTTTCACTTCCTGGTAACACTTGGTCTCCAGTATCGTCGTCAGCAAATGTAACTCTAAATCTTAAAACTGTAGTACTATCTGTTCTTCCTTCAACAGTGTAACTGTTTTCTGCATAATTACCACTACCAGTTTTGGTAAAAATTGTTTGAAATGTTCCTGTTAAATCAGAGTTTCCAATTGCAGATCCTGTGCCTGTACCTGTTGCTGTTGTTTCGGTATAATTAAATTTAATAGTACCCATATTTGATAAAAGTGTAGCCCAATCATCTGATTTGGCTCCTGTTTGTCCTGATAAATTTGCACTAAATCTTATTTCGCCGCCGCTATTGAAGAAATAGCGTCTATCATCAGTGCTTGCAAAAGTCACTGTAAAAGTGTGTGTAATCGAACCATTCCAATCAGTTGATCTTGTACTACTGGTTGCTGCTTCTACTGTACTATTGCCCGCGTCTAATAAAAATTTATTTGCTTCTATGTTACCAGTTGCTGTATCATAATCATTAAAACCGCCATCAGTTGTGGTTAATGTTGATATGTCTACACCAGTAGCATCTGCACCTATTACTTGTCCTACTGCAATATTTGCTACACTTGCATTTGATCCAAGTTGGTGATTATTTGCTTTGTTTAAATCAGTGCGTAAATTGTCCATGTCAGTTGCTGTAACTGTTGCACCTGTACTGACTTGTGAACTTGTAAGGCTTTGTCCGTAACCGTCTGTTCCACTACCTGTGCCCATTATGGTTGCGATTCTACTCTGCAAACCATTGTATTGTGCTGCGGTTATTGTATCTCCAACGCTTACTGCCATTTTTTGTTTCCTTTAAGTACGTACATTATTTATTTATTTAAACAGCAACTTCTATCAATCTGACACCGGATTTGTCGTTGTCTTCTAAACTTTTTCCTACTACGCACCAAGCATTTGGAGTAGCACTACCTTGTGCAAGAGCTGTTGCTGTTCCTGCGACTGGTCCTGTAACAAGTATATCGCCTTTTTTGACAGGTCCTTCTACCTTGCAGGGAACTCTACCTTTGAGTGCAATAGCAACACCATTAATATCACTGTTCATCAAATGTGCTGGTTCAGTTGAAACAACACCTGCTAATCTTGCATCACAAAAACTATTACATTCTGTAACTTCTGCTTCTCCACCAAATACCAATACTGTACCTGGCTCATAATCTTTATCTGCTCTGTACTTTTCAGCTAAGTCGGCATATCTTGCACTTGTTGCTGTACCTTGGAATAAATTAGCACTTAGATTTCCGCTCGAATCTCTTACAGCCACAGTGTTTGACGTTGCACTTGTTGATCCTGAACGAGCATTACCACTCATATCAAGTGTTAAACTTGTAGATGCTGTACCATTAAAGTTTGTTGCATACATGGTGTTAAATCTGTTAGATGCTGCACCTATGTCAACTGTTTCTGTACCTGATGCACTTGCATAACTTGTAAAATTACTATAGCCAGGCAATACAGCAGAACTGGTAATACGTAGAGGCATTTTTTGTGCAGCACTTGGATTTTGCACTTGAACATATATTTGTTGTCCTTGTGTATTTGCAATTAATCCTTTGTTATCGTCAACGATTTTTACTTCTAAATCATTAGAGTCACCGATAGCAATACCTACATCAGCAAATTCAGTAAGTGTAGTAAATGAAGTAGAGGAACCCGGAGTAGAAACAACATAATTACTTGCATCAATACCATTTAATTTTAGTGTATTTGATGCAGTTCCCCAAAAGTAATGATCCGTGCTTGTAACACCGCCTGTTGAATTTATGGTATTCTTAAGTGTCACACCTTTTCTTATTACATCAAAACCTGGATATTCTGATGCATCTTCTGTTCCGATAGTAAATGATGCATTACTTATTATATGTATTACTTCGTCGTTTACAACACTTTTAATTATAGAACGAGATGTTCCTGTATTGTCTCTTACACTTGCACTTTGAAATTGTGTTACTGTTTCTCCAACACCTTGTGGTCCTACAAGTACAAAAGATGTTCCGTTGTAGGCATATAACTGTTCATTATTTGTATCCCACCAAAAGTCACCTTCTGATAAGCCGGCTGGGGTAGAGCCGCTTACTTCAGCGCCGCCTGTGGTTCGCCATTTGGTACCATCATAAAATTTTAATTTACTGTTTGTAGTATCAAACCATATTTGTCCATTAATTGCTTTAGGTGGAGCGTTTCCACCAGCAAAGTTTTCTAATAGAAATACAAAGTTTTCGTTTTGTATTTCACCATATCCAGCGTAGTTTTTACCAACTAATTTTAGATCGGTAGTTTGATCAAGTGTACCGTCCTCAACTACAGTAAGCTGGGTTCCATCATATTTGTTTATAGTATATGCCATCTTTTACCCCTATGCATTATAATTATTTATCGCATTTTCCTATTATGTTACCGACTGTAATGTAGCACCTTGGAAAACCCATGCTCCTCCACCTGTTTGATACTCGTATATGTAGCGTGTTGCTGTTAGGTTAACAGTACCAGATGCATTATTTGCTGCAGAAACATCTTGAACTACTGATTCTGTACCTGTACCTGCAGCATCTCTCACATCAACATAAGATTTTTCTAAAACTTTTGTGCCGTCTGTAGAGATAGATATATCAATTCCTGTAACCGTTGAACCACTATATGTTGTAGCAAGCACAAAACAAGTAGTACCATTTTCTAATGTAGTTGGATCTACTAAATTTGTAAGTAGATT
>Ga0213859_10000591_pt1 | contig 16589 bp, 18 predicted proteins | sample PICome_2_FD_160133 | JGI IMG/M metagenome (GOLD analysis project Ga0213859, IMG submission 160133) | Coastal seawater microbial communities near Pivers Island, North Carolina, United States - PICO304 | ecosystem: Environmental > Aquatic > Marine > Coastal | place: USA: North Carolina... | reverse complement strand
AAACTATCATTTTACAATTAATTTGAAATATATAAAAAATCCACCTAAATTTAATATAGTTCATATTGAAGATGTGGATTTTTTACAGATACGAGAAATTGATTTAGCTTTAGACAAAGTACATCCTGGCAAAAACGCTCATAAGGTAGCAGCAAAAAAATTTAAAGAGAAAATAAATGCATATAACAAGTGAAAATTTAGACTGTTGTGTGCTTACACTATTTGTTCACAACGTCTGCAACTATAATTGTAGTTATTGTAATGATTATCATAGAGATGGCAGTCATAGATGGCCGACCGACTGGCAACCGTATATAGACTTGATAGAAAATATAAAAAAACGTAACAAATACATTTATGTCGAAGTGTTAGGTGGAGAACCAACAGTGTGGCCCAAGTTTCAAGAGTTTGTAGATACTATCAGCGATGAGAATGTTTTTGTAGAATATGCAACAAATGCCAGCAGAACTTTACGTTATTGGGAACAGTTTAAAACTCAACGTGCATTTGTATTTTTAAGTTGGCATGCTGAAGAAGCAAATGATGATCACTTTGTTGAAGTTGCAAAAATAATGCAACACAAGGCCAGTGTAAGTGTACCTTTGATGATTGTGCCCGACAACTTTGAACGAGCAAAGGCATTGTATGAAAGATTAAAAAATTTAAACATTGAAATAACACCAAAGTTTACTAGAACAAGTATAGATGGTACAAGTTATTTTGAATATACAGACGAACAACGTGAATGGATACAGAATAATAGTTATAATAAAATGAGACCGTTTGGCATTGATTGGAAAATACCTCAAACACTACATTTTAATGGTGAGCCTATGAAATTTATGAAAGTATTAGATCAAGGATTACATAAATTTGAAGGATATACTTGTACAGCTGGTATACGTAGACTTATGGTTGAGCCTAATGGTAATATCAAAAGATGTACAAAAGGAGTAGGCGGCAGTTTAGGTAACATAAAAACAGGAAAGTATATATTGCCAGATGATCCAGTTGTGTGTGATTATAGTGCTTGTCCTTGTAAATTAGATGCGGTGGTAGAAAAATGGCTATAGATCCTTTTCTTACAGTAGGTAACAATGGTTATAGTAATATATCAACTGGATATCTACTTGATAACGAAGAAAAGATATTCAAAAAAAATAAAAAAAAGTTAAAAATTTACAAAGACGGATTATATATAAACAAACCAATTGACTATACTTTAAATAAATTTGGATATCGGTGCAATCACGTTATACCGCCCGCCGGAGATTATATATTAGCTTTAGGATGTAGTCATACATTTGGACAAGGTTTGCATAAAGAACATAGATATACTGATTTATTAGAATCTCATTATAATATACCTGTTTTAAATATTGGCATTTATGGAGGATCGTGTAATCTTATAAAAGATAATCTTATACAATTATTTTCTAGTGGATTTAACTTGCCAAAAAATATTATAATACAATGGCCTAATAAACACAGACTTTTTTACGGTACGTACAGATTGCAAAATGACTCGAAAACCACAATCCAATCAATGGAAAGTTTAAAACAATATAGTGAAACATCACAAAATCATAGTAGATGGTTGCTATATAAATATGAAATTCCTTTTGTGGAGTTTACAGTTCATAATGAACCGCAATCGCAATTTCCAAACTTCTATATAGATGTTGCAAGAGATCTAGATCATCCCGGAATTGAGTCAAATCAAAAAATATTTGAATATATTAGAAAGCAAATAAATGAAAAAAGACAATTTTTTAAAAAAATATAAATTAAATGATCCAGTATGTTTACTCAAATGGACGTGGAGTACAATAAGGCTAATGGAAGGTACAACTAATAGTTGTCATAGAGTCAAATCAAGTAATATTACACCTGAAACATATAAAGATTTTCATAATACTCCTTTAAAATTAGAACATCGTAAGAAAATGCTGAATGGACAGTGGCCTGGAGACGGCTGCGAATATTGCAGAAATTTAGAAAGAGCTGATGCACCAAGCGATCGGACTAAGGCACACGCTGATACATATTTTGCTCCTCCTGAATTAGATAAAAATTCAAAGGCAATAAATGTATCACCTCGTATGGTAGAAGTTTACTTCAATAATTTATGCAATCTTAGTTGTATATATTGTAGTGCAGAATACAGCACTGTATGGGAATATGAGGAAAAAAAGTTTGGCGCAATTGACGGCCGTAGATTAGAAAATGTAGAAGAAGGTAGAAAACAATATCCTAAAATGCTCGAAGCGCATTGGAAATGGCTAGAAAAAAACGCTCAAGAAATTTACCATTACAACGTTTTAGGAGGAGAACCTTTCTTTCAACCTGAATTAGAACAAAATATAGATTTTTTTGAAAATAAACCATGTCCAGATTTAAGATTTGCTATTTTTTCAAATTTAAAAGTCGAAAATCAAAAACTACGTAGAATGTTAGACAAGCTATCTAGTTTAAAGCAACGTGATCATTTATTTGGTGTTCAAATAGTATGCAGTTTAGATTGTTGGGGGCCACAGCAAGAATATATACGTACAGGATTAAATTTAAAAAACTGGGAAGAAAACTTTTTAACTATTTTAAATGATTACCCAGATATTGATTTAAAAATACATGGTACAATTATTAGCTTGACAATGCAAACTTTACCAGACTTGTGTAAAAAAATAACAGAATGGAAACAAATAAGAAACTTTAAACATAGCTTGAGTTTTGTTTGCGGCCGTCCTTACATGGATGCAGGTATCTTTCCTTTTGGATTTTTTGATAAAGAATTTGATCAAGCTATTGCAAATACGTCTGATAAACAAATGAAGGTATGGATTGACGGATTTAGAAAAAAAGTAAATAGGCAAGAACATGTTTTAGAAGATATAAAATATTTGAAAGAAATGCTAGACAAATTTGATATACGTAGAGGAACAAATTGGCGAGAATTGTGGCCATGGTTAGACAAATATGAAGTATGAAGATATAACATTTGAAATGCTAGGTACTAGACGTCAACGTCCTATGTACCTAAGTAAGTTTACAAAATTTAGACAAAATTTAAGCATGAAAGATTATCCAAAAGATCCACACGCTTACACAGAAGTTTTTCTTAAAGAAGTTGACTCTTGGATACATGCACATAAATATGTAAAATACATAGGTTTAGAGACCTTTACACGCAGAGATGCTATACTTGGTACTACACATCAGTTAGACGAACTACACCAGCTGTACGGCGCTAATATAGCTACGTACAAAGGTGAATACAAGTATCACAGACGACTAACAGATTTTAAAGTCAAACAAATAACTAATTACAAAGAATTAATCAAAGGCGATGTTTTTATTGTAAGTTATCCTAGTTGTATCACCACCGGCTATCACGATAAGTTTGATTTATTGTTAGATTACTGTGATGAGCATGATATTCCAGTTCATATTGACGGTGCTTGGTTTGGGCAGTGTAGAAATTTTGAATTTGATGTAACACATCCTGCTGTACAAAGCGTAAGTGTAAGTCTAAGCAAAGCATTAGGAATGGGCAGTCAACGTATCGGTATTCGTTATACTAGAGAAAAAACTGTAGGACCAATAAGTATTATGAACGACTTTGCTTATGCAAATGTAAGTGATATGTGGATAGGCGTTGAAGCAATGAGACATTTTGGACCTGATTATTGGTGGTCAAATTACAGTGAATTATATTCAAAAGTTTGTAATGATTTTGATCTAGAAGAAACCAATAGTATACATGTAGGATGGTTATCCGATGAAAACGGCAAACACCAATTTGGTGTGCGTACACCCTTACGTTTTCTAATAGAAGGTATATTTGATGAGCGTGGTACTGATAAGGGATTAAATCAAATTGAAAGGAATGAAAGACAGTGACAGTAGTCGATGGTTGGATATCTATAGATGAAATGGAACTTGTAGCATCACAAATGCGTAACATTGGCAAGACCGGCACAATATTAGAGATTGGTGCAGCCGCTGGAAGACTGTTTTCTTTCCTACAGCCAAAATTTCCTGATTGGAAATATGTTGCAGTTGATCCATGGGAACAAGAGCAAGTACGATTACAAATTGATTGGAACAAAGGCTACTTTGATGAAAATAATTTAGGAGAAGTAATCACAAAAGATATGTTCTCCAAAAATTGTCCTTTTGCAGAAATGTATCAAGCATATTTTGAAGACTGGAATTATGAACATAAATTTGATATTGTTAGTATGGGGTTAGTAGGAAAAAGTATAGACTGGAAAAAAGTTTACAATAAAGCAAAAACTTTTTTAAATAAAGACAGTGTAATAATAGCAAGAAATCTAAGACATAAAACTTATGGTGAAAAAATATTAAATGCTATAAATTCTTTAGGTAATATAAAAGTAGGCGAAGCAAACGGATCTGCTGCTTATAAAATATATTATAATAATTTTGGTTCACACACGATAGATTTCTCAGTAGAAAAATATAAACAAGAACAATTAGAATATTTAGATTCTAATAATGTAAAATTTACAGGTAGAAATAATTTTAACAAATTTTGTTCAGTACCGATTGAAACAAAAAAAGAACTGACAGATTATTTTACAAAACTAATGGGTCACAAGTACGATTGGAATTTTGAATATTTCCACAGTGGAGAACCTGCAGGATTACATACAGATTACACAAGTTTTCCTAATAGTTGGAAACCTAAGGCAGACGGAGTAATTACACACGATTGTCATATTATTTTAGGAGTGATTATTCCTTTAGATTGGAATTGTAAACAACCGTATACTATAAATTATAATATTGTATCTAGTATTCCTCGAAAACTAATATATAGAAAAGGCGAAATGAGATATGCAGACAATAACGAAGTATATGAGTATCGTAAAGATTATTTGTTTGACGATGAAGTGTTAAAATATAATCCGCACGGCACAGAATATTATAAAGAATATGCAGATTTGAAGTTTCATAGTGCATACAAATGGGAAGTAGGAACAGCTATGATTTTTGACACACGCAGATGGCATAGTAGTAGTTGGTTTTTAAAAGATAATTTGTTGCCAGATGTAAGCACAGAATACAAACGTAGTATAATTGGATTTGCAAGTATAGATGTCGACAGATTATAATAAAAGTGATACATTTTGTATGTTGCCATGGATTCATCTATGTGTGCGTCCCGACGAAGCACTCAAGCCGTGTTGTAGATACTTGACTTTAGATGATCCAGTAAACGTAAATTTAGATGCCTTAAAAAATAATGGTATTCAAGAAATGAATAACGACTATCTAAAAAAACTTCGCCAAGATATGTTAGATGGAGTAAAGCGTGAAGAATGTACAAAGTGTTATATACAAGAACAAAATAGCGAACTTACTGACAGAAAGTCTTTAAGAAAATTTTTAAATTATAGATTTTCCCCGTATTTAAAAGAACAATACACAAATGAATTTGATTGCGTACGATACATTGAAATGAGTTTAGATAACATTTGTAATTTACAATGCAAAATGTGTGATAGTAAATTTAGTAGTAAATTACAACGACGAGATGAGTTTTTAGAAGAAGTTGATCGTTATAAAAAATTACAACCCAGTTTTGATAAATTTAAAAATATAGATTTGTCCAATTTAGTTTATATAAAATTGTTAGGGGGCGAGCCGTTTGTTTCTCCAAATTTTATTAAATTTTTAGATTATATTGAGCAAAGAGCAGATCCTAGTAAAATAAAATTAGAAATCGCAACTAATGGTACAAAAATACCTAGTAAAAAAATTATAGAAAAACTTGACAAATATGAAATGCTTTTCATCAATGTTAGTTTAGATGCATATGACAAAGTAAACGATTATCAAAGATTTGGAAGTGCCTATGAGCAAACATACAAAAATGCACAAACATACGAAAAAATATTTAAAAATATACACGTAAGTTTTCATTGTGCAGTTAGTTTGCTAACAGCAAATAAATTAGCAGATAGTCTAAATTTTTTAATCGAAGAAAACAACTATCATGTGAGTGTTGATTTTGTTAGATATCCTAGATATCTTTCGCTATTGTATGCTCCGCAATCCTATATAGATTGGGTTTTAGATAAAAATAAAGATAATAAAACTGCATCAAAACTAATAAACACACTTGTAAAAAGCGGTAAGTACAATGAGAAGCATTGGTTTGAGTTTTTACATACGACCAAAAAACTAGATGGATTTTATAATACTAATATAAAAGATTATAATCCTGACCTTGTTGCTTATATAGAGGAAAATGGTTATGAGACATACCTGTTTTGAAAACAGCATTCCGTTAGAAGTTTGCAACTATATCAAAGACTTTTTTGATACTAATACAGATTTGCATATCAATAAACCAAACAATCCAAATGTAATTAAAATAAATTCGCCATGGACGCATTTAAAGGATGTGTTAGATCCTATATTATCAAAATATTTTAAAACTATTAAAGGACAAGGCGGTAACATTTACAAGCATTCTAACCTTTATACAACTCATGTTGATTCTGAAGAACCTTACCAATTGATAAATGCTTTACTGCCTATATATTTGCCAGATGATTCTATTGAACAACATTTTATAGTTTTTGATCAATGGGTAGATAACGGGTTTGGACAAACTTGGTATGGTGACAGAGATGTAAAGTACAACTTCGATAGAAATAAAATACTTCAAGCAACACCTTATACTGATGATCGTGTTTATGATAAAACTGATGAAGATATTGACAAAGATTTTTATTACAAATACCTTACAGACGGCAAACATAAGCCAGAATATTTCAAAGGACTTACAGGAACAGCCTATAATTTTAAACCCGGCAATTTAATATTATTTAACAGTAATAATTTGCATTGTACAGGATCATTAAAAGGGCCATGGAAAATAGGATTGCATATCAATTTTGAAGGGTCTTTGCAAGAACTATTAGTATAAATAATATTATGCAGAGTAATGAACAGGAACTATTTTTAAAAACAGTAAAAAATTTTCAACACTGCCAACGTAATTTTGATTTATCACAAACTGTAGATGATTTGATAATTGATTGGTTGTTAGATGTTGGATATAGTACACCTACAAAACAAAATTTAGATTCCTTTGAAATTGTTTGTGTAAAAGATAGAAAAAAAATAAAAGAATTTTCTATTTCTGCTACAAATGGTCCCGATGAAAGACATTTTTTATCTGCCTCCACATTAGCCGAGCTAGAAAATGGCAGAATACAAAACCCTCAAACTGATGCCAATTTACTTTTTCTTTTTTTTATAAAACCAAAAACTCGAGTTTCGGAAGACAGATTAAAAAGAGAACGTGGAGATCCACCAACTGATGAATTTTGGATACGTTGTACAAATTTAGAAATTGGTCTAGCAGCTAGTGCTATTGGTATTGCAGCAAATACAATAGGTATGCGTACTGGATTTTGCCGTTGTTTTGATATTGATGCCCTTCCTGTTGAATTTTTAGAACCGTATAATATAAATCCAAAACATTTACAGGTAATGCTCGGGGTAGGGTATCCATTATATGATGACCACACATTACATACTGATGGAAAATTTGAAAGTTCGTCTTTTCCTAAAGATATACCTCGTAAATTAGTAATTTGACACATAAATACTATACAACGAAAGGAGAACTACATTGTATACAGATATTAAAAAAGCAGTTCTTAAAAGCCAACATTGCCAAAGGAATTTTGATCTATCTCAGGAAGTGCCTGCAGATGATATTGAGATTCTTGTACATGCCGCTACGAATTGTCCAAGTAAACAAAATATTGCATTCTATAAATTGCATGTAATTACAGACAGACAAACAATTGAAAAACTTCATGAGCTTTCGCCAGGAACACATGCAGCAGATAAAAATGGAATTTTAGTGCCTACAACTAATAGCCAAGTTTTGGCTAATGTTTTATTTTTATATGAAGAACTCACATTAAATTCTTTAAGCGAAAAAGGTGTTAAAAAATGGGCAACAGCAGACGAATCTGATATTGAAGTATTTAAGAGAGACAGGGCTACTGCAATAGGTATTGCAAGTGGTTATGTAAATCTAACAGCATCGATATTAGGGTACAACACAGGATGCTGTCAATGTTTCTTAAAAGATGAGATTAGAGATTATCTAGGTTTAGAAAACGGTCCTGCTATGATGCAAGGTATTGGTTTTAAAGATGAAACAAGAAATCGTAGATTGCACGAAAAAAGCGGTTTAGTTTTTCCAACACGCAAAAAGGAAACTATTGAAGTTTCGTATATATAAAAAAATAGTATAAAGTCAGTTTTACATTGACTTTGTACTTCTTCAAGTATATAATAATAGTATGACTGAAGATTTAAAATGGTCAAATTATGACTTTACTAAAATTCCCTTTGATGACATTGTTCAAGTCGGACAACGTACTCTGCTTTATAGAGATATTTTTACTGTTAGTTGGCTTCTTGGCAGGTTTTGCAATTATCGTTGCAGCTATTGTTGGCCCTATGCTCGTAGCGACAGAAAAGACCACCGTCCAACAGAATTATGTTTACGAACAATTGATGAAATAAAAAGGCAGGCACGTGGCAACGGATTTAATTCTTTTCATTTTAGTTTGTCTGGGGGCGAGCCTACTTTTCATCCAGGATACTTGGATATTTTACAGCATCTTGCTGATGATGTGGATAACACTAATTATACCTCTGTTCATATGACATCAAACTGTAGTCGTCCTATGAGTTGGTTTGAGGACTATGTAGAACGTGTAAAGCCATTCCATAGAGCAAGTATTACAGCAAGCCTTCACACAGAACACTTAAATACTAAAGAAAAAATGCAAGACTTTGCAGACAAGCTGATACTGTGTCAGGAGCATGATGTACAAATTACGATCAATATGGTTATGGTTCCGGACTGGTTTGAACGTGATTGGGAAAACGCTTTGTTCTTTCATGAGCAAGGTATCAACGTCACCCTTAAACCGCAGTCCGACCCTACGGCATCGAGAATCGTTGAAGGATACAAAGAAGAAGACTTAAAGCGACTTTGGAATGGCATGCCACAACGTGCATATACAGAAAGTAAACGTGTATGGAGTGAACGTCCAAAGCCAAAGTTTGAAATACCTGCTGATGCAATGCATAAACCTGATGCAAGTGTGCCTTGGCATTTTCAAGTAGAGTTTAGAGATTCAAACGGCAATCCGTGGTACATGGATCAAGCCGAACGCTTTAATGCATTTAACTTTAATAAATTTAAAGGCTGGAGTTGTAATGCCGGTTATCAAGGTATAATTATACGTGAACCTGATGGTAGCATTAAACGCTCCTACAGTTGTCATGATGTACCTTTAGGAAACATCGAAACAGGATTTAAGTTATTTGATAAGCCTATGCCTTGCATGACAGAAAGTTGTGTTAGCAGTGCTGACAGTAAAATACCAAAAAGAAAAACTGATGCTACAGAAAATAAATGATCCTGTATCGATTGTTGTATCAGGTGGCGCAGATAGTGCTATATTATTATATCTTTTACTAAGAAATCAAGAAAGCACTGTACACATAACAACGTTGACAAATAAACAAAAGTTTTATAGAAACGCTGTTCCTGCTGCAAATGTAGTTAAATTTTGTGTAAATGCAACAGGCAATAATAACATAACTCATAAATTTTTATATGAAGATTATCAAAATGACAAATCTTTTACAAAGATGATAGAAAGTATGGAAACTAAAATAAAAATTATGGGTTTAACAGATTTACCACCAAAAGATAGTCAATTAGATATTCCAGTTTTACCAAAAAATGATATTAGGAATAATCCAAGTCCTCGAAATCTTTGGAAAGGAGATATGTATTTTCCTTTTGCTAACATGAATAAAAAAGATATAGCTAAAATATATATAAAAAACGACTTGTTAGATACATTATTTCCTTTAACAACATCTTGTGAAAGTTTAGATGACATAACCGAACACTGTGGATTGTGTTGGTGGTGCAAAGAAAGACTTTGGGCGTTTGGACGCTTAGTTTAGCGTCCTCTATCAAACCTGTTTACACGATTTATACTAAGTCCAGATAAATTTAAACCAGTGCCAATATTTGCAGAACGTTTAGGAAATGATGTTTGTGTAATTGCTGCCGGATCTTGATACCCAACCTTGGCTGGCCCGCCTTCCAAACTGTTATAATCATTCCAGTTACTATCTGTAGCACTTGTAGATTCTGAACCATAGTAAAATACGCTTGCATCTTGGTCATCTAAATTAGCAAAATAAGTTTTTACATCACTGTATGTCCAAGCACGATTTAGCCCAACTAGTGTAGCAATGAATCCAGCACCTACAGGACACGCAGCACTTGTACCGCCAAATGCACAATCTTCTGGAACTCCACTACCGCTACCGCTATTAGCAGTAAATCCAGGATATACTACAGGATATATACCTTCGCTTGTGTAACTTCTATTAGCTGCTAATATGCCATCTGCTGCAAAGTACGCATCTATGCCTTCGCCTCTGTCACTGTAATTTACTTTTCTTTCTATGTTGCCGGTTGCATAATCGTCGTCTAATGCACCTATGTTGATCGTTTTGTAGGTAATCTCTCCTGTATCAGGATCAACAGTTTTACCACCTTGTTGTGGAAATCCACGTCTATTTGTTGTACCTGTAACTTCAATACCAAACTCGCTATAACTACTATCTTCTAATGTATCGGTAGGACTGGTTGAAATATAATTATCAAAATCTTGGTGTCCGTAATTTGTTTGTTTTTGATTACTGTTACCAGCAGCACAAACAAACAGCACTCCACTATCGATAAGTTCATCAAGAGCTGTTGTAAGTGAATTGTCTTTCATTTCGCTTTTCCAACGCCCACCGTCGCCTGTAATACCCATGTGCGAAATAAATGCAGGCTCGTTTGTATAAGATACCGCAGCACCGCCTCTGAAGTGATAGTAGTTGGTGCCGCCTGCTTTGGTTGCTCTATATCCCCAACTGTTCGAACTCACTGTTGGATCTTTTGTTCCATACTTAGGATTTACAGGTTTAGTTGTATGAAAGATTTTTTGGATATCAAACCCGTATTCAATGTCAGCACCATAGGTACCATACAAGTTTAAAGCCCACTTGTTAGCATTGTATGCCCAACCCTGTGTTCTACCGTATGTAAGCGCCATACAGGGCGTACAGTGCTGTCCTACGCTACTTTGTGAAGTATTGCTGCCGTTACAAATAGAGCGTGTATACGAGCTTGTAATAAACGGTATAACACCTGCACTTGGATATTTTGCATTAAATACACTACTGCGATTGTTAGTGCCTGTCCACCATGCTCTTGCTACACTTTCAACAGGAACAGTTGTACCGTCCCAACGTGTTTCAAGTCTACTGCCTGGATCAGCATCAAAGAAATCTGGATCTAAATAATAAGGTGCATCTAAAACAAGATCTAATACATCACAAGTACCATTACCTGGTAGTACATTTCCACCTGTATAACCATCAGGATCTGGACTATCTATGCAGTTATTTTGGAATTCAGGATGACCAATCCATCCTGCACCATCGTCGGCTACAATTACATCAACATCTGCTCCGTCACCGTATTGCGTTAAAGTTGACTCAAACACGTAATTATCTGCTTGTCCTTGATCTACCCAAGGATCAAGTTTTTGAGCATGACGTGTTAAACTCCACGGAGCTCTGTTTACATCTGTTGCATCTGGTGTGCCTGGAAGTGTATTTGAAGTTTCGTGTTCTCTATATACTTTTACTGTGCCTTGTAATCTAGTAAGTGTAGGAACACTAGTTGATTGTAGTTCCTCGGGAGGCGGTCTATAATCGTCTGGATATAATGTATAGTCAATGTTTAACCAAGCAATACGAGCATCATTTTTTAAAGCAGTTGCTTCTTCGTCGGTGAGCATAAAAGTGCCACGAGTAGGTGAATGTGTTTTTTCATCATAACAAGTACACGACCTGTCTGGAATGTTTTCAACTCCACTTGTAGTCTGGCAAAGTAATTCGTGTATCTCATGGAATTGTTCGGCAGTATGAGTACCTAATTGGTAATACTTCTCAGACATTGTTTCTCCTTAGTAACCGCTAATTGTAACTGCTAGTGGATTTGATGTAAATGTTGTTTGTCCTGTAACAATCATACTTGCACCGCTAATTGCTGCATCTGGTGATCTCAGTGTAAATGTTAGGAAGAAGTCAAGTCCTCCGCCTGGGTTATCTACGCCTATGGTTAAACTAGTAAACAAACCTGCGTTGCCGCTTGTTCCTATCTCAGTTACTGTCCAAGCACTTCCATCTCCTGCACTATCGTGGAACAAGAATTTTTTAACAAGGAATTGATCAGCACCTGTTGCTGTGCCAACATCATTTATAGCAAGTAAAATTTCTCCACCCGAACTATATCTATCAAAACGATATCTAAGGATTTCTTTAACACGGTCTGTACCGTCTAGTGTATCGTCATTTGCAATACTACTTAGTATAGGAGCATTTACCGCTGCAGGTACAAATGCAGTAGGATCACTAGATGATTCTTTGCCCAGCATTACAACACCTTCAGTAGAAATATCTAATTTTGCTTTTAAATCAACATCGTCAATTTGCAAGTTTGCAGCATCTACTTCAAAGTCATTTACTGCTGTTACCACAATACCTGCTGCACTTGAAATTTCTGGAGTACCTGCTGCATTACTTACAATAGTATCTGCTGTTAGTGTACCTGTGACAATAGCATTACCATCTACGTGTAGTTTTTCTGTTGGAGTCAAATCACCTAATGCAAGTTTACCACCTTCAAAGGTCATGAAATAATCAGATGTAAATGGATATAACGCAAACGAAATAATATTGTCAAATGCTCTAATAGAAGCTGATGTACGTTGACCGTTTATAGGATCATTTCTCTCAAAGAGTATTTCGCCTTGTGCAGTAGCATCTCCGCTTATATCGGTATTAGCATTACGAACAAGTGAAAAACTAGAAGTATTTGCATTCTCTGAATTTATGTTAAATTTTGTTTGAGCAGTACCGTTTAAATTTAAAATATTAGTGCTAGGAATTATATTTTCAATTGTAAGATTAGATGCCAAAAGTGAATTATTTATAGCATCTACTATTGGACTACTATCATCACCAAAAACACTACCTTTTACATCACCTACTATACTATCTGAAACAACACTATTTGCAGTAATAATACCAGTTCCTACACCTGAAACTGATATATCTCCTGTTAGTGCAATATCACCGTCACCTAAAAGCGTATAATTTGTAATATCAATATTACCACCTGCTGTAAGGGGCACATCTAATACTACTGATGCATCATTTAGCGTTAAAACAGGTCCTGTTGTGTTATCAGTGATACCTGTAATATCACCCCCACCTCCACCACTGCTAGTAACAACGTTACCACCTGGTGTCGCACCATCTCCTACATAAATAGATTTTGTATCAGTAGTGTAAATAAGTTCGCCTTCTGCAGGCACAATATCTGTACGGTTTGCATCTAATCCGCGTCTTAGCTTTAAAGCCATTATAGTCTCCTAGGTAAAGTACTGTGTTTTATATATTTATCTCTTCTACCGAAAAGATCAAATGTACTCTAGGGTCTTTGCTTGCATTCAACGCTGTGTGCGGTATGGTTGTATCAACGTAATATGTTTTACCAAACGGCAATTTAATCACTTTTTCGCCAAAAATCATCATACAATTTTCATTTGTATAAATGGGAATGTGTAATCTTGGAGAAGGATCTTTATGTACAGTTAGACATTGTTTATGCATCATAAGCATAAATCTGCCTCTAGTTACCTGTATATTTTTATCTTTTAGCTTTTGAATAAGTTCATCAAAAATAGTATTTTTAAAAATATCACAAGTTACATCGAAATCTTTTTCTTTTAAAGCTGGATAGCCATCTTTATCGGTTTTTCTAATAGGAATAGGCCCAACAGGATTTTTTTCATAAGCTATCCAATCAAAATATAAACTACCGCAACTTTCAGTAAGTTGTTCGTCTAAGGCAGTTTCTTTTCTACATTGTAATGCAACTTGCTTTAGATTGTTATGTTCACCTTTTAACATGTAATCTATATCAAGTTTATAATATTCTTCTACAATTTTATCATAATCGAGGTCTATATCAATTTCTTTTAGCATAATTTATTTATTCAGCTTTAAAAATTTATGTGTTCTTTTACCTATATCTTTTTTTAATTGTTGTAAATCTAATCTAAAATCAACGGTGTCAATGGTATCTTGATATTCTTCAAAAAAATCATCTAGTATAGTTTCAACATCTAACTCATTTTGTTTAGACTTGTTGATATCTATTTCCCATTCTTTACCATCTAAAAATTTAACGACTACTGTACTCATATATTCCATAGGAATATAATCCATATCTATTTCTGCTAATATTTTGTCCCAGTAGTCGTCTCGGTTTTTATCATGCGTCACTGGTTTCTTTTTTCTTTGTTGTGCGTTTTTTTGTTGGTGCTAGTTCTTCTGCTTGCTCTCTAAGAGCCTTTGCTTCTTTAAATAGTGCATCTGCTTGAGAACGATATTGAGCTGCTAGTGCTGCATCATCTAACACACCATCAGTTGTAGTTGCTGTTTCTGCTGTATAAGTTGCCACAGGATCAACTGCTGACTCTGTAGTAGTTGTTTCAGGCTGTACTGTTTTTCCGTCAGGACCTTTTAGTGCTAGGTCTGCAACTGTAACACCTTGCTGTTCTGCAATAGTTTTGTTTAGTTCTGATAACAAAATTGATGTATTGTTATTAGGAGTCATTTCTACACTGCTAGTAGGAACTTTATTTAATTTTCCTGTACGTGAAAAACCCGCTAACATATTTCTTCCGTCCGGCAATACATTTCGTGACATTGCTTCTGCAAATTCGTATGCCTGTTGACCAGCAGCTGATTCTACTGCTTTGATCAACGAGTCGTGTTCGTCTGCTGAAAGATTTTCAGTTTGTACTACCAAGCAGTTATCTGGATCGCCTGGAATAACACGATATGCTACAATTACTTTTCTTCTATTACTGGCAATTCTGCCTACATGTTTAAGAGCCATTGGTTTCCTCCATTGCTGGCGCCGGTGCTGATGCCGGTGCTGCTTGTGCTGCGGCTGCACCTTCTTGTGCTGCCTTTGCTTGTGCTTCAACTTCTTTTAAGAAAGCATCAAGTTTATTATATAAAGCACCTACACTAGCAATCTCGTTTGCTTTAAACGTACCACGTTCAGTTGCAAGTTCAATCACAGCCCGTGCTAGTGCCAAATCTTGAATGTTTAATTCGTTTTGATTTGTTTGTGTGTTTTCTGTCATTTTAAAACTCCTTGTATATTACTTATAATGACTATTTTAATTGTATTTCAAATGTGGACAAGCAAGAACAAAAAAACTCATTTCTTTTTCTTGTTCAAATCCCACTACATTTGATTGTGTTAGATTATTCATTTTATCAAAGCCTACTGAATGTCCAAAAAAATATCTTCCACTTAAATTATCTTCGATCCAATCGCAGATTGCTCTATCTATATTGTACTTTCTAGAAACTTCTACTGTACTAAAATGAGGAGGGCAAAAATTTACCCTCCTTAGATCTAAAACATCTAGTGGATTTGGATCTTTTAGTTTCACGCAGCCTCCTCATAGTGGGCTGTAATACCAAATGGTGCTTCAAGGCTTTTATTGTGGTTACTATGGATAATAAAGATTGTTTCACACCAATCTGGGTCACCCCAACTGTCCCAAGCATACCCGTCTGTGAACATAATGAACTTTTTAGGTTGAATGTCGTTATCTTTCATGTACTGCCAGTTCACCATAAAGTCAGTGCCACCGCCGCCTAGGATTTCATAATCTGTAAGTGCATCTCCGTCATCTGCACTAAAGTCTTGCTCGTTGTAAACATCAGTATCAAAGCACCATAATTTAATTTTGTAGTCTTTGTATTCATCCATAATGCCTTGAATTTCACCTAAAAAGTCTTTTGCTTGTGCATCTCCAATTGAGCCGCTCATATCAAGTGTAATACAAATATCAATTGTATCTTGAAAGTTCATACCCGGAAGAATTGCACCTGTGTGCCAGCCTTTGCGTGACGGGCGAGCAAATGTGTAGTCACTTTTAATAGTACTTTGAATCTGCTGACGTAGCAACTCACGCCAGTTCATTTTAGGTTCAGTTAGTTGTTTAATAAGACGCTGAATACCTGCTGGTGTATTTCCTGCACCTGCTGTTTGTGCTGCTTGGATCATAGCTTCTTTGATTTCGTCTTTGATTTGATCCATTTCGGCTTTGCTATACTTAGGACGACCTTTACCATCTTTGTTATCTTCTTCGGTGCCGTCGCCTTCTAAATCCAAATGCTCGTCTAGCATTTCTCCTAGTTGCTCTAAAAACTCTTGTCCGTTTTTTTCTGCTTCTTTGAACAATTCATCGTATACTTCTTCACTGGTCCAACCTTCGTATTTGAAGTCTTGATAGCAATCTACAATGCTTGGCTTTTCACCAATGCGATCACGTACAAGCAAATTGTTT
>Ga0213859_10000589_pt1 | contig 16609 bp, 34 predicted proteins | sample PICome_2_FD_160133 | JGI IMG/M metagenome (GOLD analysis project Ga0213859, IMG submission 160133) | Coastal seawater microbial communities near Pivers Island, North Carolina, United States - PICO304 | ecosystem: Environmental > Aquatic > Marine > Coastal | place: USA: North Carolina... | reverse complement strand
ACTGGGGCTTCTACTGTTTCAGCTTCTTGTTCCATCTTTTTTTACCTTATGCGAATGATTAATTCTATTTTCTATCAATCCAACAATGTATCTTTGGCCTTCCATATGACGCAGTTCTTCTGTCGTAACATTTGGACCATTGACCATTTCAATAGTAATTGATCTTAGATAACGCAATACTGCTTTACCTGTTACAGAATTAAACAGTGTTGCTATATTTTCACTGATCTCACGATCTTTTTCTTGTGGACGGTTAATACCATCAATACCCACATTAATTTTTTGACTCAAGCATTACTCCATCGGTTGTTGTGCTTGTGTCTCAACTTGCTGCATTTGCTGCATTAATGCAACTATTTCTTTTCTTTCATCCTCATCACGGATTAAAGAGTCTGGAACTCCAAACTTTTTAGCAAGATATGCAGCAGTCATTTCAGAGTTAATTAGTATCTGCATTGCTTCTGGACCAAAGGCAGACTGAGCTAGTTCTAAAAATCTAGATACAGAAGAAATATCCTGATTTGCCTGTGCCTGTGCTAAAGGAGAAACAGATTTTATTTTGACTTCCCGACCATTAATTGTTGGTATTTCAATGCGTCCTTGTTTTTTAAGAATATAAATTACACGTTGCAATACTGGTTGAACTAATTCAATTTGTAATCTGCCAAACGCTGACCCAATTCGTCTAGAAAGATCGGCCATTCTTTCTGCAACTTCTGTTGCTGATGCAGGTGTTCTATTAGGGTCTCCTAACATTTCACTATAAAGATTTTTCTTGATAGCTGTTTGAGCACGATCAATTTGCAACTGAGCAACATCAAAGCGTCCTGCTGCTTGTATTGGTTGTAGTCCTGCTGATCCCATAGCTTTAGGTATTATAGTACCAGGGACTAAATTTATTGTATCAACATTTATTACGCCATCATCTTCCATTTGATAAATGCCCGAGATTGCCATCTGAGCATTTTCAAGAATCATTTCAACAGTAAGATTTACTGTTTTAATATCAGACAATGCGTTAAATAATGGCCCTCGGCCATATACTTCTCCTGCACATTTAGACCATCTAAAACAAATAAAAGGATTTGAACCTACGCCTTTCATGTCACGTTTCATTAAAACGGATTTAGTTGTCATACAAATAGCATAATGAATAAATGCTTCTTCATTTAACTGACTGTAATCACGGCAAACAACTTCAAGAACAGTTGTTGTTTGATCTCCTTGGTTGGACATTAACCCTATAATTTGTTCATTAAATGTACCTTTAGGGTATAAAATTTGTAACTGATCATATCTTATATTTTTACGCTCACGAAACACATGATCGATTCTATCATCAGGGCCAGTATCTAAAATTACATGCGGCAAAGGTATTGCTGAAAATCTAATAGGATTTATAGAATCGCCTTCTTCGCAAACCAAAACACCAGTACCAACAGCTAAATCCATAAAGGATTCATGAACTTCTTGAGAAAAATTAGAGTTCTGAAGAACCTCAAATACATAATCGGTTACTTCATCAAGGTCATTATTTACTGAATCTCTTTCTGTTTTAGGAACTTCAGAGCCAGCAGTTAAGTCAGCCCATCTTGCAAAGTTAGGAACTAAGCCAGATTGAAGCCGACTTGCAAACTCTTGAACAGCAACAACGGCAGTAGAGTCAAAGATTTTGTCATCACGTCTTTGCCCCGATACCTCATAATAAAATGATTCTCTTTGAGGCAAAGCATATTCATAACATTCTTCAAAAACATCAACAAAGTTTGTACGTTTTGATTTTGCGCGTTCATAACGACCAAGATAATTTTTTGCGATTGGATCAGTTATCATTATGTAAACCTGCTATAAAAACCCATGCCACCTGCTACAGAAGATAATAAACTTCTACGACCACGACCTGCTCGTCTTGTTCTTCTACGTTTTGCAGCATCAGATGGTTCATCACGCATTGTTTTTAAAAGGGAGCGTTCTCTTTCTTGCTGACGGATTTGTTGTCTACGTTGACGTTCAGCAATCTGCGCTTCATTTGCTTTGCGTTGGCGTTCTGCTTCTAATTGTTTTTGACGCTCTTTTTCTAAGTCTTTTTCTGCTTGTACTTTTGTTAATGAAGCATCGACAAACATTTCTTTTTGTTGTTCTTCAATAGACTTTGCAGGTTTTTCAGCTTGCTCTTCTATTTCAGAAATACGTTTCTTTTCTTTTTCTATTTCCTCAGAAAGTGTTGGTGCTTTATCGACAACAGTTGCCGCTTCGCTTGTTGGCTTTGTTTCTTCAACTTTTGGTTCCTCAACCTTAGGCTCTTCAACAGGAGCAGCCTTTTTCTTTTTTCTGAAACACATAATAATCTCCTAAGTTATTTTCCCAAAAGCAGAGAAAACAAAAAAATGCAACGCACAATTTACATTCTAGCCCATAAACCTTGCCTTCTTTGTCTTGTGTTTTGTTTCTTAAATACATCAAAGTTACGACTTGCAACAACAGTACGCGCAGGTTTTTGACTATTTAGCAACGCTCTACCTTCACCTGCTCCTAACATCATGTACTGTAAAGCATCATGAATATGGGAATACATATTTTTATCAGGCTTATCTGCGTACCGTTCTCCACTTACTTCCATACGTTTATACTGATACCCACCTTCAAAGCCTTTAATTAACTGTTGACACCTTCTATCAATTAAAAACGCAGGCTTGCCCTCGATCATCTTTCCTAATTGGGAGGAGACGGATTCCAATCGAAGGTCAACGGAGTTACTCGGAGCAGGGTAAGCCCTCAAGCCCGCGCCACGCAGAATGTGAAAAGGTGTGGACTCATCAGTCTGCGCTCTAAAGTCACCTGCAGGATCGCCATAAATATATACATCGGAGCATTGAGAAAACCGTGTAGATATTTCTTCTCTAAGAACTTCTGCAAAACGTACAATGCCCATATCAAATGCAACTATTTCTGACTGAACTAACCAACGCCCCCGAACTTTTTGCCCAAGAGTAGCAGCAGGTGTAAGACCAAAATCCAAACCAACATACAATGGAGCATTAGCAGCTACTGCAATTTCTTCTTTTGCAATATGTACATCAGATGCAAACATTGGATAAATAGGTTTTCCGTCTTGAATTGTACCTAGTCTATTCATAACATAGACATCAATCCAACTTTTTGTTTTACCCCTTATTAAATTGGGATAATAGTTTGTCATCATATGCTTACGATTTTCGGCATCATTATTTTGTTCATAGTCTTGTATCTCACCATCTTCATCTCGTATTTCTGACATTGCAGGTGGTTGCGTAAAAAACTGCCAGTTATCAGGCTTGACCAACATCTTAGCCTGATCTCTAGGTATATGGTCTGGTACAGGAACCTCGCCTGACATAATAGGCCACCAGTGGTCTTCTTCTGGCGCGTTGGTATCTGCAATAACACCTGTCCAACTCGGACCACCATCTTTCATACTTGGAAAACGACCAACACGCATAGTACATGCATCTATAATACTTTTGGGTATCTCCCTTGCCTCGTTAATCCAGATGCCTGTTAGTTCGAGGGACAATAGTTTTTTAACATCTTCTGGGCGATCAAGAGCAAGGAAGATTACTTCAAGATCGATGTCACCTTTTTTAATATTGTGGGTGTAGGGGACTGACCATGTGAACTTTCCCCAGTTTGATTCGGGGAACCAGTCAAGCCATGTTTTAATAGTTGTAGTTCGTAGCTGTGGGTTTGTGTTTCGGATAATAGCCCATCTAGACTTTCTAAGGCCGTCTGGTCCTTTCTTTTGTTGTAACGCTCTACGAAATACTTCGACACAACAGCCAACACTTTTACCACTACCAACAGGCCCCCTTATGCCACGAAAAAAAGTATTATCCTTCATAAAGGATTTTAGCACTTCACCGTCAGGCTTGTACTTAAAATCAATCACTTCTAACTTGCCCAATTATTTTGCTTATACGCTTAGACATAGCAGTTGCTTCTGAAGGAGTGTTAAAAACTAAATAGTCTTTTCTTTTCATCGCTATTTCAAAAGCATCTTTACTGGAAAGTTTAGTAAGCTTACCATCAATCATTCGTATAGTAGGAACTAATATTTCTTTTCCTTCATACTCAAAAGATGTTGTGCGAACAGTTTCATTAAGGTTTGTTGTTTTGGAATCTTTATTTAAAGCACGAGATAGCCAAGAAGGAACTTTACCATTAACAGCTTTTGGTAACTGATTAATTAAACTTTCAGCCATCATCTAAGACCTTTATCTACCAATACCTTCATAGATTTTTCCACAACCTCAGGTCCATACCAATCAATAATCTGATCAACCATTGCATTAGTAACAAAAGATGCACCATGCTTTTCTGGAAAGTATTTAAAATGTACTCTTCTGACAGCTTCTCTCAAAGCATTTAAATCTTCTTGCTTCAGCGCATTAACAAAACTCACTGTTCCCAAGCCTCGTTTACATCTGGTGTAGAAGGATCATCAGCCTTTAGCCTACCCTTAGAATCTCTAGCACGTTTCTTTTTTACTTGTTTCTTAGGTTCTTCGGTTGTCCACTTTAATCTTAAAGATTCAGAAGTTCTTGTTTTACCTGTGTATGTAGTTCCAGCAAGCTCATGAGTTTCTCCATCATAATATTCACCAGAATTTGCTATTATCCATCCCATTGTTATGTCCTATACTGCCTTACTTTCCTAGCAATCTTTTTCGGTTGAGCCACAAACTGCTTACCCTTTGCCTTACCCTTTCGTTTGGCTCTGGTTGTAGCGCGATACTCAGCATCACTAAGAGCAGCAATAGCCTTGCTAGGAAGGTAGCGTTCACCAGTTTCGCTAGACTTCTTCCCAGATTTGGTTCTCCATTTCTGCTTGCCCCAGTTAAGCAAAGAACGTTGTGGCGCTCTCATTACAAGTCTTTCATCTTTTCTATAATACTCTTACCCTTTTTAAAGGTAGTCATCATGCCGCCGCCACCACTTATTTTTTTCTTAAGTAAACTCTTACGTCTTCTTTTATTATCCTGATCTCTCTTCTCTTCTGATTTTTCGTTCTCAAACCCTCGAAGAATTTTTAACGCTCTTCTGAAAACTCTTTTGTGAGCTTTAGCTTCTTCTCTATTTGTGCTTGGCTCGTACATATTATCTTCAGCATTATAAGAGGCAACCTTCTTATTTGGGTTCTTTAAAAGATTTTTTATTGTTTTCTGCTCTTCAGCAACTACTTTTTTAAGATACCTAACTTGCTTCTTTCTAGATTTAGTCGATACATTCCCATAGTCTTGAGCAAAATCATATTCTACATCACTCATACGTTCCATTATGATCTGTAACCTCCACCACGCTTCTTATATTCTTTGGCTAATAACTGTGCTTTTCGGGCAGACCACTGCCCTGCCGCAGTGCCGTGAGTAGCCTTTGCTTTTATCCTGCGAAATAAACTGGCACGCATCTTAGGCTTGGTATAATTACCTGCTGCATTAACCGCCATTAGCCTTTGTCCTTAAAATCTTTTTCTGCAAAGAAGGTGGTAACGTTTTCTGCTTTGGCGTAAGTAACGTCTTCTTCTTTTTCTTAGGTCTACCAACCTTCGAACCATATGTTCCTTTACCCATTGGCATTATGCTGTCCTTTCCTTCTTAGCTTTGTTTCTTCTGCTTATTGCTCTTGCCTTCGCTCTTGCGTCCGCTTTGCTGCTTGCTCCCCATGCCCTTAGACTTAGAAGTAACCGTGTCGGCCTTCCCTTCTCGTCCTTTTCTGGACCCTTTGCGTTGCCCATCCTTGCTAGAAAGCTTGCCCTTCTTGGATTGTCCCCCGACTTTACTGGGGGCTTTAGATTCGATCCCTGCGCTCTTGCGCTGCGTCTGCCCTCCGCGTTTAATCCCCCCTCGGGATTCTGACCCGCTTTTCTCTGCCATGAAGGAGTCTTGAACCTTGCCATACCAAAATCTCTTTAACCATTTAAACATATATCGACCCCTACACTAAAAAAATATTTTTAACCACGCACAAATTGTTTTGGAAAAAAATGAGAGGGAAGGACTACTAGCAACATAATGTATCGCAGTTTTTGACCCCCCCACGCTAACCCAAGTCAATACTGACCTTGATGTCCCCAGCAACTTGTACCTGAGAGCGATCTATTGGTTTAAACCCTGCTCTATCAAGAATGTCTTTGCTCGCCTCTAGCTGTACATGCTCAGACCGAGCACCAGTGGCAAGCTTCAATACCTTCGCAGCTGCAACGGTAGCGTTCATACCTAACTGCTCTCCGACACGTTGCATCATATACTGTTGCACATGTGGTTGAGCTAAAGCCTTGGATGCGCTTACTCTTCCTGATTCACCTAGAGCATACCCTGCTTTTTCTGCAGCGGCTCTTACCGAACACCCAGTTGCTACGAGCGTATCCACTAGAGCCAGTTGTTTAGGGGTTAGTTTTCTACTTTCTATGTTCATTATAGACCCGAGTTACATGTACATTTATAAACATGGAGTAAAGTGCTTTCCGTCTGGATAGCCCCCCCTATGATCCCCCCCAACATGCGTCTTTTGTCAACAGTGTGTCAAGCTGTTACCCTACGTCATTACGCAAGTTACGTTACGTCACTATTACATTTAGCGTGTTGACAGGGGGTGGGCCATTTCGCGCGTTTATTGTGCTTCGCTCTCTTTTTTGCGCGAAACCGCGCTACTCATGAATCGAGCCACTGGGGTGTCTCGACCCGAAGGGTGAGTATCGCTTGTCTTGGGGTCTTTAGCGCAAGACCCCATACCCCAAACTTATGAAGGTATGAGTTTGCTTTAGGCAAACGAGTGTATACCACCCCCTGCCCCCTCGAGGGGGATATTTGACCTGTTCGGGAGTAGCAGGTCAATGGCGTTGTGAAGCAACGGCAAGTGTCCAACAAGTACAATGACGGCTTTCATACACTTTAGTGTTTCGGATGCTATTCCTTATGGCGCTATCGGGTGTCCCAGATCGCTTTAGCGAGTCGGGCATCCGAGAGCATGAACCTTCCGTAATTGTTCTTGATGGTCACCGCCATGTTCAAAGCAGTTGCAGTTTACTTGAGCGCAGCCTTGCTGCGCGTATGGCTCTTGCTCGATGCTTCTGGACGCAATTGTCCTGCCACTCCCTCGGCAGGTTCAAATACTTTTTTTTAGAAAATGGCTAATATAGGAGATACAAAATGGCTAAATCTAAAGTTGATACTAAAGCACTTGACGAAGTTAATGGAGTTGAGGCAACAATAACATCCGACACCGTAGGTGGCACAGCTATATTTGATATGGCAACCGAAGCGGTTGAGTTGCTGGTCACAGCGTTTGGAACAAACGACAGAACAGCAAAAGCTCTTGCTCGACAGTTCTGTTCGGCTACCCACTTTCTACTCAATGGCTCCGACACCTATAACGGGATTCGTTTTTATGTAATGCAAGAGCAAACGAATGTTACTGAGGCTGAAGATAAAGTAAAAAAAGACGTAGCAAATGCAGAGGCTATTCTTGACGCAGCTAAAGAACGCCTCGAAGTTAGAGAGACTGAGGAGGCAGATATGCAAGCATTGCATAATATCTGCTGCGAAGTCTTTAAGACTGAGACCGGTGAAACTTGGCAGCCTTATTCCGCAGGAAAGAAGGCAGTCAAGAAACCGATGAGCAGAGCGGAACGCTTAGCGAATAAAGGTTTCAAGGTAGTCAAATAGACTACCGCACCTTTTTGGAAAAAAGGAGGGAGGCTGAAAGGCCTCCCAAAAATTTTTTCGCTCGCTTCGCTCGCTTACTGGGTTAAAGAACAAGTGATCTGTGTTCGAGTGAACGCAGTTCATACGAAAACCAGAGAACGGAGATGACTTGGTAAACGAAGTGCACTCAAGGAACAGACGCTGAGCCGCGAGGCGGGTTTCATACTGTGTGTGTGCAGCAGCTTTTTTGCACACAAATAGTTCATCAATCTCATTCTTATACTGACAATAAATAATAAAATTCTTTACATTAATTGTTGTACAGTATAGGTTTAACTTGTGCATATATGCACCAACAACAAGCAAGGAGGAAGTAATGCTTGATTATCTAACGCCAAACCAGTTGGCTAACTACTGGGAATTTGATGTCGAAATGCAACCAGTGTTCGACAAACATGGAAAAGAGATTAAAGGCTCTCAACATGTGGTTCGTACTGATACCAACCAATCATTGGGTGTGCATGGATCACGTTATAAAATGGTTCGTCACGATGATGTTGTTAATTCTATTTTAGATAGTGTTTCATCAGCCAATCTGTCTGATGATTATAAATGTAATGTGGAGGTGCTTGAAGATGGTCGTAAACTCAGAGGTGAAATACTATTTAATGATCTGGTTGTTGAGCCTACAGTTGGTGACTATGTTAAATTCAAAGTTGATTTCTTCAACAGCTATGATGGATCATGGTCATTCTCACAAGCAGCAAGTGGTCTAAGACTATGGTGCTTGAACGGCTGTACCACACCAGATGCAGTTGCTCGTACTCGTTACAAGCATACTACATCGATCAATGTGGAAGGCAGTGCAGCAAAGATTACTAACGGCCTTCATCATTTTATGTCACAAAAAGAACGGTGGCAAAGCTACATGCAAACAACAGTTACTACACCAATGGCTGAAAAGTTCTTCAAGAACACAGTAGCAAAAGCATTTACCCGACAAACACAAGTTACAAAAACAAATGAAAGGCAGCTAGAAAAGTTGCTTGAGATTTGGGCAGGTGAATGTCAGGAGCTTGGTCGTAACAAGTGGGCGCTATACAATTGCCTTACTTACTGGGCAACTCACACTCAGGAGTTACGTTCACCGCATACTGCAAAGTATAACAGAGAAGCTGCCATTGCTTCAGCAATGCGTAGCAAACATTGGGAGTTTGCAAACTATGATGACTAAGAAAGACTATCAGTTTATAGCTGACGAGATAGCGCCAATGATGCATTGGCCTACTCACATTGAAGAGCTTGCGGATAAACTGAAAGCACTCAATCCTAAATTTGATAAAGATAAGTTTGTAACTCGCGCAACAAATGCTTGGGAGGAACACTATCAAGAATGTAGAACGGAGGTGATCAATGACTACATCCCCTATTAGTCCAGAAATGGCAATGGAAATTATGCTCAACAAAATCTTTGATGATGTTTTCTATAAAACAAAAAAGCAAAGTAATTTCTGTGGCAGTTGTGATGGTGATGGTGAGATTGAGGTAAGTGTGCCTCGTCCTCACAATTTCAATCGCGATATTGGTGTCATCGATGTGAAGAAAGTTGAGTGCTCAGAATGTGGTGGGCTTGGTATAATAAAAACTGAGGTTGACCAAATAGATTTTTAACTGCATACATGCAGTATGAAATCTTATTTACAATATCTAAAAGATGAAGCTGCCAAGCGTGATGTTAATTTATTAAAAGCATTTCGCTTGGCTGAGATTCCAACGTCAACATATTATCGAACAATAGGAATGAAAACAGAACTAAGATATTTAACTGCAAACAAAGTTTTAAACGCTATTCATGAGCAAGAACGTAGACAACAAGCAGCTACGATTGCCAAGCAACTACGATCTGATAATAAAAATGTTAGTAGAAGCAAGGCACGAAACGGGATTAAGCCAATCTCAATTGGCTGATGTCATTGGCTGTACCGAATCGCTGATTCACAAATGGGAACAACATAAACGCATCCCATCAGGTTTCTTATTCATGTGTTGGTTGGATGCTTTAGGTTACGATGTCGAAGTCAAAAAGAGGTAAGAGATATATAACTTGTGTTGCTTGCGATATAAAAACAGAATGGTTCGTAGCAATACTTAAAAACAATCACGCAAGAACAATGAATAAACATTGGTATGTTTGTTTAAATTGTTATGAGGAAGATCGATGGCAAACCGCAACAAGAACAAAGGAACCTACCACGAAAAATGGTTTGTCGAATGGCTCAACAAAATCAAAGCGCCAATCAAAGCGAAAAGGCAACCCCTCTCAGGCAGCTTGGGAGGAGAGTATGCAGGGGATATTAAAATCGAGATCAACGGACAAGAATTAATAGGCGAAGTAAAGTACAGAGATAAGTCTAACTTCCCAAGTCCGTTCGCAGTATTAGAAGGAAGAGATATTGCCTTCTATAAAAGACGGAGAGGAACTCCGCAAACACTTGTCATAATGACAGGAGATAAATTTCAACAACTGTTAGAGGAAGCTAATGGAAAACTCACTGACTGCAAGGTTTGAAAAATTTCATACCGACAACCCAAAAGTATATGAACTGTTTAAAAAGTTTACCTTCATGGCAATACGCAGAGGACACAACAGACTATCTGCATGGATGATTGCAAATAGAATCCGTTGGGAAACTTCAATCGAAACGTTTAGCGATGATGATTACAAAATAAGTAATGACTACATTGCTTTGTATTCACGAAAGTTTATGGAAGAATTTCCACAATACGATGGGTTCTTTCGAACCAAACCAATGCGGAGGGCGTAATGAAATCAGTAAGTAAGTCTGCATCAAATGACGTGTGGTCTGCGAGTTTGTCTCGCAAATCACATCCTGTATTAAAAAAAGAGTTTGGCTCTAATACATCATGGAAGCCGGACTCTTATAAAATCAATGCCGATAGAATACGCAACAAAGAACCTGTCGGTGAGAGTTGGTTGTGGGGTCGGGGCGCTGCATCACTTGTACACTTTGGTTACTTAACTGAAGCAGAACTTGAGCCTCACCGTCAAGCATATCTTGATGCCATAACTATCTTTGATAATCCTCAAAAATTAAAAGATGAACTCATCAAAAGATACAAAGATGCAATAGATATTCTTAAAAATTAGGCTTGATATAACTGCATATAAGCAGTAGTATCAAGCAATAATAATGGAGGAAGTAATGAACCGACAAGGTTTTATTGGAGGTAGTGATTGCGTCCAGATTATGCAAGGCAATTGGTTACAATTGTGGCAGATCAAAACTGGTCTTATTGAATCAGAAGATTTATCTAACAATCTAGCAGTGCAGCTTGGTATTTATACTGAAGACTTTAATCTTAAATGGTTTGAGCAAAGTCATAACTGCGTATTGAAAGATCATCAATCTGAGTTTGAAAAAACAATAGGCATTGTTCCTTGCAAGGGAACAGTCGATGCTATGCATGGCAATCATATTGTAGAAGCAAAACATACAAATGCTTTTAACAATATGAGTAAAGTTATTGAGTATTACATGCCGCAGATACAATTTTACATGCACCTTGCAGATGCAAGCGGTGGGTATTTTTCTGTAATCTTTGGTAATAGTGACTGGGAGTCAGTGCATGTGCATAAAAACGATGAGTATTTCAATTCAATGTGGGCAGTGGTGTCAGACTTCTGGGGTTACGTTCTTCGCAATGAGGAGCCGATTGGTGTCGATACGCCCTCGCCCTCGATTGATAAAATCCCGTTGGACGAAATGGTTGCACGTGACGCAACATACGACAACCAATTTGTCGACGCAGCCGTTACTTACATTAATAAAGAATCCGACCACAAGCAGTTCGAAAGAGCAAAGAAAGACTTGAAGGATATGATTGCAGAAAACGAGCGTGAGGTTTACTGTGATCAACTATCAGTAAAGCGCGACAAGCGCGGTAGCTTACGCATAACAAAGAGGAATGTAAAATGACTAAAAATAATGTTATTGAATTGCTAATTAAAGCAAGATCAGAAATACAACCACCAAAGAAAGAGGGTAATAATCCACATTTCCGCAGCCGCTATGTTACTCTCGAAGGGTGCATAGAAGCTGTTACTCAACCACTTGCTAACAATGGTTTGTTTCTAAGTCAGCAAGTTGGGTCAAATGAACTTGGTAGTTTTGTTGAGACTAAAATATATCATAAAGACTATTCTGGTTGGTTTATAGAATCTACTGTACCATTAGTATTAGCTAAAAACGATATGCAAGGTCTTGGTAGTGCGATTACATATGCCAGGCGATATGGTATAATGTCATTACTTAATCTTCCATCAGAGGATGATGATGGTAATCAATCTACTGAGCAAACAAATCGTAAACCTCCTTCGATACATGACACGACAAGTGAGAAGACCAAAAGTCGAGCGCAGTCGTGGCATCAGTCGGCATAATAATTCTTGGGGATACGGATACATTTACAGCTTTGACAATCCGTTTTTTAACACTAAAGGGCGGTGGTGTCCCCAAGAACCGCCCACTTAATTTTAGATAAAGGAGCCAGAAGCATGGCAGAATACGACGATACTAATAAAGGCGCAGCATTTGCACCCTTCGATGATATGGAACTATTACTTCAAGGTAATGTAGACAATGGTGGACGCAGTACAAAACTCGCAGTCATTCGAAGAACTTCACGTGAAGGTAAGGAAATCATGGAAGTATATGAAAAGATTGGCGCTATATTTCCAAACGATAATGATAAAGAAGGCGCACCAGATTACACTGGATCAATATATAAAACAGATGATAAGCAATCACCTTGGACTGATCCAAAGCACAACAAACGATTAGCAGGTTGGCGCAAGATTAAAGGGGATAAACCATACATGTCGTTTGCAATATCTGATCCACAAAATAAAGTACCGTTTTAGATTGCACACTATTGGACAGTATAAGATAATAGAGACACAGCAAAAGTTTACTTCCTCTTTATGTTGTGTAACTAGGCAAGCCTTCGGGCTTGCTTTTTTTATTTAGGGGTAGCTATGAAACTAAACCGAATTCAAAAAGAGATGTTAAAGTACTTGCGTAAACAGGTTGATCGGTTGCAAGATGAACGTTACCAACCTAATCCAAGACCAAGCATCATTGATGAATTAAAACTAGCGCAACAAGAACTAAAAGACTTTACAACAAAACTCAGAAAAGAGGGGTACAATATCTAATGATTGAGACTGTAGAATTAACTGTTGATAGCTTTGTCAAAGCATTTGGAAGGGCGCCATCCGAAAAAGAAATCGGGATGATGATGAATATCAAAGCAACAAAACAAGAAAAACAAATTAATACTGGGCGTGATGGAAACACAATGCAGCGCAGTAAAATAAGTCAAATGAACACAATGGGAAGAGGAGGTCGTAAAAGAAGTAAGAAAGTAAAAGTCTCAGCAAAAGCATTTACAATAAATAAAATGCTAACAAAGTATTCTTTATTGCCAGAAGACATTGCAGATATTTTAGGCGATGATTTAACAACAGTTAATAACTGTATAGCAAGATTTAGATTACCAAGAGAAGAGTGTATCGTGGGGTAGCAATTGAGGAAACTACCCCAAAGCAATAATAAGTAAAAACAAAAGGAAGGTAAACCTATGATTAAGTATTGGACGTTTATGATTTTAAGTTTTTGTATTAACGGAGAAACAATAGAATATCCGTTAATGTTTCCAAGCTATGATGCTTGTAGCGAAAACAAAGCAAAGATTAGAGATACATTTGTTCCTTATGCAACGCACAAAAACGTGCATGTATATTGCAAGGGAACACAAGTTGCCTCTAATAAAATAGTTAAACCAATGCCTAGACCATAAGCTCAAAATGGGGGGCGTCGATAAATGGTCGACGTCCTTGCCCACGTCTTGTGTCTATGTAATCATTCATTGCAGATTCCATTGTTCCATCCCAATGTGCAATGTTCGGTACTGTCCATGCTGCACCCCAACGAATAGGTGCATCAACAACTCTTGCACCTTCAGCCATTGCATCGGCAATCTCATCGTATAAATTTAATTCCCAAGAACCCCTTGATCCAATGTAAGCCATCAAATCTACAGCCAAACCATCAATGTGTTTGCTTTTCATTGTCTGACTTGCACCTTTTGCAACCAATGCTTTTTGTTCTTCAAGAGTTCGAAGCCCACAAATGCAACCAAAATCAATTTTACTTACGCCAATGGCATGTTTAACAACAGCAACCATGCGCTCATCAACGCCTTCTAATTTACTAAGGCTACGTTTACTTAATTTAAAAACCATAATTAAACCTTTCTAAAGAACTTTGTCGCAGAGCGCACAGCGAAGCTACTGGCTACGATAACGCCTAAAGTATATTGATACCACTCAGGCATCTGTTCCAGTGCTGTAAACCCCTCTGCAACGACTGTACGCCCCCATTCACCTGTGAATACTAGGATTAATGGAATTGAAAATAATAAAACTAACCACTCGTCCTTCCAAGAATTCTGAGAACCTTGTGCCATAATGCGTTCCCAATCTTGAATTGATGTTTCTTTTGACACAAGAATTTTGGCTTTAGCTTCAGCCTCAGTTAATTTTAATTTAGCACTTGCTGCTTGTGCTTGTGTCTTAGCGTTAAGCCAACTACCTGCTAGTTCAGTAATCGGACCGATCAGCGACTGGAGCATTCTGTCCTCCTCTATCTGTCTTAGCTTCTTTGCCCAACCATAAAGCAAAAGATGCAGAAAGCATAGCAGTAACTAAAGATACAAATGCTGACTGTTGTGTAGTCGGGTCTTCAAGTGTCATAAACCAAAGGCATACTTTCCAAGTCAAAACAATCTGACATAGAAATGCTAGTCTTGGTAATATCTTTAGTTCATCTAAATAATTAGCTGTTATTGCTACCATAGTATTTCCTCGCGTGTGTTAAGGCTACTCGTTTGTCCCTAGTAATAATTAAAACATAACCTTGTTTATTATAGATTATGTATTTTCCCTTCCGTTCTATTAATGTCACCAACGCCCTTGGTATTTGCCTAGAAAATAAAACAATACAAATAAAATACCGCCACTAACAACAAACACAATGAAACCTATTGTAAAGTTAATAGCTGCATCTATGCGTTCTTGCTTCTTATACAGTTCTTCTTTGCGTTGCTTCCGCATACGAGCTTCTATCTGTAATACTTCTTCCCAAGCTTTAGGGCCATAGTTCCAAGAAATATGATCCTTTATCTCTTTTCTCATTTCCTCCATTTTCTTTTTATTTGCAAAGATTTCCAAAGCAGTTTCTTCATCACTGCCTTTGAAAGTCTTTTTCCAAAATGGTGGGTTTTTCTCTCGTTCTTCTAAATTGGTAAAATCAGAGAAAGCTTTGCCCCAAGTGGCAAGCTGAGAGGTCATATCCTGTAAATCTTTACCTGCTCCAATAGCACCCTTTAGTGCCTTGAAAGCCCCAGTTGCCATCATAACACAAGAAACTGGGTCCATCTCACTAGCTCATAAATGTCATGCGAAGAAGCAACAACAGACTTGCACCACTAATACCAATCATAATAGCTTCAAGACGTTTGATACGATTGTACAAATCTTTAAACTGTATCTTCATTTCAGTCTTAATCTCTGCAACTTGTATCTGCAATTCGTCTATGCGCTCATGCGCTGATGACACTGTACGTTTATCCATCTTTCCCTAACTCTTGTTTAAGTCGTTGCATGAAAGCATCACGCCCAACTTGCAGTTGTGTTAAGTTAAACTGAGCACTTGCTATCTTCTGATCCAATGAACCTAAATGATTAATGCAACCCTTTGCTTCATCTGATAGTTGATCTTCGGTGTATTCTATATCGTCAATCGTAATGACCTTTTTATCTTCAGTCATGTTGATCTCCTTTCTAAGTTATGCAGCCCAAGGTGTACCGGAGCCAGTGGTTGGAGTTTTCTGAACGCCAATGTTATCAGCAATAGCTGTTTCAATCGCGTCCTGATCGAGCGCAGCTTGCGCCCATGCGATGCAGTTAGCCTCAGTCACATCGTCATATGCAATGAAGTCGGCAGCATCAGCATCTGGTGTGTGGCCTGTTGTGCCATAGTTAGATGCAGTGTAGGTTACAGCGTCATCGCCTGATCCTACTGTTTCCGTGCCAGTACAACGCCAGTGAATAATTGTAATGCCACCGTCACTAAGATTGCGCTCTACTGTGGGGATAGTCCAAGTGTATGTTACAGCCATTTTACTATTCTCCTTCTAATGCTGTTATTCTTGCTTCTAGTTCTTTGATAGTTGCAACCAAAAGTGGCACTATTTTGCTTTGGTCAATGCCTTGGTAAACAGGGTTACCATCTGCATCGACCTCGTTGTGTGTGCCTGTGATCGCCTCTGGAACAACGGTTTGCACTTCGTGCGCTAAGAAACCATCAACAGTTGTGTCTGCGTCAGCAATAAAGTTAAACCGCTTTGGTTCTAGCTGCTTGAGGCGTGATGTTGCACCTGTTAGATCAACCACATTTTCTTTGAGGCGGTGGTCTGAGGATGTGTTGTAAGCAGTGGCAGAAGCAGAAACCGTTACAGTGCCTACGCTGCTACCTGCAACAGCAAAGTTAATAGCTCTATTATCTGTGTACCCTGTTTTTTTAGTGAGATATAAGTTTGAGTCTGTTTCGTTTTGAATAGTAACATACTGACCGGCTTGACCGGCACTGTTTACTGCCATGCCGTTGTTGCCTGTGCCGTTGTATTGCCCAGCGCCTGTAGTAGTACCCACAAGCAAGTTACCGCTGCTATCAATACGCATACGTTCCTGATTAGCTGTAAAAAATGTAAAAGCATGAGAGCCAACAGTTCCTACTTGAGCCAAAGAAGCACTTTCAATACTTTGAAATAAAGCATCTACACTGTTTG
>Ga0213859_10000587_pt1 | contig 16622 bp, 11 predicted proteins | sample PICome_2_FD_160133 | JGI IMG/M metagenome (GOLD analysis project Ga0213859, IMG submission 160133) | Coastal seawater microbial communities near Pivers Island, North Carolina, United States - PICO304 | ecosystem: Environmental > Aquatic > Marine > Coastal | place: USA: North Carolina... | reverse complement strand
CAACCAAGTCTCGGGGTCGCTGACGCAATCCATTTCATAATTGCGCAGGTGTTCGAGCGATTGCACGTTGGGCGCGACATCTCTGGCGCGCATGGAGAGTGGCACGTGCCCGTCGATCGGTAGCTTTCGGCTACGCGCCTCGTCCACGATGGCTGCGAATACCTCAGGGCTGACCATTTCGTATATTTTCAGAAAGCTCGCCCCCGCTGCATGGATTTCAGCAATGTTGGCGCGTGCTGCCTCAGGGGTTGGGTTGGCGATGCCCAGCCCCGGGAAGTTCACGCCGTCATAGACGACGTCTTTGCCATCGAGAAGCGGTCCCGCATACCAAATACTCGGTGCTCTCGGGCCCGCGTTGCGGAGGGTCTCGACAACGGGTAGCAAATCCTCAAGCAATGCGCCCGTGTCCCTTACTTGCGTCACGCCGTAGTAAAGAAACAGCCCGGCCATGGCATCGGTGAAGCGCTCATCAAATGTGAAGTGGACGTGAAAGTCCCATAGCCCCGGAATGAGGTAGCGTCCGCTGCCGTCAACCTGCTCTCGCGCCGTCACCTCGGCCGCCGAGTTGCCGCTGACGATATCCACAATGCGGCCCTGATCAATCAACACCGTTTGGTTGCTGCGCACAGGGTTCACCGCATCCACTACGGTCACGTTATTGATGACCAAGTCGATGGGTTCCGGAGCATCCTCTGAACAGCCTGGTAGCAGCGCTACGCAGAGCACTAAAGCGAATGAGGTCAGTTTGGGTACAGCGCGCACAGTGTCTGTCATAAGTGCCAACCTTTTTAAGCGGTGACTTCTTGTGAGGAGCTCAGGTAGCGGGGGCGTCGGACGGAAACTGCTGCCCGGGCTGGCCTGTCTCCCAGCGGGGATATTTAGCCATGATTTTCGAGAACAAGGCACTACCTAGCCATCCCTCGAGCCAAGGTCGGGTGCAAGGGTAGGGCGCCTCCTGCCACCAATCAGGGTCGACCCCGGCGAACTGCCTGACAAATGGGAACAGGGCAACGTCAACAACACTTGGTGTATCGCCGGCGATCCCCAATGAATTGGAGAGTGCGCCCTCTACTTTTGCAAGGAAGGTTTCTGCGTTTTCTCGGTAAGTGGTGGTTGGGTGTTCAGGGTATCGGTCGGCGTATTTGTAGCGATCCAACCAGTGCTTGAATTCCCCGTCGCAGGCTTGGATCCATTCTGACGCGATCTCCGCACCTTGAAGCCAGCCCTGTGGGTCATTTGCGTTGAGTGCCCACCGCATGACCTCAAGGCTCTCGTCAATGACCCTGCCATCGGGAAGCACCAGCACCGGTACGGTGCCCTTGGGTGAAGCGGCGAGTAATTCCGATGGCTTGTCTTTCAGCAGGACCTCTCGCAGCGACACCGTGACACCCGCTGCCGCAATCGCCATCCGTGCCCGCATGGCGTAGGGGCAGCGTCTGAAAGAGTAAAGGATGGGGATTTCAGCCATTGGCGTACCTTAGCGCGGCCAATCGGTGGCAACCAGCGCTAGCGGTTGTGCTGGGGGGGTGTTGCGACGGGCTGTATGTGTCGTATCGCGGTGGGAGAAAATCCCCCTAACAGGCGCGAGTTTAGTACTATCGGGAGTCCTAACCTAACAATAAACGGGGACAGATCATGGGACGATTAGCAGGCAAGGTGGCTTACGTGCTGGGCGCGGCAGGGCGCGGCAACATGGGCCAGGTGATCGCACGGCGCTTCGCCGAGGAAGGCGCAACCGTAGCAGTGGGTGGTCGCCATATTGACGAGCTCGAATGGCTGGCTGGCGAGATCGGCGGCATGGCCGTCACCTGCGACATCACCAAGATGGAAGATATCAAATCCTCTATCGGTGCGATCATGGACGCCCATGGCAAGCTCGACATCGCGGTGAATGCCACCGGCCTCGGCTTGCTCGCTCAGTTTGAGGAAACCACTGAGGAAGAGCTGAACATGATGATGGACCTGCAGTTCAAAGGGCCGTATCAGCTCATGCAGGTGCTGGTCGGGGTGATGTCCAATCCGTCATCGATCATCCAGATTTCCTCTGCCACGGCGACGATTCTTGTCGGCAACCACCATGCTTACATTGGTACCAAAGCGGGCATCGACCACGTGGTGCGCGGCGTGGCGGACGAATACGGCGCCAAGGGCATCCGGGTGAACTCCATTTCACCGGGCCTAACGGCTTCACCCATGGCGGCCCCTCATTTAGAGACGCCGGGGCTCCTGGACGCGTTTTTAAAGAACTACCCATTAGGTCGACTTAATACATCAGAAGATATAGCGGCCGCCGCCGTCTTCCTTGGCAGTGACGAGTGTTACATGACGGGTCAGAACCTGCAGGTAAATGGGGGTCTGACATTGCGTCGCAATCCGTTGCCCTCAGAAATCGAAGAGTCGGTGATGGCGGCCATGGCGGCACAGCAAGCCGAGTAATGTTGGTGAATTTGCGCGGCCGACGCGCGCGCTCAGCAATTTAACGAGAATGCGTTTATCGGGATCTGTGCTCTGACACGGTGACCCCCAGAAAAATAAGAGAGGAAGTGCAATGGCAGGTAAGCGAAAGGATGTATACCTGGTGTGTGGGGGTAAGTACCACGATTTTGATTTCGCGCGGTTAGAACTGTTAAAGCTGTTGGCTGAGCATGACGTAGTCCGCGTCAAGGTGGCCAATGACTACAGCGACGTTGAGGCCATGTGCCAAGCCGATTTACTGGTGACCTACACCTGTGACGAGGTGCCCGACGCGGCGGGGCAGGCAAGACTGAAATCCTATGTCGAAGGGGGTGGCAAGTGGTTCGCGTTGCATGCCACCAACTCGGTACTCGAGTGGTTGAGTCATGACCCACCGCTCTTGCGTGCGCCCCGCGACCACAAGGACTTTATGGAGGTGCTGGGTAGCCAGTTCCTGGCGCACCCACCGATCGAACCCTACCGGGTCGAGGTGACCAAGCCGGATCATCCTCTTGTGCAGGGCATTGAGCCCTTTGATACCACTGATGAGCTGTACTTATCGGAGTATCACGGCGAGAACGAAATGCTTCTGCATACCAAGTGGTCGGGCACGGTCGATGCCTTTCAGGACGGCGATTGGGAGGAGGGCGATGACGAGCACGCCGTCTTCTATTTGCGGCCCTACGGGCAAGGCACGGTGTTGTATCTAACTCTCGGACATTGCCGCTCTACCTATGACATGCAGCCGCTGGTTGAGGAGTACCCGGTACTCGAGCGCGGCAGCTGGGAGGTGCCTGCTTATTACGAGTTACTCCGCAGAGGCATTGCATGGGGTATTCAGTAAACTGAGGGTGCTCCGGTGCTGAACCGGGGCGCTCACCTCTTCATCTGTCGTCTCCAAATGAATAAATATTGAACTGATGGATACACGCTGGATCGATGACCTTGCCGCTCTGGTGCCAGACACCCGCATTCATCGGGAAGCGCATCAGATCAAACGTTTCACCACCGGCATCCGTTTCGGTGGTGGTTCGGCATTAGCGGCTTTTGAGCCGTCATCACTTCTCGACTTTTGGCACGTACTGAAGGCCTGTGTCGCGGCAGATTGCGTGGTCATTTGTCAGGCCGCCAATACCGGCGTCACGGGTGGCTCAACGCCGGACGGCGAGGATTACGACCGTGAGGTCGTGATTATTAACACGCTCAGGCTCGATACCTGCATCCCGATCTGCAATGCGCAGCAGGCGCTGGTGTTTGCCGGGGGCACCCTTTACCGCCTCGAAGAGCTGCTGGCGCCCCTTGGGAAGAACCCCCACTCGGTGATTGGCTCGTCCTGCATTGGCGCCTCGGTGATCGGTGGTATCTGTAACAACTCGGGCGGCAGCTTGGTCAAACGCGGCCCCGCCTATACCGAGCTCGCGCTCTTTGCGCAGCTCGATGAACAAGGTGAGCTTGAGCTGGTGAATCATCTGGGAGCCGATCTGGGTGCCACGCCAGAGGAGATACTCGGCAACCTCGACGCTGGCCGTTTTGATCTCGACACTTTTCAGCTTTCAGAGGCACTTGCCTCAGATCCCGAATACAACCAGCGAGTCCGTGAGGTGGATGCGCCTACGCCATCGCGGTTTAACGCGGACCAAAGGCGTCTGCATGAGGCTAGTGGCAGTGCGGGCAAGCTCGCCATCTTTGCGGTTCGTGTCGATACTTTTGATAAGCCCAAGGCGGAGCAAGTCTTTTATGTCGGTACCAATGAACCCGAGCAGCTGAATGACATTCGCCGCAGGCTTCTTTCAGAGTGTACTGAGCTCCCTGAAATGGCGGAGTACATGCACGCTAGTTGGTTTGATGGGGCCGATCGCTATTGCAAAGATACGTATCTGATCATTAAGTACCTGGGCACCCACTTTATGCCGCGGCTATATCGCATCAAGGCTGCGATGGATCGCTGGCTGGAGAAAATACCGGGGCTGCCAAATCGGCCGGCGGATCATTTATTGCAGCGGTTAGCTCAGCTTTGGCCCGATCATTTGCCAAAGCGCCTCCGAACGTATCGCACCGCGTATGAGCATCACCTTATTGTTGTTGGCGCCGACGGAGCGATCGCGGACATCAGGCAGGTGCTTCACGAGGTGACGCGCGATAGTCAAGACGGCGCCTTCTTCGAATGTTCACCCAAGGAGGGCGAAGCAGCCCTGTTAAACCGCCTTGTCGCCGGCGGCTCTCCGGCGCGTTACAACCTCATTCATGCCAAGGAAACAAACGGCATGGTCACCTTCGACGTTGCGCTCCCGAGAAATTACGCCAAGTGGTATGAATTCTTGCCTGAGGATCTCCTGGATCAATGCGCCGCGCCTTACCGCGGCGGCCATTTCATGTGCCATGTTTTTCACTGGGACTTTGTTGTCAAAGCGGGCGTTGATCCTGAGGCCATCAAAGCCCGAATGATGTCATTGCTGGATGAGATCGGCGCCAAATACCCAGCCGAGCATAATGTGGGTAATCAGTATCACGCGGAGCCCGAGCATGCCGCGTTCTTCCGTGAGCTCGACCCACGGAATACGTTTAATGCCGGTGTGGGTAAGATGTCCAAGTATCGGTTTTATCAATAACCCTAATGTTTCAGTGCGCCACTCACTCGCTGTCAGTGAGGCACCACTCTCAGTGTGTCATCTCGACGCTCAACGGCCGTTCGAATCCTTGTTAGCAACATGGGGTGTTGGCTGTTCGCCAGACATAAAAAAGGCCGGGTTGCCCCGGCCCATAAGCCACAACGCTTTACACTAAAACTTCCAGTTCACTCTGAGACCGACTTCGCGCTTGTCCAGCGGGGAGACCGCAACCCCTTGCTTGGCGGTCAGGAAGGCGAATTGTGACGGGCTTGAGAAGTCCGTCCATCGCGCGCCCGTTTGCCAGGCTTCCTCGTCGGTCAGGTTCATGACAAAGAGCTCCGCCATCAGATTCTCCCACTCCATGCCAATCCTCAGATTGAAGAGGTTGTAGGAATCGAGCTTGGCGAGGTTGGATTCGTCCACATAGGACTCGCCCTGATGGAACCAGTCCAGGCGCCAGTAGCCACCCTGATCCATCAGTGTGAAGTTATGTGACACGTAGGCACTCATGGTGTTCTTGGGCTGCCGTGGTGTCTGGTTGCCGGACATCTGCGAGAAGCCGGCAATGGGTGCAACAAAGTTGTACTCATAGTCGTCGTATTCTGATTCGATGTAACTGATGTTGACGCCCACCTCGGTTCGATCGGTGATCGCCGCCTTGCCTTCAAACTCGATTCCCCAGATATCGGCATCGCCGGGAATCAGAATATTGCGTGAGTTGTAGAAGGGGATAGGCTCACCGCCGTCCGCAGGGTAGGTCGCTTTCGGTTGGCCCAAGGAGCCGTCAGGGCACTGCGCGCTGCCAATATCACCCGAGCGACAGGTCTCGTTGATCTGAAACGAAGAGCGACCTTTGATGTTCTCCCAAGTCTGCATGTAGACCGCAAGGTTCATTTGTCCGCGTCCATCCCAGAAGCGTTGCTTCCATCCAAACTCAATCGCCTCCAGCGTCTCAGCTTCGAGCAAGTCCGCAACCGTTGGGTCAGCTGCCAGGTATTGCGCTTTTTCGCGCTCGTCTGCTTGGGCAAAGAACGTGTTGAAGTCACCCGCGATCTGTCCTTCTGACCAACTTGCGTACAACGTTGTATTGTCAGAGGGCGTCCAACGCAAAATGGCCCGAGGCAGGAAGTCGTCGAATGTTTCCTCGAGTCGCGTATCGCCTCTGCCGGTGACGGCGCTACCTTTGATGAGCTTATCCTCTACAAACCGGCCTTCAAGAATGACGGTGAGGTTGTCGGTGATGTCGAAATCAACCGAGCCGAAGACTCCGGTCACTTCTGCTTCATCAGCGTTTTGCAGGCTGTTACTGAAGACGCCCAAGGCATTGCCGGGCCGGCCCATCCCCAGCCCGCCGATTGCCGGGTCAAAGAAGCTGTAAACGCAGATGTCGGGATAGGCGTCGGAATAACCATAAAAGTCAAAGGCAAAACAGGACGTGGCCGCATCACCGCCGCCGCCCGAGGAGAGGAACTCTTGCTCATAGTAGCTGTAACCCACGAGCCAGCGCAGACGCTGGTCTTGTGGACTGCTCAAGCGAATCTCCCAGCTCTCATCTTCCATCTTCTGGGGGTCGCGTGACCACCAGCCCAGACGATCCGATAGATCAAAGTCACGGATCCAGTTTGCTTCCTGCTCATTCTTGCCGTAGCTGAAGTCGATGCTGTATCCGGAATCAAATTGATACCCAGCAGCAATCGTGAAGCGCTCGGTTTCTCGTTGCAGGCCAATCGAGGTTACGTTGGGCACACCGTCAATATTGGTAGACGGATCGGTCAGCGCTGCCATGTCGGCAGGCAAGATCGTGTTGGATGAGATGACCTTGTTGCCGGGATCCGTCACAACGCTCGCGCCATAGGGAATCTTGCCGCAGATGTAATTGACGGGGTTGGCGGGGCCTTCCGCAGAGTTCACAGTCGTACCCGTGCAGGAGTCGTTCATGATGCCGGAAATAAAGCCCTGGCTTGGCGCTCCATCATCATCCTCCGATGTGCTGTAGCGCATCTTCAGCTTGAAATTGTCGGTGGGGGTCCAGTTGATCACGCCATTAAAAGTGGTGGTCTCTTCATCACCTGTTCGACCGCCATCAGTCGCCGTGTAGTGACCCTCTTTATCGTAATAACGTCCCGACACACTAAATGCCAGTACGTCCTTGATGATCGGGCCCTCGATCAGGCCGCTGATGTCTGTGCGTCCCCGCTCCGACATGCTCGCGTTGAGTTCGCCGCCAAAGGACTCCGAATTGGGATCACGGGTGATGAGGTTAACCGCGCCACCAAAGGTATTGCGGGCATAGTAGGCAGATTGTGGACCTTTGATGACCTCAACCCGCTCCAGATCCATCAGGCTGAGCGACGTGCCGCCGTTCAACACGTAGACGCCGTCAATAAAGAGCGCGCCGGTCGCGAAACTGGGTGAGAACTGGGCGGTTGTCAGGCCTCGGAATTGCAGCTGGGTGTTGTAGCGCCCTGGCTGCTGGTTACCTTGATTCATGAACTGGAAGCCGGGCGTATGGAGTGCGACATCCTCTAGGTCACGCATGTCGGTCATGAGAATGTCGTCGGCACCAAACACTGACACGGCGACGGGGATTTCCTGAAGCGATTCACTCCGTTTTCGTGCGGTGACAACCACTTCTTCCAAAGTGGCTGAGTCCTGCGCGACCGCGGCGGTACTGGGAATGACCGCAGCAACCGCGAGGGCGACCGCTGATGACAGCGTCCATCGGGTATTTCTGTTCATGAAGGGTGCCTCTATTGTGTTTATGGATGGCTTAGTGCGTCGCGTCTGAGCGTCTTGTTGAGGCCCCAGTGAGGCACAATGTCCTATTGATATACCAATAAGCGTTAGGGCGCAAGATGTGCTGGGTTCGCCGCCGAATCCTATTGGTGACCCTCAGTGTGAGGCGCGAGGGCGAGACAGAGCAGCCACTATTAGCCATATTGATATAACAACCGATCAAATTTAACCTCGTGTCTACAGTGAGGTGGAGGTGGCAATGCGAAGTGTGACCGTGACCGCGCCGGGTGGACCGGATGTTCTGCAGTTGGTTGAGGCTGCGGTGCCGCAGCCTGGCCCCGGCGAAGCGCTGATCGAGGTGGCCTACGCGGCGTTAAATCCGTTAGACAACCACGCCAGAGCAGATCGTATTAAGTGGAACCACCCCGGATACCCCTTTACGCCTGGTTTTGAGTTTTGCGGCCGGGTTAGCAGCGTCGGTGATGGCGTTGATGAGGCCCTGATCGGGCAACGTGTCGCGACGAACGGTCAGTGGGGGGGTAACGCTGACTTCGCGGTTGTCCCCGCACACTCTCTCGTTGCGGTCCCCGACGCTTTTGATTGGCAGTTGGCGAGCTGCTTTTCAACCTGCGCGTACACCGCCTGGCTGCTCGTACATAGCGCCGCTCAGGTCAAATTGGGTCAATGGGTGGTGGTGCACTCCGCGGCAGGCGCGGTGGGGTCTTTGGTCATACAAATTGCCAAGTCCGCGGGAGCAAGGGTCATCGGCCTGGTGGGTGGTGAGCACAAGTTCGCATTTGTCGAGCAATTTGGCCCGGACGCAGTGATCGATTACCTGCGCGATGACTGGCCGGAGGCGGTCAAAGCGCTCACAGAGGGTCGCGGTGCTGACGTGATCTTTGACGGTAACGCCGGTGATCGTGCTCCGATGAATCTCGACGCCATTGCAGCGCTTGGCCACATTGTTTATTTGGGCGCCAGTGCAGGTCAGGCACCACCGGTTCCGCCTTCAATGCTGATCGGCAAGAGCTGTTCCATGTCCGGCTTCGTACAGTATTTTCATCAAGCTGTCAGTGGCGGTGCTGAGGTCACAGCTACGCACGATGCATTGGCCGGTGGTGTATGGAGAATCCCTATTGAGCGCGAATTCGACCTCACGGAAATAGCCGATGCTCACCGCGCCTGGGAGGCCAGAGAGCTTCTCGGCCGGAGTGTCATTCGGGTTGGGGGAGACGTGTAGCCCCCACTATGAGTGTTGTCAGCGGCCTGTACGAATTTATCTTTGCCACGCACATCTCAGAGCGAGACAGGTTGCTCGGCTTTTGGTCGCAGTTGGGTTTTGAGCCGGAGGTGGAGGGCAGTCTGACCGCGTCAGACTCAGAAGCGTTATACGGACACGCTGCGACACTGCAGTCCATTCGACTTAGGCACTCGGGTAGTCATGCTTACGATACGGGGCTGGTGAGGCTCCAGTGCTGGAGCGATTTGGCGGGAGACGGGCTGGGTGCCCGAAAACCCTTGGTGACGGGCAGTCGCTGGATGGGAATGTATACCGCCGATATTCTCGAACTGCGGGACAGTCTCTGCGGTTACAACAGTCAGGTTGGCGATCGTTGGCTTTCTGATCTGGTGTCTGCCCCACTGGCCAATCCACCCCCAACGGTAACTTGGGAAAACCCGTTCGTTGGATTGCGGGAAACCTTGTATTTCGATTCCGATGGTCGAGTCGCGTTTATTCAAAGAGGGGGCTTCGACCGACCGGGGTTTGGCACCATCAATTCAGGCTTGCCCTACAAAAACAGCGAGGGTAGTCACGCGAACGTCGTTCAACCGAGCAACGCTTTCGATACGGATTTCTACAAAACGATATTTGGTCTCGAGTCGGCACCTTACGGTGAGGCGCATGATTCAGGTGATGAGCCGCCCACGCAACGCGCCTTGCGCCTTGAGGCGGGCCAGTTGTTTCGCGTCGAGCGCCTCCGCGCGCCGGACTGTCCTACAGGCTTATTACAGGTCTATTCTCCCTATTTTGAGACCGAGGAATGTCGGGCGTTGAGCCAGCCTGGTCAACGAGGGCTCACGGCCTACAGTTACCGAGCCAGCGACATCAGTGCCGAGGCGCTTCCCGGCGTTAAAGACTACCGGGCAGGCAACAACGAATTTGGTGAGCCTGCCTGCACGTTCCGCTCTCCGGATGGGTATATTTGGATGTGGGTCCGTGACTGAGTCTCTGCGCGGCTATCCTCTCAGCGCTTTTCTCATCTGCCTGATCGCGTACACCACGGCACAAATGGATCTCGCCCTATTTGGTTACGCCGTGCCCGCCATTCGCGCCGAGTTCGAACTCTCTCTCAGTGAGGTGATGGCAGTCGTCTCCACTGCCTTCCTGATGGGTGGTGCGTTGCTCGTCGTGCTGGGTTGGTTGACGGACAGGCTCGGCCGTCTGCCACTGTTCCAATTTTCGTTGCTGGGATCCTCGGTGCTGGTCGCTCTCATTAGCGTCGCGCCCGGGGTGATGACATTGACTGCGCTCCGAGGTGCCAGTATCGCCGTGGGCGGGCTGAGTTATCCCATTACTGGGGCCATTATTACCGAGGAGACACCGGCTCGGTTGCGCGGTTTCATGATGGGATTACTACAGATTGGATACCCGCTGGGGTGGGCGCTGGCCTCACTGTGGTCGATGTGGCTGTTAACCGAGTACGGATGGCGTCAATTGTTTTGGGTAGGTTTGGTGAGCCTGCCCATGGTGTGGGTGGTGCGGCGGTATCTTCGTGAACCGCCCAGAGCGATTGCCGCGCGCTCGAACGAGGCGCCAGCGTCTTTGTCTGAACTCTGGGCAAAGGGGACCCGTGAGCGCGCCCTGACGCTCTTTTGTGCACAGTTTCTCTTTGTCTGGGCCTATGCCGCCTCGATTTTTCTTTTCCCTAGTTTTTTGCGCGAAGTGCGAGCGCTCGATGCTTTCGACTTCTCCCTGCTGATTGGCGCGGGGAATGCGATTGGTGTGGCGGGATATGTCCTCGCCGCGTGGATTGGTGAGCGAGTGTGGACGCGACGTAATACCGTCGTGTTGTGGACCTTGTTGGGTTCACTACTGTTTCAGGTATTGGTCTGGTTGCCTGAGTCTTTTACGCAGATTCTGATTGTTTATGCGCTGATGAGCATGTTTTTTTACGGTTCGGCGGCGGTGAAGTTTGCGTATCTCGCCGAAGTCTTTCCCACCCGTATCCGCGCATTGGCCATGACCTGCTGTGGGTCGTTGGCCGTCACGCTGGGTTCCGCGGCGGGCCCTTACTCCGTATCACTGGCTATTGAGGCTTGGGGCTGGCACATCGGCTACGCGGCGCTGGTTGGGGTGCCTTTGGCATTAGCGGGACTGTTGTATCTCACCCTAGATGCGGTGCCTTCTGGTTTGGAAGTCGAAGAAATTGAACATCGGGTTGGCAAGGGAGCGATGCTGCATGGCTAACGGATATCGGGTAGCGGAGTTTGGCGGGCCAGAGGTCATGGTCTGGGAAGCGCTGAACCTTTCAGATCTGGCGCCGGGTGCGGTCCGCGTGCGAGTCGGTGCCAGTGGCATCAACTTCGCTGAAACCCGCATGCGCGCTGGCGATTACAGTGGGCAGGAACTGCCCTTCGTGATGGGCATGGAAGTGGCCGGCATCGTCGAGCAGGTGGGCGCAGAGGTCTCGGAATTTACCGCCGGCGATCGCGTATTTGGGCGCGTTCGTGGAGCGCACGCGGAGGTGGTGGACTGCGACCCCGAGCATCTGATGCTACTGCCCGACAACCTGAGTTTTGAGCAGGGCGCCGCGATACCGGTGGGCTGGCTCACCGCTTGGCATGCGCTCTATACGGTCGGAGGCATGCAGGCGGGAGATCGCGTGTTGATCGAGGCGGTGGGCGGCAGTGTCGGCAGTGCCGCTCTGGCACTGGCTAAACAAGCTGGCTGCTGGACATTGGGGACAGCCAGTCGTGACGATAAATTGGCACAGGCCAGCGCAATGGGATGCGATGCCACCGTGAATTACCGCAATCAGTCGGTGTCCGATCAGGTGTCGTCTCTGACTGGAGGCGAGGGTATGGATATTGGCTTGATGACCATTGGTGATGCGACTGCCGACGAGCTCATTGATTCTATGGGCATGGATGGGCGGGTGGTGATGTTCGGCAGCACCGGCGGTCGGGACATTACCTTTAATCTGCGCATCGGCATACTCAACATACAGTTGCTGTCGATGAGTATCTCTACCAGCCCGGCGTTTATGGCACGCACTATGCCCGATTTCAGGGAGAAGGCCTTGCCGCTCTTTGCCAGCGGAGAGCTGGTTCCCGTGGTGGATACCGTGTTGCCTATGTCTGAGCTCATGCGGGCACACGAGATGGTGGATGAGCGGACCCACTTTGGAAAGGTGATCCTGATCAACGAGTTGAATTAACGTAATGGATATCGAGGCCTCAGGGGTCTGATTGCCTATACAGAACAGGGCTACTGGGCCCGGAGAGAGGAAAGCGATGAGAGTAACGACTGACAGGCAGCACCGCAGGGCATCGAGTGTCTACCTGCGTTTTAGCAACCTAGCGGCGGTGGTATTCGCTATCTGCGTCGTCAGTAACGGTATCGCGGAAACGATAGAGCCTGTCACGCACAAACCTTGGCGCGAGGCTGTCATCAGCGTCACCGACCCGGATATCACGGCGCGGTTTTTCAAAGAGATTGGTGGGTATGAGGAGCTGGGCCGCGGTTCATTGTCTGCGTCAGCCGTCGCCGCTTGGGGTCTGGCTCCGGAGGCCCGTGGCGAATACTTGCTGCTGCGAGCGCCGATGGGCGGTGACTTTGGTCATGTGCGCCTGATCAGTTTTGACAATGCCGGCACTAGAAAGCCGATGCGCCCCGGTGCGCGTGCCTGGGATACCGGTTGCTATTTTTCGATGATGATTCGCGTAAAAGACATGCAGTCGATATACGACGATGCGATTCGGCTGGGCTGGTGGACTGAGACGCCCATCACCGCTTTGCAGTTTGGAGAGTCTGATTTACGCGTCGTGATCTATCGCGGCCCAGACGGTGTGCAAGTCCAGACATACGACCGACTCAGCCCGCCGCTACCTGCGGCGATTCCTGATTTCGATCGGATGACGGCGCCTTTCAACATGATGCAAATGGTCGCCGATCGCGACGTCGCCTATGATTTTTTTACGCAGGTTCTGGGGTTCGATACCTTTTACAAGGGAAAGCCCTATACCGCAAAGACCCCCACACCGACCCCTATTGGTATTCCGCTTAATTTGACCACCTCGGTGCCCTACCGCGCGGGTATTGTTTACCCGGTGGCGGGGGAGTTCGGCCGCATGGAAATGATCGAGGTGATGGGCTTGGATGGCTTTGATTATTCGCATCAGTGCGAGGCGCCGAATCTCGGTATTCTGGCCGTCCGATATCCTGTTGATGATGTCGAACAGGCCAAAGCGACGATACTCGAGCGCGGCGGTGCGATCTGGCGCGATGTGAGTGGCGCGGAACTGGGGGAGCTCGGAGAGGTAAAACTCTTTTCGGTAAAGACCCCCGATGGGTCAATCATGCAGTTTTTCGAGAACGCGCCGCAGTGAGGCAACAGATCGCGCGGGCTCACTCCCCAAGCCTCGTCTGATGAACCAATTCTGTGACAAGAGCTGGCGCCTTGTAGTGAAGCACAACGTCAAAGTGTGTTTTGGCAGGATGGCCTAGTGATTTGGCCTCAGGGATAGGGACCGAACTGATGAGACGTCAGCCCGGTGGGCTTGGCCGCGTGTGGTGGCAATCGATTTGCGCCTGTTTGATCGGTTGTATGTTCGCTTCAACCGTTCTGGGAGAAACGGCGCGCATTAAGCGCATCTCTCTCATGACAAGAGATCTCGACAGGTCCATTGCCTTTTTCACCGAAGTAGTGGGATTTAGTCTGGACTTTGAGGGAACGCTCCCGGCCAATGGCGAAGCGTTTCTGGGGCCAGTGTTCAATATCGATGCCTCCCAACCGATCCGGCGCGCTTTGCTATCCACCAGTCAGGAACCGCGCGGGCTTTTTTTAATCGAGCACCCCGAGGCGCCGCTGGTCAATCCCGAGGTGCCGACGGCGGTAGTGACCGTGGTCGAAGTGGCGGATATTCAAGCGACGCTGAATCGCGCTGCAAAGTTTGGCGCGCCCGTGAGCGAGACTGTCACCGATACGACCCCAGAAGGCATGCGATTTAGTGAGGCGATGATTACCAGCCCGGGCGGGCACGCGATTTTGGTTTACGAGATCGGCGCGCTAGCCGGCACGGAGGCACATCAAACGGAGTAGTAGCGCCGGTACCACGCTACAAACTGTTCAAGCCCGCTCGCAAGATCAGTGCTGGGTGTAAATCCCACCAGCTCGCGGGCAGCGTCGATATTGGCAGCTGTGCGGTACACGTCTCCGGGTTGCATCCGCACCGATTCTTTTTGCGCTTCCTGACCCAGCAATCCTTCGAGTGTCGAGATGAAATCGCTGAGTTTTACCGGTTGATGATTGCCGAGATTCAAAAGTCGAAAGGGGGTCGAAAGTTCCGTGGGCGGGGTGTCGCATACCGCGAGCACACCTGCGACGATGTCGTCGATAAAGGTAAAGTCCCGCTCGAGATTGCCGTGGTTAAAGACGCGAATGGGCGTGCCCTCAACAATGGCCTTGGTAAAGCCAAAATAGGCCATGTCGGGTCGACCAGCGGGTCCGTATACCGTAAAAAAGCGAAGTCCTGTGGTGGGTAGGTCATGCAGGTGGGCGTAGGTGTGGGCAATCAGTTCGTTTGATTTTTTGGTGGCGGCATAAAGGCTAACCGGGGCATCAGTCGGGTCGCTCTCGGAGAACCACTCGCGATCATTGTTGCCATAAACCGAACTTGATGAGGCAAACACGAAGTGCTCGGGTGGTGTCGCCACGCAGGCCTCGATGACATTCTGAAAGCCCACGATATTGCTGCTGATATAAGCACCCGGATTCTCAAGCGAATAACGCACTCCCGCCTGAGCGGCGAGATGGATAACGTGGGAAAAAGTGTGTTGTGCAAAGAGTGCTCGAACCGCTTTGTTGTCGGCGAGATCGGCTTCCACAAAAGTAAAGGCGTTGTGGTTGTGCAATCCCTCAAGCCGATGCCGCTTCAGTTGGGGATCGTAGTAGTCATTGAGGCTATCAACACCGACCACCGATTGCCCTCTTGAGAGGGCCTCGTGGGCGACATGCGCGCCAACAAACCCGGCAACGCCTGTGACAAGATCGTTTGCATGCCCATAGTGTGCGTGGTCTTGGTGGCTTAAGGAAGAGTTGATCGCCCGCGCAATTCTTTCTTTCCAACTGCAAGCTTTTGGGCTACTTTTGAGCCGTTTGGGGGGATTTAAAAACAGAACGATGACAGACAAGAGGCGATGCTCAACGAGTGCGGTACGTGCGGTATCGCTCCTTTTTTTTGCGTTCGTCTCTGGTATCAGCTTTCCGCTGGAGGGGTTCGCTTACTCGGGTCTAACCGGCAAGGTGTCATCTCTCTTATGCCAAACCCGCATCGCCGCGGCGGGTAGCCAGGAAGACTACGCGCGCACGCTTTACGCGGCAGCAGATCCGGTAGTGCAGCAGCGTTGCCTCGGTTGCCATATCGAGAACGGCATTGGGCCCAATGCGGGCGCCAAGCTCGCTTTAAAGCGCCAAACCGCCGCCAACCATGCCGCGTTCAACCACAATGCTTTCCAGTCGCTTGCGGCATTACGTTCCCCGCAACACATTTTGTCCAAAGCACAAGGTGCCTCCCATGGGGGGGGCGCCGTTTTGGGCGCTTTCGATGAAGACTATCAGGCGCTCAAAGACTATGTGAATGCGCTCGGTGCGAGTTTTGCCTGCAGCGCTGCGGATGGATTGAAGGGCCAAGCGATTTTTGAGGAGACAGTTTGGAAGGACGTTGCTCGGTTATCTCCAGCCGAAACCTATCGCCGGGCCGCCATCGTAGTGGGCAGAACTGTGCCCTCTAGAGATGAACTTGAGGCAGTTGAGTCGGGACAGACTTCGCTCGACGAGGCGCTTGCAGGGCTTATGTCGGGGCCGGGGTTTCATGATTTTTTGGTTACGGGAGCTAATGATCAGCTACTCACTGATGCTTTTATGAATGGTCTTTTCCCGGTAAGTATCCATTCCAGTCATTTTCCACTGGTGGGCGCGATTGACCATGAGCTGTTTAAAAATGTCGGTGAGGAGGCTTTCAGAGACAGTAGGAATTGGGAACTTTGGATAGCCCAAAATTATGGCCATGCAAGGGCACCAACGGAGTTGATCGCGCACATCGTTGAGAACGACTTACCTTACAAAGAGATTCTGACAGCTGACTTCACCATGGTAACCCCGCTAACGGGTGACCTGTTCAATTCAGATGCAGAGTGGGATGAGGAGGTTGTCTACGATGGCACATTCTCGAACTTTCACATGGAGTTCAAGCCCGGTGTTAATCGTGGACAGTTGCTCTCTCCCAGACCTGGAGCGGACAAAAAGGGAGAGGCGTGTATTCCGGTCCCGCACGGCGAGTGCTACACGGAGAGCTTTACCGGGCGCCGAAAGGCCCACGCAGGGGTGCTCTCAACGCTGGCGTTTCTGCAGCGGTACCCGACAACTGAAACCAATCGGAATCGAGCCCGAGCGCGGTGGGCATATAAATTTTTCCTAGGGGTAGATATCGAAGCGTCAGCTGCCAGAACCACAGATCCGGTAGCGCTTGCGGATACCAATAACCCTACAATGCATAACCCCGCGTGCACGGTATGTCACGAGGCAATGGACCCGGTGGCGG
>Ga0213859_10000579_pt1 | contig 16680 bp, 15 predicted proteins | sample PICome_2_FD_160133 | JGI IMG/M metagenome (GOLD analysis project Ga0213859, IMG submission 160133) | Coastal seawater microbial communities near Pivers Island, North Carolina, United States - PICO304 | ecosystem: Environmental > Aquatic > Marine > Coastal | place: USA: North Carolina... | reverse complement strand
GCCATTGATCGGGGCGACGGTTCGTCGGAGGGAACGGTCGATTTCTGGATCACCACGATCTTGGGCATTGCAGTGGCTGCGGCGCTGATCAGTTGGCGGGTGCGCCGGATTTTCAAAACACTGGGCTGAGTGCCCTTAACTCTCAGCCGAGTGACACAGTGGACAATCAGGTCGGACGGATAGCGCCAGCTGGGTCTGCTCCCCTGACCAGGCGTCCATGATGTGTAGTTGCGCCCAAGGCAGTGACCCGTCTATCAAGAATTTGATTGCCCACAACGCCTGCTGCAAGGACACGAGCCCGACAACGGGTCCGAGAATGCCGAGCTCAGCGCAGCTTCTATTCTCCGCGCCGATGGGATCACTCATCAGGCAGTGATAACAACCGAGCCGTCGCTGGGGATCGAAAGCGGCCCACTGACCCGAGGTACGCACAGCCGAACCCATAATCCAGGGCAGTCCTTGTTGGCGCGTTATGCGATCAATATCTTGTCTCGCTTGCAGGGAATCGGTGGCGTCGAGCACCAGAGACACCGTGCCCAAGAGCTGGAACGCGCTACCTGCATCGAAGCGCTCTGCACGGGCATCCACCGTGACCTCTGTATTGCCAGCTTTCAGTCGCGCAGAGAGCACATCCACCTTTGCCCGACCGACATCCGCCTCCGTATAGGCGACCTGCCTCGGTAAATTGCTTAACTCGATTTGGTCATCATCGGCGATTCGAATAAAGCCAACACCGGCCCCGGCCAGATACTGCGCCATGGGCACACCCAAACCACCGGCTCCGACAATCAGCACTCGCGCTGCTTTGAGCCGCTGCTGACCCTCTAAATCGATTTGCGGCACGATCAGTTGCCGGGCGTAACGCTGCAGCTGTGAATCCGTCAGTACAGCCATTGGCCACCCGATATTCGCGGCTGACCTGACCAGTCCTCGCGTATCGCAACATTTGAGAAACCGCGATGGGTCAGCAGCGTACTCACCTGCTCGGCCTGATCAAATCCGTGCTCAACTAGCAGCCATCCATGAGAACGTAGGTAAGACGGCGCCTCGGTCACGATGTACTCGAGCATCTCTAGCCCCGTTTCACCGCCAATTAACGCGCTGTCCGGTTCTGCTGGCAGATCACCCTGAGTCAGATGCGTGTCATGAGCTCCGATATACGGCGGGTTGCTCACCACCAGATCCCAGTCTGCTTCGTCCACGGCATCGAACCAACTGCCCTGCCGCCAAGCTACGTCAAGACCGAGGGCCTCGCTATTTCGCCGGGCACAGGCCAAGGCTTGCTCGCTTTGATCCGTACCCGTTACAGACAGGTCAGGTCGCTCTGACTTGCAAGCCAGCGCGATGGCACCACTGCCCGTTCCCAGATCCAACACTTTCTGCGGTCCGCTATCAAGGCATTCAAGCGCCCACTCAACGAGATGCTCGGTCTCTCGCCTGGGAATTAAGACATGCTGATCGACGATCAAGCGCAGTGACCAAAAGTCGCGGTAACCCATGAGGTAAGCAAGCGGTTCACCGTTTGCTCTCGCCCGGGCATGCACCATAAACGCTTGCTCATCATCGGGTGCGAGTCCCTCGTCTCCATGAGAGAACAGCCAAGCCCGCTGTACACCCAACACATGAGCGAGCAATATCTCGGCTTCGGTCCGCCCGATCGGCGCGCGCGCGAGAAGTTCTTTGGCCGTCATTCTTCGGCCATCGCCGCAAGGAGATCGGCTTGATGCTCTTGGCGAAGCGGCACAATCAGTGGATCGAGATCGCCGCTGACCACCTCGTCCAGTTTGTACAAGGTCAGATTAATGCGGTGGTCCGTAATGCGCCCCTGAGGGAAATTGTAGGTTCGGATGCGCTCTGAACGATCACCGGAACCCACCAGTGAGCGACGCTCCGATGCCTGCGATGCGCGCTGACTCTCTTGCTCAGCAGACAACAACTTTGCCTGCAACAGCGACATCGCCCGGGCGCGGTTTTTATGCTGTGACCGCTCGTCCTGACACTCGACGACGATGCCGGTGGGTAAATGCGTCAACCGGACGGCTGAATCCGTGGTGTTGACGTGCTGACCGCCCGCACCTGAAGAGCGGAAGGTGTCTACCCGGAGATCTTCCTTTCGGATATCAATACTGTCGACCTCTTCTATTTCCGGCAACACCGCGACGGTACAGGCTGAAGTATGTATCCGTCCCTGAGATTCCGTTTCCGGCACACGCTGAACACGGTGAGCCCCGGATTCAAACTTGAGATGACTGTATACATCCTGGCCGACTACGCGGCTGATGATCTCCTTGAAACCGCCGTGCTCGCCGGACCGCTCCGACAAAACCTCCACGCTCCAGCCCTTTTGCTCCGCGTACCGGTGATACATGCGAAACAAATCTCCTGAAAAGATGGCGGCTTCGTCACCACCGGTGCCCGCGCGTATCTCCAAAAACACATTACTGCCGTCACTCGGATCCTGCGGTAATAGCAGCACCTGCAACGCCGCCTCAATATCCGTGAGCTCGCGTTCCGCCTCCGCGATCTCTTCCGCAGCAAGCTCCCTGAGCTCAGTATCGGAGTCGTTTAACATCTGCCGCGCATCGGTAACCGTTTCCTGAAGTTGGGTCCAACGCTGGTGCTGGGTAACGATCTCATTCAGGTGCGCGAACTCTTTGGATAGGTCTCTGAATCGGTTCTGATCGGTAGCCGTGTCCGCATCGCCCAACAGCGCCGCGACTTCCTCATGGCGGTCTGCCAATGCATCGAGCTTTGTGAGAAGGGAAGTTTTCAAGGTCGGAATACCGAAACGGACTTATTGAAGGGTCGCACCCTCGTCCCGCTCATCGTCGAAGTCCGTGAGCCCGAGCATGGCAGCCATTCGAGAAACATCGCGTTTCCCGCCCTCTTTCGCCAGCTGGCGGAGTCCCGCCGTCGGCGCATGAATGAGTTTATTAGTGAGGTCACGAGCCAAACGGCTTAAAACCTCTTCAGGGTCCGCGCCTTTTTCGAGCATTCGCAGCGCCTTATCGAGCTCTGCCTGCTGCAATGCCAACGCCGAGTCCCGATAGGTCTTGACCACGTCAGCCGACTGCCTCTCCAACAGCCCGTCTTTGAGGGCAGCAATACCGGACGTCACAATTTCGTCGGCTTTGCTGGCCTCGGACGCACGCAGGCGGAGGTTCTCCTCGATGACCTCTCGCATATCGTCGACGGTGTAGAGGTAGATATCGGGGATCTCCGAGACCTGCGGCTCGATGTCTCTTGGCACCGCCAAGTCGATCATCAAGACCGGCCTCCAGCGGCGCGCCTTCACCGCCTCTTCGACAGCGCCTTTGCCCAGAATGGGTAACTGACTGCCCGTCGAACTGATCACGATATCCGCATCGGGCAGGCGTTCCGTCACGTCTGCCAGCAAGATCGCTTCCGCGTCAAATTGAGAGGCCAGCTGCTCTGCGCGCTCGAGCGTCCGGTTGGCAATGATGAGCTTGCCCAGCCCGGCATCCCGCAAATGCCTGGCCACAAGCTCAATCGTCTCGCCCGCTCCAAGCAACAACGCGGTGCTTTGCTCCATATCTCGGAAAATCTGCCGTGCTAGATCTACGGCCGCATAGGCCACCGATACCGGGTTCTCACCGATGGCCGTATCAGTGCGCACCTTTTTGGCGATTCTGAAGGCCTCTGGGAAAATCAGATTCAGATGAAAACCCACGGCGCCGGCTTCTTGCGCCACCGCAAAAGCCGATTTCATTTGCCCGAAAATCTGCGGTTCGCCCAGCACCATAGAATTCAGACCCGCCGCGACACGAACCAGATGTGAGGCGGCCGCTGTGCCATGGTTGCGATAAATAGAGGGTGACAATTGATTCACATCGATGTCGTGATGCTCAGCAAGCCAATGCGATAACTGCTCACTGGCGGCCACACCATCGGCTCCCTCGGGCAACACACCGTAGAGCTCGGTGCGATTGCAGGTAGACAGAATAACGGCCTCGCTAACCTGCGTATCCCGGATCAGTGAACTGAGAGACTCGGGCACTTTTTCAGGGGCAAAGGCTATCTGCTCACGAAGCTCCACCGATGCGGAGTCGTGGTTCACGCCAACCACTACCAACTTGCCTAACATGGGTCGGGTCGAATCCCTCGCCAGCCATTACAACTTGTTATCATACCATCTACAGTCGACGAACTCGCTGCCATGCGAAAGAGTGTCAAGCGGACCACAGCGCGTTTATGAATACTCCCAACATCCTCATTGCCCTGCTCGCCCTGCTTGCCGCCGGGTGTGCCACTGTTGCGCCGAGTAGCGATGGCATCGACGCGGGCATGAGTCGGCAAGTAGCCGTCGATAAAATCGCAGAAATCGAGCCCCGGGAAACGCCCATCCCTTCAGAAAGCCTGATGCCGCTGTTAGAGGCCGAGTTCGCCCTGCGGTATCGCGACTACGAGCGAGGGCTCAATATACTGACCGTCCAGTCAGAGACCCTGACTGACCCTGCAGTCACGCGGCGGGCACTGCGGCTCGCCGAGTTCTTGAACGACGCAGAGCGGGCGGCACAGCTGTCGGTTCGTCTGGTTGAGTTGACGCCTGACGACGCGGCCGCCGTTGCAGCGGCATCGGGTTGGCTAATACGAACTGGCCAACCGGTGGCGGCGCTAAGCTATATCCGCAGTGCCTACGAGTTGGATCAGCCGGTCAACGTGGCCACCGTGCTCGGGACCTACGAACAGCTCGATGCGACCTCACAAGCCGAAATCGCAGAGGCGATAACATCCCTTGCCGACAGCTGGCCCGACGATAATGAAGCGGCGATTGCGGCCAGCCTGCTGGCACGGTTGGAGGGTGAATGGGAACTCGCAGCCAGCTTGATTGAGCCGGTATTGGATCGCGCTCCAGAAGATACCCGCGCGATCCTGCTGTGGACGCAAATCATGCTCGACAAGGGAGAGCGTGACCCGCTGATGCGCCTCGCTCAGACCGTCACGGCGTATCCGGATAATCAGGAACTGCGACTGCAATATGCGCGTTTGCTGGGTTCAGAGCGAGATTACCCGGGTGCGCGGGCTCAGTTTGTCATCCTGCTGGAGAAGGATCCTGAAAACGCCGAGCTACTCACCACCGCGGCCTTACTGGATTTTGAGCTCGAGCTGTATGACGCGGCATTGCAGAAGTTCGAACGCCTCATCTCGCTGAACGAAAACGTGGATGAGGCCCATTATTATGTGGGGCGGATTGCAGTGTTGGACGACCGATACCCCGAGGCGATCGAGGCATTTGCTCAGGTGGGGCCTTCCCGCGAATTCCGCGATGCCAAGGCAAGAGCGGCGGAATTATTAGCCGATACCGCATTTGCCAGTGATATCAGGGGCTTCTTCGCGGCACAGCGCCAGGCCTACCCCGGCAATGCGGAACAACTGTTCTTGCTGGAGGCCGACGCGCTGAGAGACTGGAAGGGCGAAGCACTGAAGGCCTACGATCGCGGGTTGACGACATTTCCGAGATCATTCTCCTTGCTTTACGGCCGTGCCATGGTGCACGAAGCAGAAGGACAGCTCGGCGCAATGGAAGACGATCTCCGCAGTATTCTGGCGCAGGACCCCGATCACGCGGCCACACTGAACGCTCTGGGCTACACACTGACTAACCACACAAACCGATATGAAGAAGCGGCGGATCTGATCGAACGGGCGCTGGTGCTCTCCCCAGGCGATCCGGCCATTCTCGACAGCTTGGGATGGGTCTATTACAAGCTTGGGCAATTCGCGCAGTCCGAGGCGCTGCTCCGGCAAGCGCACCGCGCCTTCCCTGACCCTGAAGTCGCTGCCCACCTGGGAGAGGTTCTGTGGATACAGGGTAAAGAGATTGAAGCCCAGGACATCTGGCAGGATGGTTTAAGCAAAGCGCCGGACCATCGTATTATTTTGGAAGCGGTTGAACGTTTGGGTGCAGACTTGCCGTGAACCGTTCTATCGGAGCGGACCAACGCCGGCGAACTCGTCCAAGAAAGCCCTGTTGCGCGCCGCGCGCCGCCGTGTCACTGCTAGCAGCCCTTGTGCTGTCGTTGTGCGTAGTAGGATGCAGCCCTTTTGCCCACCAGAGCACAGACGTGCGCGAGCCGGCGCCTGCCGACCTCGATATCTGGGAAGCACGAGGCAAAGTCGCGGTCACCATCGACGATCGTTCAGAGACGGCTCGATTTGTTTGGCAGAGACGCAACCTGCAAACGGATATCGTGACGCTATCAGGCCCCTTTGCAATGAATCAGACAACGCTTGAGCGGCGAGGCAACATGCTCTGGCGTCAGCTCGATGAATCACGCCAACGGATCGATCTGGACGCCAGCACTGACCCCCTTGCCATGGCGCTCAAAACGCTGCCGCCCGAGGCGATCGGTAACTGGTTGCTCGGGCATGGCTCAGACAGCGACGACTGGCAGATTGACGTGGCAGAATGGCAAGCCTCGTCACCTTGGCAAGCCCCCAAACGCATGACCATTCGCGGCACAAATATGGAGATCAAGGTCATCATTTCGCAATGGGCATTCGAACCCGTCCCGTGAAGATCCTACTCGCACTCTCTCCCGCCAAACTGAACCTGTTCCTGCATGTCACGGGCAGGCGCCCGGATGGCTACCATTCGCTGCAAACAGTCTTCCAGTTGCTCAATTGGGGTGACGACATGCGCTTCGAGTGGCGAGCGTCGCCCGACATCACACTCTCCGGCGATACCGATGACATCGCGCCAGAGGACAATCTGATTCTGAGAGCGGCCAAACTGATCTGCCCTTCAGATCAAGGAGCACATATTCACGTGCGCAAGCGCATACCCCGTGGCGGTGGGCTCGGCGGCGGCAGCTCAAATGCCGCCACGACCCTGCTTGCACTGAACCGCCTTTGGGGGTTGGATTTGAGTCTGGACGCGCTACTCCGTATCGGCGAGACCATGGGGGCAGATGTGCCGGTCTTTATTCAAGGGCAGAACGCGTGGGCAGAGGGCATTGGCGAGGAGCTGACCCCCCTCTCACTGCCGAGGCGATGGTTTGTCGTTGTCCAGCCCGATTGCATGGTAAGTACTGCCGAAATCTTCGCGCATCCCGAATTGACACGTCAGACCCCGCCGATTACAGTGCAGGCCTTTTTTTCAGGGGCCGGACGCAACGATTTACAACCCGTCGTTGAAAGTCGATATCCCGAAGTCCAGCATGCTGTGGAGTGGCTCATGGAGCACTCTCCAGACGCGAGAATGACTGGCAGCGGTGCCTGTGTTTTTGCTTCGTTGGAGAGCGAGCAGGATGCACATGACATCGCAGCGCAAGCGCCCGCAGGGTTAGCAGTGATTGTCGCGGAAGGCCTGGACAGACTGCCTGATATGCAGGAAGTCACCTGAAAGAGTTTGATTGGGGCGTCGCCAAGTGGCAAGGCAGCGGGTTTTGATCCCGCCATTCGGAGGTTCGAATCCTCCCGCCCCAGCCATTTTTCTCAGCTTGAGGTAAAGCCATGTCATCCAAAATGATGGTGTTTACGGGTAATGCCAACCCTGCGCTCGCGCGCAAGGTGGCCGACCGCCTTTACCTCGGCATGGGCAATGCTGCCGTCAGCAAGTTCTCCGACGGGGAGATCACGGTTGAGCTGGGTGAGAACGTGCGCGGTAAGGATGTTTTTGTCATTCAGAGCACCTGCCACCCCACCAATGACAATATTATCGAGCTATTGCTGATGATCGACGCCCTGCGGCGCGCCTCAGCCGGCCGCATCACTGCCGTCGTGCCCTACTTTGGCTACGCGCGGCAGGATCGTCGCGTGCGCTCTGCCCGGGTGCCGATCTCGGCCAAAGTGGTCGCAGATACGATGGTTGGCGTCGGCGTTGATCGCGTGCTGACCTGCGACCTGCATGCCGAGCAGATTCAGGGCTTCTTTACCGTACCCGTGGACAACGTATACGCGTCGCCCATCCTCAACGCCGACATCGTAAAAACCGGCTACGAAAATCTGATTGTGGTCTCGCCCGATATTGGCGGCGTAGTACGCGCCCGCGCGATCGCGAAACAGCTGGACGATGCCGACCTGGCGATTATCGACAAGCGCCGACCGCGCGCCAATGAGGCGGAGGTCATGAACCTGATCGGTGATGTCGAGGGGCGCACTGCGATTCTGGTAGACGATATGGTCGATACCGCCGGCACGCTCTGCACCGCAGCCAATGCTCTCAAAGAGCGCGGAGCGCTGAAAGTGGTCTCCTACTGCACCCACGCCGTACTCTCCGGCAAGGCATTGGACAACATCAGGAACTCCCAGCTGGACGAGTTGGTCGTGACCGATACGATTCCGCTCTCTGAAGAAGCGGAAGCGATTGGCAAAATCCGCCAGCTGACCATTGCTGATCTGCTTGCTGAGTCCATCAGACGAGTGAGTAACGAAGAATCTATTAGCGCGCTGTTTGATCTGTCTTAAGCAGCGTTTTACCCACCCACCACCGCGTCGGTCGCAGACAAAGTGGTGTTAACAAAGGAGCCAGACCATGTCTGAATCTTTTATTGTAGTTGCAGAGGCGCGAGCCGATGAGGGGAAAGGTGCGAGCCGCCGCCTGCGTCGTCTTGAAGGCAAAATGCCTGCCGTTATTTATGGCGGCGGTAAGCCTGCCCAGAGCCTGACGCTGATCCGTAAGGACTTCGAGCACATGCTGGAGAACGAGGCCTGTTTTAGCTCGATTCTCGAGGTGCAAGTGGAAGGCGAGGCGGAAAACGCCATTATCAAGGACATCCAACGGCACCCCGCCAAGGGTTTCCCGATGCACGCTGATTTCCTGAGAATCCGCATGGACCAGGCAATCAAAGTGAACGTCCCGCTGCATTTCGTGAACGAAGAGCAGTGTGCGGGCGTCAAACTGGGTGGCGGTATGATCCAGAAGCAGGCGACTGATATCGAAGTGCAGTGTTTACCGAAGGATCTGCCCGAATATCTCGAAGTCGATATGTTGGAAGTCGAGCTCGGCGGCATTGTTCACCTGTCGGACATCACCCTGCCTGACGGAGTCATCTCCACAGCACTCGAATTAGGCGAAGATCATGATCTTGCGGTCGCCTCGGTCATCGCACCGCGCGGTACAAAAGAAGCGGAAGCTGAAGGCGTGGATGCCGGCGACGCGGCCAGTGACGGCGATGCTGACGCAGCAGACGACGCCGGAGACGGCGGCGAGGACTGATTAGACCTTGTCTGCCATCCGACTCATCGTCGGGCTCGGCAACCCCGGCACACAATACGAAGGCACGCGGCATAACGCCGGTGCCTTTTTTGTGCGCCGGCTCGCCCGCCAATTTGGTTTGTCTCTAACGGCTGATCGAAACGCGCTGGGTGAATCGGCGCGGGGCCTCGTTGCCGGACACGACCTTCGCTTGCTGATTCCCGAGACCTTCATGAATGAGAGCGGGCGATCGGTTGCAGCCATGTCGCGCTATTACCGGATAGGCCCCGACGCGATTCTGATCGCGCATGACGAGCTGGACATCCCCGCGGGAGAGTCTCGCTTTAAATACGATGGGGGTCACGGGGGTCATAACGGGCTCAGGGACATCATTCCGGCGCTGGGCGGTCACCGTGACTTCTGGCGTTTGCGTATTGGCATCGGCCATCCCGGCTCAGCAAAAAAAGTATCTGGCTGGGTGCTCAGTAAAGCCTCAGCAGCGGACCAAGCCTCTATCGAGGCGAGTACCGAAGCAGCCATCAAGGCTCTGCCGCTTTTGCTTGACGGAGAAGACATTAAGGCTATGACCGCGCTGCATAGTGAGAGCTATGCGGCCAAGCCATCTGAAGAGGATTAATTGGCATGGGAATTCAATGTGGCATTGTCGGCTTACCCAACGTCGGAAAGTCCACGCTGTTCAATGCACTGACTCAAGCGGGTATCGACGCGGAAAACTTCCCGTTCTGTACGATTGAACCCAATACCGGCGTCGTACCCATCCCCGACCCGCGACAGGGCGAGATCGCCGCCTTGATCAACCCTGAGCGAAACATCCCTGCCACGATGGAATTTGTGGACATTGCCGGACTGGTGGCGGGCGCCTCAAAAGGTGAGGGTTTAGGCAACCAGTTTCTGGCCAACATCCGCGAGACCGATGCGATCGCGCATGTCGTGCGCTGCTTCGAGGATCCCAACGTGATCCACGTGGCCAACAAAATCGACCCGCTCGCCGACATCGAGACGATCAACACAGAGCTCGCGCTCGCGGATTTAGAGTCCTGCGAAAAACAATTGACCAAAGTCGTCCGCACCGCAAAAAGCGGTGATAAGGAAGCGGTTGCACTCAAGGCACTCCTCGAAGATAAGCTGCTCCCCCAATTAAACGAGGCACAACCGGTGCGTGCATTGACGCTCGATGACAATGAGCGTGCGCGGGTGAAAAGCCTGCACCTACTGACGACCAAGCCCACCATGTATATCGCCAACGTGGCTGAGGATGGTTTTGAAAATAACCCTCACCTGGATGCCGTGCGTGCGCATGCCGCTGCCGAGAATGCTGGTGTGGTGGTGATCTGCAACAAGCTCGAGTCCGAGATTATTGAACTCGACGAGGAGGAAAAAATCGACTTCCTCGCCGAGATGGGTATGGAAGAACCGGGACTGAATCGGGTGATCCGTGCAGGATACGAGCTACTGAACCTGCAAACCTACTTCACGGCGGGCCCCAAGGAAGTTCGCGCCTGGACCGTTCGCGTCGGCGCCACTGCGCCGGAGGCTGCTGCAGTAATTCACACCGACTTCCAGAAAGGCTTCATTCGTGCCGAGGTGATTGGTTACGAGGATTACGTTGCCCATCGCGGTGAGCAAGGCGCCAAAGATGCCGGGCGCTGGCGACTTGAAGGGAAGGAATACGTTGTGGACGACGGAGACGTCATCCACTTTCGCTTCAATGTTTGATCAGTCGCCCGCGAGGGCTCGACTGATCACACCGCGCGTCTCTCCCGGCTGGACAACCGCATCGATCTCAAGATAGCTTGCGGCCTCTACCGCACGTCCCTTGTCGTACATCTCGGCCAGTAGCTTGTCGTAAAGCGCCTGGCGAGCAGCCTCATCAGGCGCCGCCGCCAGCTCTTGTCGGAAGCCCAAATGAACGGCCCCCTCCAAACCCATGGCACCAAACTCGCCTTGCGGCCAACTGACAGCGTACCTCGGCACCTCAAACGAGCCGCCTGTCATGGCCATTGCGCCCAAACCATAAGCGCGCCGCAAAAAGATCGCGACGATCGGTTGAGTGAGCGTTGACCCCGCAATAAAGAGATCGGACATCAGTCGCGGTGCACCGGCCGCCTCGCTGTCGGGCCCCACCATAAACCCGGGCGTATCGATCAAAGAGACGACTGGCAATTGCCAGCGCTCGGCAAGCTGATACAAGGCCGTTGCCTTGAGCGCAGACTCACCGTCAATTGCGCCGCCAAGGTGACGACAGTCACTGGCGAGCACCGCAACGGCGCGGCCTTCCAGCCGCGCAAGTCCGGTTACCACCGCACGCCCCATATCGGGTCGGGTTTCGATAAAGGAATCAGAATCGAACAGGTGCCGGATAATCTTGCGCACATCGAAGGCGTATCGCCGATTAGTCGGCATCAGTGCGGCCAGCTCCGATTGATCGGCTGCTTGCCAATCCGCAAGCGAGCCTTGGACACAGCCGAGTACCCGCTTGGCAACCTCAGTCGCCTCGGCCTCATCGGTCACGACAATATCCACCACGCCGTTTTCGCGATGCACCGAGACCGGACCAATATCCTGCGGTTTCCAGGTCCCGAGGCCACCTCCCTCGATCATGGCGGGACCCGCCATACCGATGCAACTCGCCTCGGTAGCAATACGAAGATCCGCTGCACCAAACAGCGCCGCGTTACCGGCGAAGCAGTAACCGTGATTCACCGCAATCCGAGGAATCCGGCCGGCTAACGCCGCCCAACGATGGAAAGTGGGCACGTTCAGCCCCGCCATCGACACCAAGACATCGGTATCACCCGGTCGACCGCCGCCGCCTTCGGTGTACATCACGATGGGCAGGCTATCCCGCTCGGCAACGTCCAGGATCCGATCAATCTTGCGGTGATGAAAGTACCCTTGGGTGCCTGCCAGCACGGAGTAATCGTTAATAATTAGCGCAGTCTGGCTTTGCTCAGCGCCAAAAATAGCGCCGTTAACCGGGCCCACTGCTGTGATGACCGCATCGGCCGCCGTCTCGGCATAGAGCGCGTCCCCCTCACGGCGGCTTCGCTGCGCCGCAACCGCCAGCTGGCCATATTCTGACACCGCTGCCCTGTCAGTGAGATCAGCCAGGTTCTCCCGTGCAGTCCGGCCTCCACGTGCGTGGCGCTTGGCGACGGCCTCCTCGCGCGCGTCATCCGTGGTTTTCGCGAGCCTGTTCGCCAACCCGAGATAAGGGCCGTTTTTTTCTTCAGTCATGGGGGGCTCGTTTAGCTAGTGATTGAACGCTATAAACCGACCAGCACAAGGTGCAGCACCGAGCAGGTTGACTTCAATCACGGAGTTTTGCAGAATCGCGCGCCTCACAGAGTTCCTTATGTGGCTACGTAGCTCAGCTGGTTAGAGCACAGCATTCATAATGCTGGGGTCGGTGGTTCAAGTCCACCCGTAGCTACCATCTCTCTACTCATTTTTGCCGCCTTCCATCGCTACATCCGTTGGCGATACCGAGTCGTATTTCGCCTATTGCTCGCTGTTTAGCGAGGGGCGTAATCTACACGCAACGAGTCACAGGAGTGCGCAATGGAACCCACGATTGGCTTCATTGGGCTTGGCACGATGGGTGGCCCCATGGCGCGCCGTCTCGCTTCAGCGGGCTACTGTGTGACGGGTTATGACCGTCGCTCAGAAGCAATGGCTGCCTGCCCTGAGGTCGCCCCTGCTGACAGCGCCCTAGCCTGCGCAGCCGCTGCCGACATTCTGCTCACGTCCCTGCCCCGGCCCGATCATGTTGAGTCACTGATGCGGGAAGAAGGTGTGTTTGCCGCGCTGACCGCCAAACAGATTTGGGTCGACCTCACAACCAATCGCCGCGACACCCTGATCGCATGGTCTGCTGAGACACCTGCCAGCATCGTAGATTGCCCGGTCACGGGCGCAGTCGATGGCGCGCGCAATGGGAAGTTAACGCTCTTTGCCGGTGGTGAGAATGACGATCTCGATAGCATTGAGCCGATTCTTTCCCATTTAGGTCGTGTCATCCGGTGCGGCGAGTTGGGCACAGGAACTGTGACCAAACTGGTCACCAATCAATTGTGGTTTATTCACGCGGCAGCTTTGGGAGAAGGGTTTGCGTTGGGCATGCGCTACGGAGTTGAGCTCGAAACACTCTGGGATGCTATCAAGGACTCCGTTGCAGACAGCTTTGTCGCCCGGCACGACGCGCCGTCGATTTTCGCCGGACACTATGATCCAAGCTTTCCTTTGGATCTTTGCGTGAAAGATCTGGGCCTGATTGAAGAACTGCAGCCGCTTATCGGCGCGGATCTGCCCCTCACCGACTCGGCGCGCGACGTATTCCAACGAGCGGGCGCACGTTATGGACTCGCTGCCGGGGAAATGCATGTAGCCAAACAAATTGAAGAAGACGCTGAACTGAGCTTTCAATTGAATCGCGAGTGGACTCCCCATTGGGAAGCATGATGATGCTCGATCAACTCATTAACACTGAGCGCTTTCCACTCAATGAGCGCACAGCCGATGCCTACGCCGAGGCGGTCACCGTTGCCAGGGCCTCACTGGCCCACGACGGCTGCGCAGTGCTGACGCGCTTTATCCGCGACGACACATTGCAGGTCATGTCTGACGAAATCGCGGCCCGAAAACAGGCCACGCATTATTCTACCGAGTGCATCAATCCTTACTTTCACACGCAGACCGATCCCGGCTATCCGGACCAGCATCCGGTGAACACCTTTCTGGAGCGATCCAGCGGGTTTATCCCGGGCGATTCCTGGGAAGTCACCACTTCCCACCGCACCCTCTTCGAGCATCCAGCAGTGTGCGAATTTCTCGCTGACTGCCTCGGGCTCGAAGCTCTTTACCCCTACACCGATCCGCTGGCCGGTCTGACCGCCAACATCCTCGACCCGAACCAGCAATTTACCTGGCACTTCGATACCAACGAATTCGCGGTCACCGTGCTGGTTGATGCCGCTGATGAGGGTGGCCTGTTCGAATATGTGCCCGGGATCCGCTCTGCCACGACTGAGGGTTTTGACGCTATCCAGTCTGTGCTCAAGGGCGGCCGCGAAGGTGTTCGCACTCTCGATCTTCAACCGGGCGATCTGCAAATTTTTCGCGGCCGGCACTCACTTCATCGAGTCACACGAGTGGCACCACATTCAAGGCCTCGTCACGCCGCCATCTTTGCTTATACCGAACAAGATGGGGTGATCGGCCGGGTCGAGAGGACACGACAGCTATTTGGTCGAGTTTTGCCTGAACATATCGCGGCAGAGCAAAAGCGCGTACGCAGTGATGCGCTCATCGACTAGTGGCAATTGAGTGAAGCCAATAGTTGGGGCTGGGCCTCCAGCGCTAACCGGGAGCGCACACGGTACAGCCCGGACAACCTGCAAGGGAGCAATGCAACCAACCGTATTGCAAGCCCGTTCAGTGTATGACGGTTATGCAGGTTAAGGGGCGCTGCGGCCAGACGAATGAAGTGTCGCCATAGGCCAATTGCCTTGAGCCCAGAACGATTAGTGGCGGCGATATCCTATTTCGCCTTGAGCCTTTGGCGGGTGCCGCAACCACGCCGGGAGGACGTTGCTCCGCCGCCATGACCTCGGGGGCTCGACAGTGGTGGGTTGTGAAGGGCAACTCCCCTCGTCCAACCAACTCAACGCGGTGCCAAACGAATCTTCCTCGGGGTCAGTGAAAGGCCTAGAGAGGTCATCCGCGGCGGCGCATAATGTAAATCTCCCGGTATCTGCGAGCCCCGTGTAATAACCACCGACCTCCTCTCCGTTTAAAATCTCGAAAGACACCAAACGCAGGCGCGCGTCGCAGCCTGGTTGGTCGAAAGCGTACTGGCCCACCGCTTTACCACGCGTATCTGAGCCGACCAAGACGACCTCAACATGGGGTGCCAAGCTATTGATCACTAACTCACTTGCAGAGGCCGTGCCACGAGTCGTGATAAAAACGAACCTCAAAGGCTCGATACTCTCGGAAAATCGCTCAAAATATTCGTATACGTTGTAGTCCGCGCGCCAATCATTGTGCGAGAGGAAGAAAGACCGCTGCCTGTCGGCCAAGTTCCCCCCAAGTAAATCGAGCATCACGTCAGCGATACTGAGTAACCCTCCCCCGTTATAACGGAGATCAATGATGTAATCCGTCACGCCCTCCTCTCGGAACAAACGACTCGCATTGATCAGAGGTAATCGGGCGGATAACGTGAATTGACGAAAATTGAGATACCCGACGGGATCACGACCGGGCCTGTCAATCAACTTGGGTTCGCTGGCAATAGCTGGCGGATCGAGTTCGTCTTTTTCTATGTAGACCTCGAGGACCTCGTCGTCGCGACCCAGTAACCGAAATCCGCGCTGTGTGCCCTGAACCGCTGGGCCAAATACTTCAGAAGATGTAGCACCCCGCTCCGCTAACGATTGCCAGGTCTCAAACCCAGCCCCTGTATCAACCTCTAAAACCCGCATACCGCGGCGGAGTCCAGCCTCCCAGGCCGGTCCGCTCTCGAATACGTCCGCCAAAAATAGCGCGTCCTCGGGTCCAACGCCTGAGCGGAAGCCAAATCCAATGTATGCGCCGGAGGTGTATTGGGATTCATCGAGCTGTCGAGTCGTCAGATAACTAAACCCGGGATCGCGCCCGTCCGCAGCCAGCGGTTCGGTCAACGCGTTTAAGTAAGCCTGAGCAGTTGAGTAATCTGCTGGATCGACCGGGGCGAGCTCATCGTTCCACAGATACCAGTCCCGGGCGACGCTGCCCACCCATTCCTTTCTCAGCGTCTCTCCGCAGGCAGAAGGCTGACTCGACCTCAGCTCATCAAGCGTGCTGAGTAGCTTGGTAAATTGATCTGCGGGTGCCGCCGCACTCTGGGCTGACACGGCCAGCAACGCACAAACGGCAAGCTCCTTCAGCTTTTGAGACGATAACTTTCCGCCACCCCATGTTGTCATGATTGAACCCACCGCGCCTCTACCAAGTTAGCCGTGATCAAGAGCCATGCCATTGTGAGCAAAAGTAAGAAATTGTTCCAAGTCTGGAGACATCACAGTCGCGCTAAGTAAAAGACGAGTTTCAGTGAAGACGTAACGCTGGACGCCCCATCAACACAACTTTGCGGGCACATTGCCGAACCAACGCAAACCCCCACCGGCTGACGGCTATCTCTCTCGACCCCACTCGGGCCATAATACAATCCGATGCAATGAGGCGGCGTTTAAAAGCCAATTCACGTAGTTGCTCCAACATACCTGCATCTGGCCAAACGCGACGTAGGTCGTTAATGTGTGGCAAAACTTAGGAGATCCGCGATGCGCAGTTTTATCGGACGTTTCTTTTCAGTGGCATTCGTGCTGAGCAATATGGCGGTAGCGCAGGCGCAAGACCTAGGCTGCTCCAGCCACGTCAGTCTAAACGGCGGCACGATTGAGGTGGAAGCCGACGCGTCAGGTGATGACACCGAGAATATCCAGTGTGCATTGGAC
>Ga0213859_10000576_pt1 | contig 16699 bp, 19 predicted proteins | sample PICome_2_FD_160133 | JGI IMG/M metagenome (GOLD analysis project Ga0213859, IMG submission 160133) | Coastal seawater microbial communities near Pivers Island, North Carolina, United States - PICO304 | ecosystem: Environmental > Aquatic > Marine > Coastal | place: USA: North Carolina... | reverse complement strand
ACATGATAATATCATTTGACGTATCAAAGTCATTAAGCCATCTAAAGTTTAGTGTACTTCCAAAAGGAAAGTTTGAAGTTGGATGATTTAACCAAACTTGATTATCCTTCTCAACTTCTTCCATCACAAACAAGTTTACAGTCTCATAAAGACCTGTAGAAACAGGATCCATATGAATTGTACCTTTGTAAACTCCATTGGTATCTTGCACTAAATTAAGATCGTGCTCAGTGCCTCTAAAAAAACGTAGCTTTTGAAACATTATCGTATTCTAGTATCGTCTTTTTTAATGGTATAATTTTTATACCCTTGTAAATTCTTTATAGAACCTATTACTTTATAGAAATAGTCATTCATAAACAAAAGAAATGTTCTAATTATATCATTTCTTTGTAAATGTTGAGAAAGATTATCGTTTAATAGTCTATCTTTGTAGTCATATCCTAAATTAAGACGATTGTCCTTTCTAGTTTTTTTATAACTATATAGTTTTTCTAGCTTATATTTGAATAAATCTTGAAATAAGTTCATGATGATCTTCTAACTATTGATTTTCTATCGCCCGCTTGAAGTCTAGTATAAACCGTCCTTGGTACAGGAGTCTCGTCAAATGTAACAGTTAAAGCAGCGTCTTCGTTAATAGAAGGAATATCTTTAACAAGTTGACCATCTCTATCTAACCAGCCTCCTCTAAATACAGCAACCTCTTCTTTTTCCATAATAATATCGCCATATTCGTCTAAGCCTGCAACATCAGCTGGAATAGGATCGTTAGCACTAATATTAACTAATTCAACTTCTTGAACTTTTTTAAAGAAAACAAATTTTTGCTTACCATTACCTATATCCTCTAAGACAACGGGTTGTGAAGGTACAACCTTGGTGGTTACAGACTCATAGTAACCTAACCTTCTAGCTGTCTCTTCTGTTTTAGAAACAAACGTGACATTAACTGCATCAACACCTTCGACTTCTTCTAATATGTAGATAATATCTGACTTTGGTAATTTATCTCTTCTAGTCACATTCAATAAGTAATTAGATACAACATCTCGTATGTCATTAAAAATATCTTCCTTTCTAAAACCTTCAAAATACCTAACTGAAATATCCATAGAGTAATATCTGGCTTTAGGCTCTACAAACTTAACTTCTGTGGTAACCATTTGTTGACCTGATTCTTGTAAAACACCAGCCATAGCACTATATTCATTAGCATCAAAGAACATTTCGTTTATAGGTAATGAAAAGTAATCTAAGTTTTTAGCCAATTTTCTTTTAACATCTGGAATCGCAAATATGTAAATAACGTTATCGTCGTCAATATATTGGTCATCAACCGTGTTATATGCATCTATATAAGAGAAAATACCATATCTACCCAAGAAATACTCGTAATGGTCCGGAGTAGCTAAGACAAAACCTTTAGATGCCATTGGCGCTATTAACTTGGTAAATTCGGTTGATTCTCTATCACCGCCCATTTTAGGAGATGAGGTAACGTTAGCCTGTAAAAATTTATTTAAGTCATATGAATTTCCAAGAGCATCTGATCCTTCATCAACCCATTTAAATGTTAGATCCGAAGCATCGTCTAAGTTACCCTTAGCTCCGTCATGTTTAATATATTCTATTTCAATAGAAGAACCAGAAACAGGCATCATACCAAAGTTACCATTACCGAAATAAACATCTAAGCCTCCGCCGATGCCCGTTTTAATGATATAACCTTTATCAGAGGGTAGCATTTCATATAAAGAATTAAACTTGGTCCATAATTCTCCATTAACAGACACTGAAACTAAATTATGGTCTGTTAATCCTCCGGTTTGGATATTAAAAGACTGTAGCTTTTCACCAGTTCCAGTTACGGTTTGAGACTCTATTTCACCTTGTATAATAGAACACGTAAACGTGCTATTATTGGTTTTTTCTATTCTAAATTGATCTTTATTTGTTCTAAGCATATAGCTTAATCCATTTGCGTCGAACTTTATTTTAGTATTTGCAGGGATATTAATAGCATCTCCAATTACCTTACTTAAATCTACACCAGCTGCCCATCTAAAAGTTATTTCTCCAAAAGCAGCAAAGCCTCTAGTTGGATCATGGCCTGCAAGTCTAGATAACCCATAGATTGATTCGGGCTGTTGCGCAGTATAGATATTTTGTTCAACTGTTGCGTCTTCAACATAGAACATTAAAAATTCTCCTATCTCAGACATAACCTCTAGTATTTGTGAAAATGGAGACGCTGTAGTAAATAAAGTATTCGCCCTACCATAAATACGACCTATATAAGTTCTAGCATCTGCTACAATATCAGAAGCTATAGCTCTTGTTGTATCTAAAAATTTAAATTCAGCCATTATAAAGTTATGTTTAATTTATATAGACCTGTAATAGGTATTTAGAATCTATAGTTATATCTATGTAAGCTATGTCCCTTGCAGTACCCTTTACAAAAGAGACTTCAGCTGATACATTGTATTTTTGGGCAAGAGGACAAAACATTGCAATTTGCTCATCTATAGTTTCTTTGATTTGATTATTATTATAATTAAGAGAATAGACTAAATCTTCAAGGTTACATCCAAATTGAGGTTTTCCTAAAACCTCTCGTTTGTTTGTAAAAAGTATGGTCTCTATTTGAGTCATAAGTTGTGCTAGCTCGCTATTACTTTGTACCTTAAACGCGTCAAAGTTAGGGTCACCAATTGTCTTAATATAGAGTTCCATCTAGTATCTATTCAACTTTTTTGTTCAGCTTATGAATGCATCATCCAATCAACGCCTTCATCTCCTTTTATTTCTTCTATTACTGTTGAAAGTTCTTCTTCACCCATAGACTTTATTTCCGAATAGTCAAAATCTACATTACCGGGTAAAGCAAACTTAAAGATGCCCAATTTAGAACCTAAAGAAATTTTAACTTTAGCTGCAACATATCTAAAGAATATTTCATCCGAGTAGAGCGCACAATTGGGAATAGTCTCATAAACCTCAAGTATGACATCTCCTTTGGGTGTATCGCCCATAAACTTAAGCTCACCTGTCAATTGTGAGAAGTGAAACGAAATAGGGTTCTCCATAATCTGCCTAGATAGATCCACCATAGATTGATTAATTACATAGTATTGTAATTCTTCTGCTCCTCTAGCAGCTCCATCGCCATCGTATACGTTTCTAAAAAGCATTCTCTCTAATGCAAAGTCAGATCCGCTTTCAAATCTTAAATCTAAACCTCCACCCGGTTGATTCCAACCACTTGCTAAATCATAAAGACCATAAACAGAGAATACCATACCTGAACCATCACCTGCGGCTTGTGGTAAATGTAAAGCCCTGTGAGATTTAAAATAGTCGGTACCAAATACGCTATTAGGAATGTGATAATAGTTTTCCTTAACAGAGTATTCGTAATTCTTATAGAACCACTTAACTGCTCTTTTTATAATGTTTAAAACCTCCTTTTTAGGAAGGTTAACAGGAATCATACATGCGCCTGTAAGCTCATCGGCGATTTCGTCTAGAAATAGATCTTGACAATCTTCACCAAAACTTTTAGGAGTATTTAAGCCGTTTTCATTACCGCTTCTGATTTCACTCATTTTATGATTTTATTTTTTTAGTAACTACAACCTCTACGTCATCTTCAAACCTAGAATCTTTAGTTATCATTCCTTCTCTAAATATACCGCCCTTCATTTTACCTTTAAATATACCATCTCTACCAAAGACAAAACTATTAACAATGGTGCAGCTGCCGTGTACAAAACAAGACTCTACCTTAGACTCCTTAACTTCTGTACCTTGATATAAATTACATCTTACTAACATAGACCCTTCAACTTTACAATCAAACAAGTCACTTTTTTCTACATTGCCTCTAATTTCGCAATTGACGAAGTCATAACCTTCAAGCTGGAAACAAGTTGGAAACTTGCCATCTTTAATTTGAACATGAGAAATATCGCTATCGTAGTTAACTATCCCTTCTGTCATACCACCCTTGGTTATTAGATCCATAACCTTATGCTTCATACGATCCCAATACATATCTATGGTCTCACCGTGATCATTGAGGTCTACTAAAATTTCTATCTTAGGCCAATTCTTATTTACGTTTCTAAAGTCTCTTAAAGATAATGCAACAGGCTCGTTTTTATGTAAAATTCTACGAAGCTCTAATTTGTTTTCTTCTGTAAAATTAGAATTATTACAAGATTTCCAAATAGTCATAATAAACGATTCCCAAAGATAGAAAATATCATCTTGCCGTTGTTCATAATTCTTTCCACCTAAATATCTAAACTCTAAATAATTCTTTAACTTCTTTTCAAAGTTAATACCATAGTACTTAGTATCTGGGAAATCATAGTTATGAATAGAAGTATTAACCGAATCATAGTGGAATGCATCAACCTTTGGCATAACCCATTTTATACTTTTAGCATAAACTGAATTTTCTCTATCAGGAAATAGGTTGTAAACTTGTTTTTCGTTAAAGTCCAAGATAAACTTAAGAGTGTTCATCTTAGATATCATATTTTTATCTTCTAAATAGTCTTTATCAAATGATAAGTTAAGGTGAATGCCAGACCGCTCGGTTGTATAACCATTTTGTCTAATCCAGCCTAACACCTTAATCATCATAATTCTGGCGTTTCTATAAGGCATAGCACCAGTAACGAGCTCCATTAGTCCTTTACCACCCGACATATCAGGTTCAATTTTGAACTCTTTATCAGTTGGTTCAAAATCAGAGTGAGCTTTATCTTCTATACTAATAGAGCGGCCTAAAAGATCCTCCAATTGCTTGGTAGTTTCTTTTAGGCCCAATTTGGAATAAAACTCAAACTCTACTCCGCATAACGAAGCATTAAGTATCTCCTCTCTATTAGAATTTTTATGAAGTTTGTTCATCTAGACCGATATATCTTTGTTATGGTATATATCAGTCTAACTATGACATCATATTATGATGGTAACTTCAAGAACACCTTTCTAGTTTCAGGATCTATTCTAGTTACCTGAACTGTAATATTATCACCGTTCTTAAACACTTTGATTAGATCTTCTCCGACTTCACTAATATGAAGTAAACCGACAACTCCTTCTTCAAGAGTTACAAAAATTCCATAATCTTTAACGGCTTTAACCTTTGCATCAACTACACTAGGAACCTTATATCTTTCAAGTATATTGATCCATGGATTAGTTTCTTCAAGCGTTTTTTGAGTCAAAGTAATCTTAGTATTAGATACAATCTCCTTAACTAAGAACTCGATCTCTTCACCCGGTTTAATACTCTGTGACTTATGTCTCTTAAATGTTTCTTCATCTAAGTCGTTAACGTGAATCATACCTGTTAAACAAGTATTAAACTCACAGAAGACACCGTACTTCGCAGTACCAGTAACTGTACCTGTAATTCTATCGGTAATATTCTCGCGAAGCTTTGAAATCTCAACAGGAATCATAGCTTGTAGGTACTTTCTATGTGAAACAACAATTGTACCTCTATCCTGTGAGAATGAAACGGGAACAACATACAGTTCTTGACCAACAATAGATTCAAAATCGTATAATTTGTTAATACCAGCAAGAGAACCCGGCATAAAGCAATCTACACCTTGTACATTAACAACATATCCTCCAGCAGAAATCATTTCTTTAACAACACCCGTCCAAGCTGTATCAGCTGAGTCTATGCCTTCTCTTAGATCCATAAAGATACGTTGTCGCATACCTCCGGATATAGTTCCTATAATATTACCCCTTTCGTCATCGTTAGTACCTTCGGTTATAAGAACCGATACTTCTTCTCCAGGTCTAACGTCTCTATATTGAGGATCTTCCTTAGAAAGTTTAACAAAGACAAGTTGGCGATAGTTTACATCGACAGTAGCGTGCGTTTCATTAATACCAAATACCTTACCCTCATAAATAACTCCAACTTTTAATTTAGGAATAAATTCAGATTCTTTTTCTCGGTTAGTTAGAATATCATAAAACTCTTGAGCATATGACTCTCTAGAAAATACTTTATCAGTTCCTTGAGTTTTTACATGTGGATTAGATGTTCTAAGTGTTTTTGGACAATCAGCAGCATAGCCGTCCCAATCAAATTCGCCGCTGTCAAGAGTCCATCGGTCTCTTTCGCTTTCGATTTTTACTTCTGTTTGTTCTTGTTGAGTCGTTGACTCTGGTTGAGTTACTTCAACCTCCTCGATGGCCTTTTTATTGATTCTAGGCCTTGATTTTTTTTGTGACATTTATTTTTTATATTAAAGGTGTAACATATTATATATCTATTAAACTGTGATTCCTTTCCACGAAATGGGCGTAGGTATTAAAACCGGGCCAGCCGGTACTAATCCAATATAAATTCCACTAACACTAGCTAAGTGGTCTTCAAATCCCTTAATTATATCATCTAGCATTTTAGAAAGTGCAATATTAAAATCTCTTTCATTATCATACTTTGAAAAAGCATCTTTAAACCCCTTAGCAATAGGCTTTGGATTCCCAGGAAATAGAACTAAAACACCGGGAGCCGGTGTAGTATATGGCGGAGTTAAAGGCATAGGAACGGGTAAAAAAGACCCCGGTACAAGGGCAGTTGCCCAATAAGCTACGACCGCTGCACCAATTGGTAACATTAACGGTACCGACGGCTTTGGTCCTTTATCAGAATGCATAACTTTTAAAACTCCAAGAATAGCCAAAAATATAGCTTCTTTTGCTGTATTCATAGCGCCATTATAAATAGCTGGATTTATAGGCCTAGGAGTACCTCCTACTTGTTGAATAGAAGTTCCTATTGCCAAATGATATTCATCGGTTATTTTTCTAGCCAGCTTTCTTAGTTCTTTATCAGTATCTAAAACTTCAATAGTTTTTTCTGGATCTTGTGGATCTGGAATTTCTATCATATCAGACACTGGCATATCTTCAGCTGGAATAACCCCGCTTGCACTACCGTTCTTATTTTGAAAGAACGTCGTCATATTTGTTTTAAATAACTCGAAGCTCATTATAATATGCTTTGAACATTAAACTCTTTTTGATAATCTTCTAATAGTCTAAAATATGTTTTAATTACAGTCTTATTAGAGAACTCTTCTATATTATATTTAACTATCGTTCCGCTTTCTACTAAATCGTCTAGATCTTGTATTCGACTAGTCATTATCTCTTCTCTAGCAGTCGCATCACTTGGAAGATCTCCTGATTTTTCAACGTTATATGTTATTCCTTCTGGAGAAGTTTCAGTTGCCATAACCTGATTACCATGCAAGAGTATTTCTTCTTCGTATTCTTCTCCTACAATTTTTTTACCGTATACATAAATTACAGAATCAGTAATATGTAATTTACATCTATCTTCTAGTCTTTCAAAATTAAAAGTTACTTGATTATTTGACCCTGATTTTCTAATAGGTCTTTTAGTGGGATCTATATGTTCTAAAAGTCTTTCATACAGCGGTCGGTCACCATTAAATCCTGCAATTACTTTCTCAATAATTATATTATCATCAAATTGACCAGGTGTTACATCATATACTAGCTGTTCTATCGTCTTTTTTCTACCTGAAAAAATAAAATTTAACTCATAAGCAGAATTTTCTGCGTCTTTGTTTCCAAAATGGCCTCTTAGTTTTTCTTTAAATTCAGAAAAATCATGTTCACCTGCAAATTTAAATGTTTTACCACCGGCTTTTAAATCTCTACTTAATAAATCTTGACATGCGTCTATTAGTCTCTCAGAAATAACTCGCCTACGATCGCCACTATTTAAGACATAATTTTCGCCATATTGATTAGTTAATTGTTCAAGTGTCATTGTCTATCATCTTTGCTGGATAAAACCTTCCTGAGTATTACCTTCTATTTTAGCCTGAAGACTAATCATATTAGGAAGTTGTGGTGGAAGTGGTGGACCTGAAGGACCTACACCAGTAGGATGCGTATGCGCGTTAAACTGAGTTATAATCTCATCTAATAACTTAGCTAAAGTTTGACCTTTGACTGCAGGTTCAGTATCGTCAGTTCCGTCTTTAGCGATGTATATCTCATTAGAATTAAGAAATATTTGACCTTCTGGAGAGAATCTAATCATAGGCTGAGCTGTTTGAGAATCTCCAGTAGTCATGACTAAGCCATCTTCTGGAGACCAATAAATTCTCACGTTTCTATCAGGATTAGCATCATAAACTAAGGATATAACATTATACGGCTCAGAACTATTCTGAAGTACTTCTGTCTTTAAGTCTGTATTTTGATTGACTTGAAATAGGTATTCAGGGTGGTAGATATCGCCATTATCAAATCTAATACCAACGATATCGCCTACTCTTGGTACTACATGATGACCAGGCGTCATTCTATTTATAGGCGAAGCCCATGGAATAGCTTCAACTGGAATAGTATCAAACTTACCAAATACTTTGACTTTACATCGACCATTTGATAATGGATCCTGATTATCCACTACTTCTCCTAGCCAATGTGTATCTCTAATGTTATCATTTATAAGCTCAGCTTGTTTCATACTCTTCTTTCAATTGCGTTGCCTAAATCTTTTGGAATTCTAGAAACTGAAGGATCCTTTCCCCTGCTAGAAGTTGCAGGTTCTACTCCATATATATTACCGGGAGTTATGCTACCGGCTGGGCCATATTTTAATTGAGTGGGATCTGGATATACGTTTGGCGGAATATCTGGAGAAGCTGGAGGTCTGGAGTCAGCTCCAATTTGACCCGCTATATTAGCGATACCATTTATGCTGCCCGTCCTAATGGCATCTTGAACCGTAGAAGCTGCATTTAAGCCATATACATTACCTAGCAGTAATTTACCCTTAACGTTATCTAGTGTATTTTGTAAAGCTCCTTCTACTTTATTTGCAACAGAACCAACTATAGCATCTTTAACGCCCTGTGCAAGTAGTTGACCATTAGTTGGATCTTCATTGCCATCTGGAATACTATTAACATAATAGTTTTTATGGTCATGAACGCTTTCGTACATAATGCTTATTGATGGGGCAATCGGTTGATCTGGACTTTTACTTAAATCTTGAAAAACCGCATTTGTAGATTCAATATCAAATGTACAATGACTTAGCCCTATTTCAAAGTGAGGCCTAACAGATCTGACATCACCGTTGTATGAAGAATTAACTATAGAGCTAGAAGTCCTTGCTTGACCATCGTCTTTAGTACCTAATAAACCAGTACTATCAATTGTATTAGCTACAAACTGACTAGCTTTATTGGTTCTAAAAACTCTAACTTCACTTACATAAACATACATATTAAATCTTCTTAGATTGTGAGGTATAACCTCAACCCATCTTGAAAAATCATAAGCCGCTTGTTTATATAAGTCTATGAGACCTGTTACTGGTAATTCAACTGATTCTAAACAAGTTATAGTTATTTTGCTATCAGTTCCGCCCCTAAACGGGTCTTCCATTTTATTATACTGCTTAGTAGTTTCTAATCCTGAAATAGATTGCCAAAACCATGGCATTTCTGTATTTAACTTTTTAAGTATCTTTATAAAACGTTTAAGCTTATCAGCTCTATCATTATCTCCTATTACATTTCTTAAATAACGCTCTGCTTCCCCCGAAAATAAAGGAGATTCTTCACTGTACCAATCAAATGATAGAAAAAAGCTAAGATACGTAGGATCTTGATGCATTCTATTATGCAACCTACCCTTTCTAAATTGATCTATAGATACAAAATCTGACATATACTATATATATTATCTTTACAAAAGAGCTGCATACCTAGTAGGCCATTCTCTTCTTATTAGAGTTACGTGTTGAACAATACCCTTTGATTTAGAATATGAATAGTCTATATTCTCTATTATGTAGTTGCCGCTTAAAAATGAATCTACTCGAGATTGTTCATTTTCTCCCTTGTCCTTAAATGCTCTTTCATTAAAGCCCATTTTTTCAGCTTCTTGTGTTTTAATGGCCTCTGCTTTTTTCTTCTCTTGAGAATATGCATATATTATAACTGAAATCTTTTGATACTTATAAATAGAGGGGTTAAACGATGCTATAGTGAGTTTAAGCCTCATTTTAGATGCCTCTTCATTATTTCTAAAATTATGTATTTTAGAAAAAGAATAGTTTTGATGCACATTACCCATCCCATCTTCTCCGGCGTCTTGCTTACCCACGTATTTATGCTTAATTTGACCCAAGTATCGGTCCTCATCTCTGCGGCCTCTTAAAGGTTCTTCTGAATCTAACATATTTTCAGAAGTTAAGGGATCTACTGTAAATTCATTTAATTCTTCTATAGTTGCATCATAGAATTGAACGTCTCTAAAATGACCATGATTAGCCACAACGGCTGCTGAATTATTTTCAAGAGCAAATTTATTTATGTAATTATTCATGCCCTTAAATCTAAAGTGATTAGTTAAAACCAATTTAGTTTTCATATTATCAGCAGCATCATTAGATCCTGCTTCGACAGCTATCGGATCAGTAAATGACATCAAACTATCTTGAGCTTCTTGAATCGACATAATATTTTTAGAATTAAATATGCGATTAACATCTATAAAGTTTAAATAATAATATTGGTCTATAAACCACTTTTGGAAAGCGTCATCAGATATGTAAGAAGACTCTACTATATTATCTATAAATTTTGAATGTGAAATATATGGTTGTATTCTAACTTGAGTGTCAGTAGTGTTATCGATGTTGGTTACTAGCCCTAAGCCTAAATGCTTAGCTTCTTGTTCCATATGTGATAAAGAAGTATCTGCTTCATAGTGTCTACATTCTTCGCTATCTAAAAAAGGTATTTTTGCTTTACACGAGAAGCTATATCTAACCGTTCCGTCTTCGTCTGCAGGAAAATTGGCCACTTTTAATATATCGAAATCCATGTGTATAGACTTAAATGTAGATTCATTTTTAGAACTTAACATAAACGTTAATACATCTCCATCTCTTGGAAAAGAATCTACCGAAAAGTTACTTCTAGTATCATCGACTGTTATGTTTAAAAATGGAATAGTTCCTGAACAATTTAAGTTAAAATTTCTTATGGCATCAGGACTAAATGAATAGTTATTGACACTAACGTATGGTTCGTTTATGCCTACTGTTTTGCTTTGCTTAAATCCTCCATTTTCTTCTCCCATAGATTTAAGCCTAATTTCAGTAGGAGTTATTGATGGTTCAACAACTGCATATGTGTTACTATTAAAATCCATATTTATCGAGTTCTTCTAGAAATATTGCGCTTTTTATTTAGCCTAGATTTATCATTTATAATGGAATCTACGACTGCGTCATTTTGAGCTTGAGCACCAAATATAATATCACGTGCTTCAAACTTAAATGTTTTATTTCCAGCCGATATTACATTAGGGGGTAAAAGATTCTCTTTATCATATTTCTTTTTCATAGCCTCAACTCTACGTTGATCTTTTTTGCTTAATCTTTTAGTATCTACAAACTGTTGCTTAACAGTATTTTCTTCTCTTTCCTGTATTCTTTCTAATTTCTTAAAGGGATAATCAATCTTTGGAATCATTATCTTTTCTCCCTCTAAAACAGAAAATGGATCAGATATACCGTTAAACTTAAGAATAATGTCGGCCATACTAGCATCTCCATATTCATCAAGCGCAATTAGGTCTGGTCTACCTGATTGAAATGGTTTTACTCTTTTTACAGTATAGTCTTGTCCCAAAATAGCATCACGAACCTTTAACGTAAAATATATTGTAGGTTGTACAATAACTAGTTTAACTCCGTCAACAACTTTATCTTTAATAGTTCTTAAATCCATTATCCTAATGCAGATTCAGAGGCTCTTCCAGCCAATCCTCCATTTATTTCTTTATTACCGTATGCAGACTTATTATAATATGCAATTCCATTTGAATCTTCTGGTAAAATATACATTCTGCCCTTTCCGGTATTAAACATACTTTCGATTTCAGATTTATCTCTTGGTCGACCAGGCTTAAGAGTCACAGTTACCTTTAACTTAGTAGGAAAATCTTCATAACCCATTGGCCCGGTAAATTCAAACTTAGCATTTTGTAGACCTAAATTACCTATAACCATTGCTGGATTCATTGGATTACCAACTGTTAAATGCCATTGGCCAGTAGGGTCTCCAGTTAAGAACGCGTTTAATACGCTGGCTCCTTGAGGCGAGCCAAATAAGTCCATAAGTTGACCACCAATAAGGTTATTCATCATGTCGCCCATTTCTCCATTTTCTAGAAGTCCTTTTACTTCTCCAAGTAGGTTAGAGCCCATTTCAGAAAACTGATCCATGACGCCGTTAAAAAAGCCTTTATAATCACCGCTAGCTAATTTACTAAGATCACCAAATGGTTTTCCAATCTTTCCATTAGATAACCCCCTTGTTGCTCCTCCCCAAAAAGGAGCATTGTTACTCGTTAAAACAAGGAGATTAGATAAGGTATCTAGGAATGCAGCCTTAGGACTTGTATTTCCATATGATTTAAGATCGTAATAAAAATTAAGTGTAAATTCTTTGTCAAAATTTATACCCCTATCTCTAACCATCATGCTTTTAATGACATTAAGTGGACCATAAACATGATTAGGATATGTACTTTGTAGAGGATCGTACCCTTCGCCAAGTTGCTCCTTTCTTCTAGCGGAGACAGGGTCTAGACCTTCATTTCCAGCTTCTATCGCCTTTAATATTGGATTAGATTCCATAAATGCACCGACTTTACCGCGATCTGTACTAGATTGCGCAGTTTGAACTCCAGCCTCTACGTCTTTCCAGCTGTATCCTACACCAAAAGAAAATATTTCTTTAAGTTCATTACCTAATGTAGGGCTCATCCACGTTATGGCTCTAGCTATGTCGGGTTGTCCTGTTTCTACAAAGGTTTGTTGTTTACTAGAAAAAGTTTTAGGATTAAAAATATCATCAGGCGCTGGAAATGGAAATCTTCTTAAAGTAACCATATAATTATTTGGAATAAGGCCATAATGCTCGCATTGTACAAAATCTCTAAGACTATATGCACAACCATCATTCTTTTCTTCTTGAGACCAATTAACTATTCGTTTAGCTGTAGGGCTAGTTAAACCCGTAATATCACTATCCTTATATTCTGATACGTTGTATTTAGGTACATTATTATTGTCTTCAGTATTTCCTAAAGCCTTAGACTTATATCTAAATAAACTCCAACCGCTAAATGCACTTTGTCTAGCTCTACCAGGGTCTATGGTTTCTTTATTACTAGTACCATTTACATCAGTTACATATTTCTTACCCTGCACGGGCTCGGTTGAAGCTTTAGGAATCGATTCACTTTCTCCAGCAGGGCTTAAACCTCCACCGTTATTTTTCCAAATAGGATCACTGTATATTGAACTTAGATTTTCAGCGCTTTGTAAATTAAGATCATTTAGATTTGTAGATCCTTGTTTGACCCCCTCCAGTTCAGCGTCTTCTGGTGATAAACCAAATGTATCTCCTAAATTATCGCTAAAGGTCTTAATTTCACCGGTCGCTAAATCCCTATATTCTTTAGATCCGTCTTTAATGCCCTGAAATACTGATGCCATATAAAAGATATTCTTTTTTGTATATATCTTTCAACGCTAGCATTCAGATTAACTTATTATAAATTACCATTCAGTGGCATCGAGCTCTTCAGACGTAGGACTATATAGGAGCTCATCAACCCAATCCTTTTCTTTAGGATACTTATCCGCTAAGAATCGTCGTAAAGCTTTCTCATAGAGCCCCTTTGTTTGAAAAAAGAACTCTCCTTTAGAGTAGACCGATCTGTTTGCCAATTCAAATATTTCTTTCATCTTCATTTGTATCATGAAAGTTTGTAAATTATTGAATAACTCTATTTGTTCTCCTCGAGTTCTAACACAAAATACTGAGTCTACAACTATTAAGTATTTTTCCCAATTCTTACCTGCAAAAATATTATTCTCTATGTCCTCGACAGTAGAGTAATTCTTTCTAGCTAAATTCATTCGAGTCTCAGCACCTTTAAAGTTTCTGATGAAACGACCACCAAAAAGATTCTTCTTTAAGAAATAAATGTTATCATAAAACTTGATAACTTTAATTTGATATTGAGGATTTATATCATCAAATTTTACATCATGAATAATACACCTAACTGGAATAAGAACGTTAGGCTGCTGAGATGTAGAAATAAGGGCTTGAATATATTCGCCCTTTGAAAAAAGCTTATGCTTAATCATTATCTATAAACTTAACATTATCAAATTTACTAAGGACGCCCTTTTTAGGATAATCACATCTATTGATAATTGTTAAGTCTAGCTGATATTCGTCTGACATCAGACCTATAAAATCTCTAAAGTTATCGACAGTTTCTTGATCCAGACTTTTGAATAAATATGCCGCTCGATGTGAATCCTGTTCTTTTTCTAAAAGACACCTAAACATCTTTTCAATATGCAACGTAACGATTATATTAGAGGGTTCATTACCATACGGGTCACTTTTAAGTAACCTAGAATAGATGTCGGAGTAAGACACTACAACGTCATAATCTTCTGCTTTTACATAGCGATTAAACTCTGTCTTAGTCTTACACCATATGCCATCTATCTTTAAGTTCATATTATTTTGTGAATTTTTCTAGGCGCTTAATTTCCTTTTCAAGCTCCTTAATTTTGCCAGCTGCTAATTCTTTACTGGGCTTATATTTAGATCCCCATTCGGATCTAACTACAATCTTAGAATGGTCTAGCTCAGTTCCTAGATCTATACCCAGGTCCATTGCTAGTTCATTTAAGAAAGTAATCTTAGAGTTGACATTGTCTATGCCATCAAAATCAAAAACCTTACGGGACTCGAATTCTTCTCCTGCCCCGTTAATGTTGTCGTCATGAATGATTTTGATTACTCCATTCTCAGCTAGTTCTATAGCTACTGTAATCATTGATTTCTTTGTTTTCTTGATTCATCAGCCTGCTTCATCAACTTTCTAGCCTTCTTTTTATCAGCGTGCCAGGTTTTCTTATTCTTGAAAGTAGTTAGCTTCCACGCTTCGGTCAAAAAAGAAATTTCTTCTTCATTATAGCCTTGTGTCTGCCAACCTGATACGACAGCTGCTAGTTTTTCTTCCATAAGAACAGTAGTTTGCTGTTCTAGTCTATCGAGATTTGCCTCGTGGATCTTACGACCATTTTCTCTTTGAGTCTCTCTGAATTCAACAGCAGCCGAGCTCATCGCATTCATTTCGCTTTTAATTTTAAGAACCTTTTGCTGACGAAGCATATTGCGACGTTGAGCGTGATTTGGCATAGCAAACTGCACCTGAGGCTGTTGCTCATTCTGATTTTCCTGAACTTGTTCTGACATTATAATAAGTTTTTGTAAATGATTCAATTTGAGACTTTAACTGGTCTCTTAAGTTATCTATTTGGCTTTCTATGAGCTGTGAAATATTATCATGTAACTCTTCTTCTGATAAATCCATCTCGTCCTTAAGCATCTTATAAACAGATTTAGATGGAATATTAACACTGACTGGCATATCGGCTGAGTTTTTCTTGCTCATTTTCTTAAGCATCTCTAACATAACATTAGTTTCAACTACTGGATCTGGTGTAGATTTAACCTCTTTAGTTTCAGCTTTGACTTCAACTTTAGCTTTAGTCTTAGATGGTTTTGAACCCCTTTCCATGGTAGTTAAACCCAATGGTTCTGCAAGTCTTTTAGCCTCGTCTAATGACGAAGCTCTTAACGTGTACTCATTAATTAGACTTTTATTGATTCGTGAACCATCTGTAAAATAAAGCCATTGTCTATCAACTTTCTCTATGTCTTCAGTTACTACTTGACCAGCCCGTTCGCTCTTCGTCCATATGAAGATCCCGGGCTCTTTTTGTTTTGTTGCCATCATTCTAAATAATTTGTATAGATTATTTCGCAGGTTCATTACTAAACGAACTACTTTCCTCTATATCATACTCTCCTGCTATAAATTGTTTAATAAAATCTATAGCTTCTTCTGATCCTAAGACTGCATCGGCCTTAACATATCGCCTTGACCAATCTTTAAAGAATTGTTCGTTTCCCTTAGCTAATAGTTCCTCCTTTAATGAATCAACGGAAGGAACAAAAAGTTTATTGAATCCCATTATTTAATTGTTTTAATACGTTGTTTGAAACTAGGTGGAAATAAATCTGGCTTATTTATCAAGCTTCTAAAGCAAGCGTCCACCACATATGTAACTGCCCAGTCTTTATTAGACCTAATCGATCGACCAGATCCTTGTTGTATAGAAATACCAGTTTTCCAATCATACCAATCTGGAAATTGATTGATTTTTGCTTTGACTAGCGGATCCTTCAATGAGGGATATGGTACTTTAAAGAAAATTTGAAATCTAGACACATCATCTTTAAAGTCAAGACCTTCTAATAAGGAAGGTCCTATCAAAACTTTATTCTTGTCAGCCATAACTCCTTTAAAAATGTCGATGGCTCCATTTCTTTCTTTAGCATAATCATATGTAATAAATCTACCAAATCTATGCTTAGACTTAGATGCTATATAATCAGCAAATTGATATGAGCCAGTATGAATAATACCGCTCTGGTCCTTATGTTTATCCAATATCTTATCTACGATCTCAATAACTTTAGGTAAG
>Ga0213859_10000575_pt1 | contig 16700 bp, 5 predicted proteins | sample PICome_2_FD_160133 | JGI IMG/M metagenome (GOLD analysis project Ga0213859, IMG submission 160133) | Coastal seawater microbial communities near Pivers Island, North Carolina, United States - PICO304 | ecosystem: Environmental > Aquatic > Marine > Coastal | place: USA: North Carolina | collected... | reverse complement strand
CGTATTGTCATTTCGTTGACCATTTACATTAAATACTCTATTGGTATCGCCAGCGGCAGTATTGCTGGTTCCATTCCAAATAATATTGATTTGATAAGAACTTGAAGATTGTTCATTTACTAATTTTAAAGTATCACCTTCTTTGATAGTAATTGTAGTTCCTTGACCACTTACTGCACCATTTCTATCTGTTCCTGTTGCATTATATTCAAAGTTATATGTAACTGTATATCCTATACCATTTGCAATTGTTCCATTGACCACTGTTGTCAGTGTTAAATCAGTTGCACCATTAACAGATCCACCAATATCTTCGGAAGAAAGTGTTAAAACTTCTCCACCAGTATATCCATATCCTGGATTATTGGCATATATTGTTCGGACAACTCCATTATTTCTATCAACCCAAAAACTCGCACCAGTTCCAATTCCAGTTGTTTCAACTGCATGTACATTTTGATAATTATCATCTACAAGACCAACAGTACCACCACCACTGTAAGTTGAAAGACCAACACAAAGACCACTTTGACTATCACCATGCCATTCTAACCAAGAAAATGCTTGTTCAAGCTGATCAATAACTTCCGTACTTGTCCATGTTCCTGCGTTATTAGTATTAATTCCAATTGTCGTTGTTGTGATTGCCATTGTTTCTTATTCCTCTAATTTAAGAATGGTTAAGTTTGCAGTAATTGATTGTGTTGTTCCAGATTGATTTGTAATTGCAACATAAATTGTAGTATCAACTGGATCGTCCATATTTCCGCCAATTGTGAATGGTGAAATATTCTGTTGGGTTGAAATTCCTGTAGTTACAACTTCAGCAATCACTCCACTTCCTGCTGCTGGATCTTCTCCAACGCTCCTACTTACGTCAGCAGATCTTGATGCACTATCAGTATAAATTCGTAACCATCCTGCAGTAGAGAGACCAACTTTCATCAAGGCATAAGACTTAAATCCAGCGATCTCTATATTTCCAATTGCACTATTTCCAATAGATGTTGTAGATCCAGAAACAGTTGTTCTGCTATGTATTTGACTGGTGACAGTGCAAATACCATTAGAAACTGCAGATACTGATAGATTTGCACCGAAGTTAATTGTAGAAGCAGTACCAATAGCAGCATCATTATCATGAACTTCAACACCACTACCAGTTCCAGTTACGCCAGTCAGACCTGAACCATTACCAAAAAATGAAGTTGCACGAATTGTTCCTGTTACGTCAATTGCTTGCTGTGGTTGAGTGCTACCAATACCTACAGAATATCCAGTCCCTACAATGACATCAGATTGAACTTTACCTCCAATTGTGACATCCGTACTAATCGCAACAGTATTTGCGTTTAGATTGAGATTAGTTGGACTCGTTAAATTAGGGGTGCCAGATGAACCTATCAGTTCTATCTTTTTTACACCAAAATCCTTATTAGCCATAAGTCTTTTTTAGATATTTATTCGTATGTAAAATTAATGCCCTCAAGAGTTAAACCTTCAACTGAAGGAATATCATCATTAGCATATGGATTGTAAGTAACTCTTGGTTCAGCGCCTCTTAAGTTATAGTTACCAGTCCAATAGATTGTCTGAGTATTATCAGAGTATTGATCTAAAAATCCATCACCAACAGATGTAGATGATGTTGTTTCTAAAAGTGTTGTTCCATGATCTTTCAACCAATTACGAACTGCTCTAGAATCTGCAGTTGGATTTGCCTCTAAAAATAATGCAATTAAACCACATGCAACTGGAGCAGCAGCAGAAGTTCCATTGAAAGAAGCATCAAAAAATCTATCATCATCATATCTTTCATAGTCAACATAACCAGAAACACCATTTGTCCCAGCAGCTAAAGTTTCATCAGCAGGAGACCAGACATCAATACCCGGACCATTATTTGAATATGATGCTTGATATTCTGCACCAGCAGTTGTCAAAGTATCTTCTAATGCACCAACACATATAACGGGATGAAAATCTTTTGACTCATCAAATCCAATACCCTGAGGATTCATCCAATCTCTGTGATTACATGGAGTAGCATTTCCAGGAAATTCTGCTCTAGGATCTCCAACATTAAAATAGTCATCTTCCAAATAATTCAGACGATCTGGATCATCTGCACCAATACCTAATCTTTGATTATTGTTACCTGCTGCAGCAACATAAATGATACCTTCTAACATGAATTCATCTGCCGCAGCATCAGTTGAATTGGAACGTGAAGATGATGACCAAGATCTATATGCACCGATGACTTGATTGGTAAGTCCATCTTTCATTGCAGTAACTTGATCTGTAACTGAAGAATTTCCAATAAATGAACCTGTTGAACCTCTGAATTTATAGGATACACTATCACTAAATGAAAATGCTGCTTGATACCCCCAACTCCCATTTACAATCGTTGGATTTTTTCTACCAGTTTCAGAATTAACTGGTTTTAAACGTTGCCATATTTTCATCGCATCATAATTAGTTTCAGGGCCCATTGAAACATTATCACCAATACCAGGCATACTCCATATATTTGCTTCAAAAGCATTACCGAAGTTTTTACCTGCTGCTAATGATGCACAGGCAGTTCCGTGTCCACTTGTTAAACTATTAGTTCCATCTAAAGATGAACCCATAGATCTTGCTTCAGTATAGTTTGATGATACTATAATAGTTCCTTCTGATTGAAACTGTGCAGATCTATTAGAACTATTTGTCCACCATGCTCTTGATTCTGCTTCCGATCCTGTAACTCTACCATCTGCTCTTGTAGTTGTATATCCATTAGAAATGAAGTAATCTGGATCAATATGATATGGACCATCGAGGATAATATCTTTCACTCTCGATTGACCATTTCTATCCATAAACTCTGGATGATATTGTAAAACTCCAGCATCATGAATAATGATATCTACATTTCTTCCAGTAAGATTGTAAGAAACATCTCCTTCTTGAGCTGCAACAGTGCCACTATTGTCTGAGAAAAACGTACCAGATTGTCTGACTGTTGGTCTTGCTACACCATAATTAGATCTGTCTAATTCAGCAGAAGTTGGATTAGTTGCAGGTATGCTCTCAGAAAGCACATCACGATAGAACTTTACATTCTTTTTAAATCTTTTTGTGGCAAACTGTGGTTCTGGATATGCATCTGGATTATCAATGGGTGATAATTCAATCCATTTGACATGAGGATGAGTAGCAATCTCTGCTGCTTCCTCTTCTGTTAATTCATAAGTTCCCCGAGTAGGACTATGTTCTTTTGAATCGGAACATGTAACTTGTCTATCGGGTATTCCATCTTGATTTGAATCTACAATTAAAGCATCATGAATCTCAGACCAATATTCTGGACTTGTAACGGATAATTCGTATCTTTTCATTAGATCAGCATATCTCTACTATATTTAAACGTGACGATTCCACTTACTCCAGTCTCTGGTGTCCACTGAAGCTCTACATTACCAGACTTAACTGTTGCACCCACAGAAACTAATAAATCATTACTATACATAATTCCATATTCTTGAGAATATGCGGTTGTTCCATCATCCATAACGAGAACTTTTTGAGATTGAATACCTGTTGAATGTTGGAAGAATAAGGTATATTCTGCATTTGCAAATGAACTTACATCATAAGTATTTGCAGTGTATGCAACACCAGCACTAGCAGTAAATGATCCTGATTCTGCAGTTGCAGATGAAATTCCACTAACAACTAATGAACCAGTGATATCAATATTACCAGTTCCAGTAATATCATTACTATTAAGATCTAAGTTACCACCAAGCTGTGGTGTAGTATCATTGATAAGATCTGTATCTATAGAGACAGCAGTAACAGTAACGACACCAACAGTTGCAGAAGATACAGAAAGTCCAGAACCAAAGTTAATTGTTCCTGCGGTGCCTACAAGACTATCATTATCTTCAATGATGACTTCGGTGCCACCACCACCTCCACCACTTGAAATAAGAGTTGCAACAATTCCAGTAATTCTTCCATCAGCAACAGTAATCTGTGGTGATACAGTAGCACCACCATAAGTTCCATCTGCAACATCAACCATTGCAGTTAGACCAATACCTGATCCACTAAATGATACTGCAGAACTAATACCAGTAACGTATGTACCGTTAGGAGTGGTTTCAAATTTTTTAGAGTTATTGTAGTATAGATCTACTGAACCATCAACATTAAATACACCCATATTTTCTGAAGTGTATTTTCCTATAGTGATTGTTGGATTTGCTCTTATCTCAAGTCCACCATCACCACTTTCTTCAATCTTACTGACAGATCCAGTATGACTGATTTGAAGATCATTACCAGATCCAATATTAATAACGTTATTATCACCAAGATTAATATTAGATTGGAAATTAACTTCTCCTTGATGAGTTGTGACACCAGAAATAATCTGACCAGTTGCACTAATGATACCAACGTTTGATAGTTGACCAGTGGATGGATTATATTGTAACTTCTGTCCTAAATCATACCTATTATAAGTATGCCCACCTTGAGTTGGATCAAGGAACATTGCAAGAGTATAATCGTCACTATTACTTACACCAGCAGTATAAACTCTATGCTGACCTGTTAGATCACCATCAAAGCTGGTTGCAGTGACAACACCACTATATTGTGCAGAACCACTGGAAGTTAGAGTTAATGATGTTCCAATTCTAATTTCATCATTAGTGCCATCAAATGTAATACTTGAAGTTCCTATTGTCAAAATACCAGTAATTCTTGCATCACCATTCACCCAAAATTGTGTACCAGCAGCACCTACTGCACCAATTTCTGTTTGAAATCTTGGATTTGTTGTGCCGAGACCAACATGAGTTGATGTTGTATGAATACCTGCATTAATCTGATCGTTATCAAAATAACCAGTTCCACTTCCACCACCAGTAGAGTTTATTGTACTAATTCCATTGGAAGTTGTAATGGTAATATTATTACCTGCTTCAATAAGTGTAGTAATTCCAGTTAATCTGGATCCATCACCTTCAAAAGAAGTTGCAGTTACATATCCAACAATGGAAATGTTGCCAGTTCCTGTAATATCATTAGAATTTAAATCTAAATTTCCACCAAGTATTGGACTTGGATCTCCGCTTACATCAGTTAGACCACCAGAGTCAATATGTACTGTGCAAAGACCTGATCTTCCATCTAGTGTTACACCAAGACCAACAAAGTCAAAAATTGTAATTCTACCAGCATCACCACTGGCAATACCTGCTTTTCTAGCAGTAATACCCAAAATACCAGTATTTCCTGTTCCTACACTTGTTGCTCCGTGAGCAATAATTTCTATTTCTTCACCACCAAATGCAGCAGCAAATATTGTAATAAATCCACCGCCAGCACCAATTGAATAATCACCAACGGTTAACTTAACACCATCTAAGTAAACACTTGTTAATTCTTGCTCGACTAAAGAAAAACTTGGAAATACTCCAGATGCAGGAATTCTTGTTTGCGATGCTACTAGCGTATATCTTTCTGATGCTCTGCTTCTTGGAAAGGTTTCCCATTCCCATCCAGCACCAGTAGATTTTATATATTGCCCAGTTATACCAGATGTATCTCCAGCAGATACAATTTTTCCTTCTAATTTTGCATCACCTTGAACATCGAGATTATATTCAGGAATAGCAGTATTAATACCTACTCTATTTTCCTCATCATTTGCATAAAGTAAGTTAGTTGCAACTTCTAGACCGTTGCGAACAACAAAATTCTTGTTAATACCCATTTTGTCTCCTGAGGTTCACTATCCCCTCGATATTTTTTTATTATTTATAATTGGTATGTCTGAGTATCTATAAATCTTCCTACATTTGTTTTAATTATGAGGTCATTGTAATCATTATCTATACTATCTTCCAATTGCAATTCTGTTATAAACTCTCCGGTTGAAGAATTTATATTGGATTCTGTTCTTAATTTTACCAAATTAATATTTCTTTGTGTGTTATTTATAGAAACACTCTTAAGTTTATAAACAGATCCTAATTGAATTTCAGTAGTTAATACTGAGGCATCTGGTCCGAAACTTAATGTTTGTGGACCAAATCCACTTTGCAATTCAAATACAATTATATTTCTAAAACTGGCGTTTCTCTCAACTGTAAATGTTACTTTTTTCTTATCAAGACGTGGGAAAGGATTTCCACAATTATCTTCAACTCTTGTATTTTTGAAATCACCAACTCCTTTCTTCATATAAGTTTCAAATTCAGATAAAGTTGTGCCTGTTACATCTGGTCTATCTTTGAAGAGATTATAATACACTTTAACCTGATCATATGTTGGTGGTCTACCGGCATCGTCCCAATAAACTTTTATGATAGTATTTACAACTTGAGATTTGGTATATGGTGGAAAAGTGAATGAAGGTTCCCATGATATTCTTGCAAATCCATCTCCACCATCTCCACCAATTTTAGAGTTTGCTCCACCACCACCTCCACCACCATATGTAAGACCTTTAGCACCTTCACCCCTAAGGTTATAAGGAAAATTAAAACTTGAGGGGAAAAAGGAAGAACTGTTACATTTTCCTCCAGATTGAGATCCTCCTCCTCCAGCTCCACCTACTGCTGAAAATCTACTATCTGGTATTTTGAAACTACGCACACACCTTCCTCCAGTAGTTTTACCGGCATCACCTCCAGATCCACCATTTCTAGAGGATCTGGGACCACTTACTTCTCGTCCATCAGTTCCACTACCACCAGTAATTTCAAAACCAGATGCAATTGCGTTTGAACCCTTTCCGACGCCGTGAGCAGAACGACCTCCTTTTCCTCCGATAGCTATAATAGATGGAATTGAGTTTTGTCCTGTACTTAAAGGAGCTTGAGAATCATAGAAACGATTACTCTCAATTGTTACTGCTTTTTGGTTTGCACCAAATCCATCAAATGAATTTAATGAGATTGCACCTTCTATGATATTTTTATCTGTATGTCCTTGTGCCCATCTTTCTGATGAACCCATAGGGGAATCAACGACCATCAAACCTGAAGAATTGCATCTTTTTATAAAAGTATCTGATGAAGATTGAACAGTTGATGTTCTCATACTTCCGGAATTATCAATACTTAAAGAAACAATAGTTCCTTTAGGAAATCTACTAAAATCCATAAGTTCAAACCAATCCGAAGCATTTCTAGAACTTCCACCGTCTCGATTTACTATTATTGGGTCAAAAGCAAATTTATCAGAGATATAATTTGATGGAATTTTTAATACAGATACTGCACCACTAAGATCATAATCTGTTCTACTTATTGGAAATATACCGGGTGGGAAAAATAAACCAAATGAACTAAAGGAAAAAGAACTATTTCTTGTGGGCCATAATATGTAAAATGGTGCATCTGGTCCATATAATTTTCTAAAATTATTCCAGTCGTTTTGTATAGTGCTTGCACTTGGACTGACTTCATCAATTACACTAACAAAAACTATATTAGATGTATTTACAAAATCTGATCTAAGTATAGATGTATTTTCTCCATCAACTATTGTTCTTACTTTTGCCTTTCCCCCACTTCCGACATTAATAATATATTTTTCACCAGGTTTAACCTTACCCTTTGCTCTTGCAGCTCCAGCTCCTCCTCCTCCAGATCCATCTGCAGAAGATCCAGCTCCTCCTCCACCAATAGCCTCAAAAGTAGCTTCATCTATTCCCGATGGAACAATCCATTCATATTCTCCAGGTTTATAGGAAACAGAACCAGATTCTCCTCCACCATTTCTTTGAATAATTTGATTATTAAGATTTACAGAAAGTAAAACAAGTTTATTCAATATTCTTCTATTATTAGAATCAAATTGGAAACATCTTCTCATATTAAAAGTCATACCATCAAGAGTTTCAGTTGTATTTTCAACAACGCATGTTTTAGTATTTGCAGAAATAGAATCAGATTTATCACCAATTGCTAATTTTACAGTAAAAGTTTCTTCAAAATTATTTGAGGCATTAAAATGAAATCTCAAATCACTTGAGGGAGTTCCATTTTGAACAGTTAAAGTTTTAGAATTGTTCTTAAAGAATTTTGGATTTCCCGGTCCACTTAATCTTGCTACAAGAGACACTCCAGGAGATAATCCTCCCAAAGATTGTGAATTTCCTTGAGAAAAACCTATTTCAACTTCAACTTTTTTACCAGGATCTAAATTATTTAAATTATTTGAACTCAAATTAAATCCAAATGGAGATCTATCCTCAATAACATCAATGGTTACAGAATCTGATGATCGAATACCATCCTCATCTGTTACAATAATTCCAAAAGTAAAGTTGCCATCAGATGTTGGTGTGATTACTACAGAACCATTTAAATCTGTTGTACTAAAACCACTAGTGTTTACAACTTCCGAAGCATGGTCCGATTCCCAGGAAAGTGTGATACTTTCACCAAGAATGATTGAAGATTTATCGCTACTTATGTTTATAAATGGACGTAAATTTATTCTATGAGTTGCTGTTGCTGTTGGGGCTGGATTTCCAGCACCAATTGCAGTAATTGTATATACTTTATCATCTTCTCTTAAATTACTAATTAATATATTTCCACTCTGCTTTCCTTTTGTAGAAAAATCTGGAGATTCTGTTCGTACTGTATTTGTGGTCTTCCAGTATAATCTTATATTACCACCTTTATCTTTAGTTGTTATATTAGAGCAAGATGATGTATCTGAAGGGCATAATGTAATAGTTGGATTTGGTGGAGATCCTACAAGTACATCAACATTATCCGTAAAAGAACCTGTCGAATTACTGACAGTCATTGAGTAATTAGTTGTTCCTGCTGGAAGATTTATTTTGGTTATTGTTCCATTTCTACTTCCTGTTGATAATGTATTGACAGGAATTGTAGTAACTCCAAAATTAGTTGTGACAGATGCATTTGTTACATAATTATAAACATAGGTTAAAACTGCTGTTCCACCATCAGGAAAAACAAATTCTACGTGTCTATCTTCAGCATCTAAATCTAATTCTGGTAGTGGTGGGCTAACTGGCCCAATAGTCCAGTTAACACTTCGAGAAGTTCCAAATGAAGATGTTAATGTAACTGTTGTAGTTCTTGTTTGATCATAATATGGAGTGCTCATATACACTTCTATAGTGTCTCCAATATTGACATTATCTAAAGTTGATCCTTCACGACTTCCAATTTTTAAATATGAATTTCGATCGGAGGTTGTCGCAGTCATTCCGCAATCACTATCAAATCCAGAAGCAGTGAATGATACTGATGCTAATTCTCCTGGTTGCAATTCTCCAACATTTCCAGTTTTATTTGGAAGATCAAATACATCAACTGTGCAGATTCTTTGTGCCGATGTCACACTCCACACAGAGGTTGTTGATCCATTGACACCACTTAATACATCAAAAGTAGTTCTTCCAGCAACAGTAAATACTGCAGAAACTTCCCCCAATGAATTTGGTGATGTGGTTACTCTTAATGTTATTTTATCTCCCAATTGTACTGGAAAAGAATCAGAATGATAATCTCTAACAATAACATTATCTCTAACTACTTTAAATTCTACACTTGTACCAGATATTGATGCAGTTCCTTCATCACCAAATGCTGTCATTCCGGCAAGAGTTATCTCATTGCTAGTTACACTTACATTTCTACCTTGATCAAATAAAGTATTAAAAGAAAATTGATCTGGAATTGTATTAATTGGTCTTGGTCTTGTCGTTACTCTAAAAGTTGAAGATTGATTTGAAATTGTTAATGTTGTGCTTACCTCTACAGAATATTCTGCAGAAGAAGTCAATCTAACAGTAATTACATCACCATTTTCAACAGTTCCAGATGAACTGGTAAATTCCTGAATAATTATTCCATCACGAGTTACTTTATATTCACCACCAGATGTGATTGAAATTGGTAGTGGATTATTATTGTTTACACTTGGATCTGCACCACTAATTGTAATTGATGAAGATTCTTGTGATATCTCAACATCAGAATTTATTATTGCTGAAAATGTAAATGGATCAATTGATGTGTCAGCAACTCTAGTTGAGTGAGAAAAAGTTGTGACATAAGTTCCAACTTGAACTTGCGTTTCTATTTCAGTTGAATAAAATCCTGATGTTGTATCAACAATATCTAAACCTTGTCCTGGAAGTATTGTTCCAGATCTTGTGGGAGAACCTCCACCAATTCTGACTTCTCCGCTTGGAGATAGCATGAAAACATCAGCTCCAACTGTAGCATCTATACCAGTAATTGTTACAGTATTACTCGCAACATCATCAGATATTTCTAATCCAGTTTTTGAATTAAAACTAAATGTATCTGGATCATTATCTACAAGTTTAGTTGTTACTGACCATGTAGATTCTGGTCTTTTTCCAATTTTAATATCTGTAGTATAAATTCTACCATAATCAGTGTCTAAAACTGGACCTTCTGTTTCAATTTTAAGTTTTAATTTATCTTTATTTCTAATAATGATTGGATTGCTGGAATCATTGCCAGGTAAGAAATCACCCTCTGTTCCATAATCATCAGTTGCTTCTTGATATGGAGTTACACTTATTGATGCTGCAGATCCTACAGCAGTAACCAAAGCTTTATAATTAATACCTGTAATTACTACTTCAGTAGAAATACCAGAAGATCCTGGTTGAATTTCTACAACTGCAGGAAATTGAAATTGATCTGGATATTCGTCAAGATTGCCTCTCCAGGCCATCTGTGAACCAGGACCCTGAGCACCAATTAAAGGCATATTTTATAACTCCTATTATTGATATTGAGACTGAGAGTATAGAACGTCAAAGTCAGAAATTGGACTACCAGTATTGCCCTTTCTTAGAACAACATAAGTATAGATATCCAAACTATTTGCGTTGCCACTATTTATAGTTAAGGAACCATAATATCTCGGTGAAATTAAAGTATCATCAATATAAACTTGATTGTTATAATATGCTGTAGGACCTTGCTTTGTTGTAACAGCAACTGTGATTGATTCTCCAACCTCAAGGAAATTTGTTAATGCAGTTCCAACATTTGCTCTTAAATTAACTGCCCAGTTTGAACCAGCATCTTGAGTATAATAGTAAATTGAAGATGTATCAAGATCCAAATTAACAGTGGTTAAACCAGAACCAATAATAGTGGTATTATCGATGGTTGTATTTTCAATAATTTCAAATACTTTCATGGTTCCACGGATTTCCGCATTACCTTGAACATACATTGAAACATCTGCTTTTGAGCTGTTTGTAGAACCAAATCCAACATTTCTTGAAGTATGGATACCTGTAGCATCAATTGACCAGACATTGGTCACATTAGTTAATGCAGATCCGTCACCAGTAAATGTTCCGATGAAATTTCCTTCAATAGTAATTTGATCAGTATCTCTAGAAACAACTCCCCAAGGATACCATTCATTATCTGTTGTATAAATCCAACCAGCGGTTTTACCTTTGGATGGATTTCCGTTAAAGATAACATCACCAGGATTTCCTGCATTAGCATTAGTAAGTGCTATAGAAGATGGTGGATTTGATATACCAACAGTATATTTTCTAGATACAGTTTCATTTCCTTGTAAGAATATATCTGTTGTTTCTACCCCTTTATTTGAAGTAATTGTAAGTTTATTATTAATGATTAGTGGTCCATCAAAATAAGAAACAGTTGTCTTATTGTCACCACCTTCAATTCTCAATGCGTCAGTAACATTGACTTCAGAAGCAGATACTATGTTAAATCCAAGTTTTGTTTTTGGAACTGATCTACTTTCTCCTCTAAATGTTTGCTTTGGAGTATTGAAAGTCTCTTCTTCATTTGCAGTTGTAATAACTCTCTTATTGGAAACATAAAAATCACCATCACTATTCATTCCAGTATATACAATAAATCCACCCTCATCAGAGAATGATTGTGAAAGAACCTCTTCTTCAGCGGATAATACTCTATCTTGTCTATCTGGGAATGCTGTAGAATAGTTTCCTGGACCAAAACCAAGATACTCAAATGTATGACCAGAAGCACGAATAATTGAGTTTCTTCTGAGTTCGACAGGTTTTGCAATAATCCTTCTTACAATAGTATTAATTGCATGTTCTTTAGATTCTGTTCCCAATACACCTCTAAACACTGAAATGGGATTTCCAGTTACAGAAGTTTTTATTCTAACAATTTCATGCCCAATTAATAAGAAATCTCCAATGTCCAAATCATAATTATCTAAATCAACAATTTCAATCGTATCAGAAACTTTTGTCATTGCAGATCCTAATACTGCAGTTACATTTCCATATTGGTAAGAAAGTCTGGTACTTATATTTTCATTTTCAACAGAAATATCACCACCTTTTGAGGTAATCGATTTTGGATATATTGATGGAGACCCTCCAAGAAGAACTGATGTTGTTCCTACTCCAACATTTACAGTTAATTCGTCAAGATTTGAGGGATCTACTTTTGTAATTAGATGTTCACCATTAAAAATAGTGCTTACGCCGGTTGATCCACCAAAAATAATTTTTTCATTCACTCTCAATCCATGAGATTTACTTAAAGTAAATGTTGCAATTCCTGTGGCAAAAGTATAATCTGCAGATAGAACAGAGAATGAATGACCGTTTAAAACACCATATGCGAGAGAAGTATTTTCTGCACCAATACCATTTTGAGTAGATCCTATTCCTACTGATGTTGCAGAAGTAACATCAAAACTTGCAGTCTCTCCAACACCTATACTAGAAATTTTATATGTTGTATTATAGTCTGGATAACTTTCATCAACTCTGAAGACTGAAATAGAGTCCCCAACATTATTGTATACTCTAGTAACTCTAGCATATCCTGGAACGAATCCAGTATTACCGGATGTTGCAATACCAACCACAGATAAAGTATTTCCTACACCATAAGCACTACCACCATCAATAATCTTAATATCAGTTAAGGTTCCTGCAGCAGAAACTTTAACTTTTGCTGTTGCATGAGATCCAGTAACAGATCCAGCAAAACCAACTAATTGTGCATTAAAATGTGATTCTTCAGTTCCAGAACCAGATCCATATTGATTTCCACCATCTACAATTTCTGCTTCAATGACTCTATTCAGTCCATGATCGTTATCAGTAAAGATTGTATGTGTTGTTGCATCAGTTGCTTGATCAGATTTGATATCAGTTATACCAAAACCTACTCCGTTATCAAATAAACTTGAAATAATAGTTTCTTTGGTGATACTATTTTCAGGATGATTGACAACTACTCTTCCAATTGGATCTCTAGTTGCATGAGATCTTGCTTCATTTGGATCTGAATTTGGATTATCTCTATCATATTCTGGATAAAGATTTCCAATAGGCTGTGGTAAATGTAAATTAGTAAATGGAGATATTGTTGGACTATTTGACGAATTAAGTATGGTTATGTGATATACACCATCCTGTTCATTTTGTATAAAAGATTTAATCTCTTCAGATTTATATACAAAATATGTGCCTTCATGCTTTTTCTTCTTTACTTTTGGTAAAGTATCATTACGAATAGTAGTATCATTTGTAAAATCACCTGGATTGGATGAAAGAGAAACTTTAAATTCTTTTCTATTGTCGATAGAATCAACAATGAAAGTTCCATTAAAACCTTTCTTTTCTGTTCCTGTGGTATTAAGTCCACTGACAACATTAGTAATTTCTACACTAGATCCTTCAGTCAAATGGTGAGGAAGTTCTGTTCTATATGTTGCTTTTTCACTTGCAGAATCCCATTCCGCATTGGCAATAAATTTAAAGTTTCTAAATTCTGTGGAGTTGTTAAGAGTTTGACTATCAAAACTTAAAAACTTTCCTATTTCTGTATTATCTGCACCATCAACATTGTTTGATTCTTGCAATACAAATCCATCAACAGGAGGTCTTGCAAATATTGGTGAATCTTTTGGAAGAACATATCTTAATTTATAGATACTATCTTCAATAGATCTATCTTTAGGTTTCCTTAATATAAATGTTCTTGGTGTTGTTTCTCCAAGTTCAGCAACACCTCTAGTCCATAGTTGATTATAAATGCCATTTTCAGTTCCTCCAGTAGAAACATTAACATACCATTGACCATTAGTTTCATCATACTGAACTGGATGTCCTAAGTCACCAGCAGATTTATCGGATACTCTACTAACAACTTTTAAAACTCCACCAGAATTATTGATTGTAAGGTGGACATCATTATTAGCATCATTAACTGTTGCTGCTATTTTAATCTGATTTGCACCTAATGCAGGATTTGGAGAAATTGCTGTAGTGATTGCATAATATACTGTTTCTGGTTCAATTCCATCAGGAAGACTTCCATCTTCACTAAAAACTCTAATACTTTCACCATTTAAGAATGTATGAGAATTTTCAAAGGTAATAATACTAGAAAAAATTGTATTTACATCATTAACTCTTGCTACTTTATGCTCTTTTTCTTTAGTTACTTCATTTGAAGTACCCTCAGTATTAGGCATTACCACTTTAGATTCATAAGTTTCAATTTCATTCCCTTCGGAAATAAGAACTTTTAAAACTTCGTCTTTCTTTGCACCAATTCTATATCCATCAATAACTGTTGTTGGGGGAACATCTTGATTTTTTTCATCATACAAATAAAGTTTGCTAGTTGTTGCAACACCAACAGATGTACTAACACCAACATCAATACCTAAAAATTCAATTCCACCTTCACTTGATTCGATTTCTTTTGGTGTAATAATATGGGAAATATAACCTATATCGTCTCTAGTAAAAGCATCAGATCTAAATCCTTTTGAAACTAAAGCTTTAGCACCAAAGTTTGAATTGGAGTTGGTAATAGAAGCATCTCCACCAGACTCTAGTAAGAAGTGATTCGCAAAACCAATTGCAAAGACCGAAACAATCTGTAAAAGTGCATTATTGCTTGCTTTAATATGAAAGTTCTCATAATCAGGTTTATATCTTGCTAAACTATCTGTATGAATATTTTCATTTCCAGAAGCAAGACGACCTTCATATAATCCATTAGTTGTATTGTACTTAACAAAAGCATTATCATCTTTTTGAAGACCAATACCAGTGAATTGCGCTAGAACCATGGATTTAAATCCATCTGCTTTGCTGCCATCAGCATGAAGACCGCACATACCAAAAACAGATCTCAAAGAGATATTAAAGATATATGGTGATGCAGATGTAACAGTATCAACAGAAACACTCAAGGTTGCACCAGAAGTTGTTGATGGAAGTGGATTTACTGGTGGGGTAGAAACTTTATATTTGATTTGAGTTTTACTTATAGACTCAAGAATAGCAAATTTGCCATCATATCCAGCATCAGAAATTCCTTCAATTCTAATTGGAGTATCTACATCCAATCCATCTGTAGATTCTGCTAAATCAACAGTAATTACTGTTGATGAAGTAATTCCATCACCTGCTTTTATACTTGTAATTCCTACCTCAATACCAGTAGATCCAACAATACGATATTCATCGATTTTTGGTTCAATATCTAAGTTATCAAGAGGATAGTCTGGAGAAACATCTCTACCAGAGGGTGTTCCATATGCAAAACCAACCTTTTGATAGTACATCTCAAGATCAGTATCTGTATCTTCATATACTAAGAAATCATCATTGATAGAGACTGAATTTACACCATCAGCATATTCAAATGCAGTTAGTTTATGGTGTGAGAAGTTGGGAACAAATGCATTCGTCGTATAATCTTTATAAACACTTCCTGTCTGATCTCCATCAAAAATAGAGAACTGCCACATATAACATGCACCAGTTAACCTGAAAATTGCAGACCTTTCAATCTGATCATTTTCTGGATCAGGTATATATTTTGGAATAATTTTAGTTTTTCTAAGGTCAAGACCTACAATTGATGTACCTCTAGGAATGATGACACCACCATGAATACTATTAAGTTTATAAAGTGCATTAGTTGGACTATCTAAATCAAAATTTGTGTTTATATCAAATGGTGGAAAATTATCTGAGGTAGTTCCAGATCTAAGTCTATAAGTATTTGCTACTTGGTCTTGAATTGGTATCCATCCTGGTCTATTATCTACTATATGTTCACCAGGATAGAGTAAAATTGTAGTTCTGCCGAATCTATCGTTATTTGGACCAGACTGATATGAAAAACGTGCTGCTTCAATCAGTGCTCTTTGAATTGTTTTAAATGGTCTTGCTAAGGAGTTACCTTGATTTTCTATACTATCTGTAGAGTCTAATGCAGACGGATCTACATATAGAATCTCACCTTTTGTACTCTTTAAAAAATTATCGAGACGACTAAGACCCATCTTATTAAGCGTTAAATTCCTATAGGTTTATTTAGTCGTCTTTTTATAGTGCGAGTAGGGAGACTTGAACTCCCACGGGATTAACTCCCAACAGATTTTAAGTCTGGTGCGTCTACCGATTCCGCCATACTCGCATACATTACACTTATCCGAATGCTTGCTGTGGGGCATTTAAACCCAACATTCTGACAGTTTGTAATGGAGTAAGACACAATTTCCGTTGTGAATATCCAAGGGGGTTTATCCTCACCTACAGGGTTTCGGTATATCCGAACCGATGAGCACCTTGGTTGGAACGTCTCAAGTTCCTAAGT
>Ga0213859_10000574_pt1 | contig 16724 bp, 13 predicted proteins | sample PICome_2_FD_160133 | JGI IMG/M metagenome (GOLD analysis project Ga0213859, IMG submission 160133) | Coastal seawater microbial communities near Pivers Island, North Carolina, United States - PICO304 | ecosystem: Environmental > Aquatic > Marine > Coastal | place: USA: North Carolina... | reverse complement strand
TGAGACCAGATCCATTGCGGTTTGCATATCTTCAGGCTGCCATTCCGCACTGATGCGAAGGTCGATCTCGCGCATGAAGGCGGCGGGAAAATCAAATTGAATCGGTGCGGCGTAAAAGCCGGCCAATAACATGGTGGCGCCCCTGGCGAGGTGGTGTACGGCCTCATCGATGATGCCGCTTGCGCCGCTCACGTCGCAGACACGGCGATAGTCCCTTCGATCATCCTCAGTAGGATGAAGCACGGGATAGCTATGATGGCCTTCCCGACGCTCGGCGGCGGTTTCCCATACCGTGGGCGTTACCTGATAGCGGGCTTCCGTCACTCTTGCCAGTAAGCGCCCCAAAGCACCGTGTCCGATGATCAGTTCGGGGGGGCCGAGATCTTCAATGCGGCGAACCGCGTGGCAAGCCGTCGCGGCCAAGGCCAACAGCACGCCGGTTGATTCCATCTCAGAAGGCAGTGATATCAGACGTTCAGCTGGGACAACCAGTGATCGGGCTGCACCACCGAACAGCCCATGAACACCTGTAAAGCCGCGACTGCCCGGTACGAAGACCCGCTGCCCGATTTCAAGATGGGTTTCGGTACCGCTGGCAACGACGCTACCGACGCTTTCATAGCCAGGAACCAATGGGTAGGCCAAACCGGGGAAGGGAGGCATACGACCATCCCACAGCAACCTCTCAGTGCCTGTGCTGATACCGGTCCAGTGGACCTCAACCACGCAATCTGTACTGTGGGGTTCGGGCAATTCCACGGGGCGCAAGCGCATTTCCCCGGGTTGCTCGAAAACCACCGCAGTGGACATTGCTCCCATGGCGGTGCTCTCTTATTTATTGTCGACCGCTCAAGCACCCTTTTGGGGCGTCTAAACGGTACTACTTCACAAGTGTCATTTTAAATTAACAACACAAACTGTCAAATATTAAATACAGCTAGATTTTATGCGTTTTTTGACGCCTCAATGCCGCCTTTTTCGGCAATCAGGACCCGCGTTAGCGCGGGAATAGGGGTCTTGAATTCACGCACAGCGCTGAATCCGGCGGCCAGGCACATGGCTCTCAGTTCCTCTGCAGTGCGGGGTCGGCCGCTACCCATCGCCCATAAATAGAAGCTGAAGTAGGTATCCCCGATGGGCTCTGCTCCCTGGGTGCCGGCCATCGGCTCGGCGATCAGAAGGTGGCCGCCAGGCTTGAGCGCTCGGCAAAGTCGGCTTAATAGTGAGGTAACGGGCTCGTCATCGTGGTCATGGAGTACACGAATAAGCGAGAACAGCTCAACGTCTTGGGGTAAGGGCGAGCGGAACATGTCGGTCGCCACAAAACGGATATCGCTATTCGGGAATTGGTTTTTGGCCTCGGACACGACTTCGGGGAGGTCCAGCACGCTCGCGCTGATGTGTGGATGACGTCTGGTCACCACCCGTGCGAAATGCCCAGTGCCGCCCGCGACATCAATCAGGTTTTGATAATCCTGCAGCGAGACACTGTCGAGGATGTGATCTGAGATAAGCGCCAGCGAACTGCTCATTAGTTGACTATATTCCCGGTGGCCCTCGTCGGGGTGGTTGCCCCCCGGCACGTAGCTCCAGTAGTCGCGGAGTCCTGTGCTGTCTCGGTGCTTCAGTAGCGCCAGAGGGTCAGCAAGATCGCGATACAGCACGGCGTGATGCCTTACCATGTCGGCGACGCCGGGGTTGCCGAGCACGGATGCGCCCAGCTCCCCTACCATCCAGTAGCCCCGCGACACCTCTTCAGTGAGCTTCAGGGCCTGAGCGGCGGTAAGTAATGTGTGCGCAGCAGGCGCTGTGAGTCCGCACATGGCGGCCACGGATTTCGTTGACTCGATACGGCCTTGCAGCACCGCGAGCAGGTTGCTTTGGACGACCGCGGTCAGCGTCTGTGTATAGACAAAGCCAGCGGTTAAATGGTGCAGTTCCACCGCTTTCTTGCTGGCGATGCGGCGCACCAGTGGTGTCCTGGCGGCCCAACGTTGAAACTTGCTGTCTGCCAGCAGACGGTTACGAAAAAGTCGCCAGCGGCAGCGCCAATCGGACGGCGCGGGCTGCTGGTCTGGCCAAATATCGGGATCAGCCAGCATCAATCAGGCCGCCGTGCGTCCTATTTTCTCGGGGACGAAGCGCTCTGATTGAGCCCTGACAAGGCGGACCAGATTGTCGCGCCCCGTGCAGTGGGGGACACTGTCCAGCCCGTCTTCCAATAAGGTTTTCAGCCGGTCGGTTGCGCCATCGAGGCCGAGCTCGTGAACGGCGTTGGGGCGCCCGAGTTTGGCGTCAATGCCCACTGCCTTGCCGATCGTTTCCGGGTCGCCAACGGCGTCCTTAATGTCATCTGCGACTTGAAAGGCCTCACCGATACAGGCACCGAGATTAACCCAGGGTCCCGGATCCACGCCGGCAGAGGCTGCACCTGCGCAGGTCGCAGCAATGAAGAGCGCGCCAGTTTTGGCGCGGTGGTAGCGTGAAACGTCAACGCTCGGCTCGCATTCCCAGGCTTGGCCGGCGGCAATACCGTGGGGTGCGCCAACCCCTCTGGCCAATATGGAGAGTACCAGCGGCACGCGTTCAGCTCTCACGTGGTGAATGGCATGAACGGCCAGTGTTTGAAACGCTGCCACAATCAGCGCGTCACCAGTCAATACGGCAATGCGTTCGCCAAACTTGGCGTGCACCGATGGTTTGCCGCGGCGCTCGGTGGCATCGTCGAAGCAGGGTAGGTCGTCGTGAACCAGTGAGGCGCAATGCAGGAATTCGACTGCGGTCGCGGCGGCGGCGGCCAGTGGTCGGTCACTACTGTTATTGGCGAGCGCTACCGCCATGCATAGCTGCGGTCGCACTCTGGCGCCACCGGGAAATACGGCGTATTCCATGGCCTGTGCCAGTAATGGCGGGCATTGGGTAGTGGTATGTTCTGCGAGGAATTCGCGAATGTCCTCTTCGCAGTCGAGCAGCGGGTCCTGCATGAGCGGCGCTCCCCTTACCGTCAAAACAACGTGACAGTTTCAGTGTTATATTTATATGACAACCTACGCCACTCGATGACAGCACGCAACCCCTATGAATCAAGCCACCGATATGCGGTCATCTACTCCTCGCGACGCTGCGCTTGCCAGTGACGGCCTCGGCTTCAGTCTTCCCGTTCCCGCCGGGGGGTATCGATGGTGGTACGTCGATGGTTTCAGTGACTGTGGTCAGTTCGGCGTGACGGTCATTGCATTTATCGGCAGTGTCTTCTCGCCTTACTATTTCCGCTCCAGATCAAGAGGCGCGACGACGGCTGCGGAGCACGTGAGTCTCAACGTCATCCTGTATGGGCCAAGCAAGTCCCGCTGGTGCATGACAGAACGGGGCGCTGCAGCGCTCGATCAATCGTCTTCCTGCCTGAGCATTGGTCCCAGTAAGGTGCATTTAACGGACACGGGGGTCACGATTCAGATCGACGAGCGCGCCACACCCTTTGGGCAGCGGGTGCAGGGCACCGTCCAGCTGCGTTTCCAGCGTGCTGGCGAGACGTGCTTCGAGTTGGATGATGCAGGCGAGCACTGGTGGTGGCCGATAGCGCCGTTGGCGCAGGTGGACGTGGAGATGGCACGACCTGCGCTCAAGTGGGCTGGGTCTGCTTATATGGACTCTAACTTTGGGGCGCGTCCCATTGAGACCGGATTCTCATCCTGGAACTGGTGCCGCGGACACCAGGCGGGGAGGGGATGTCAGATCCACTACGATGCTCAGCTCGCAGGTGGTGGCAGTAAGCATTTGTCGTTGTCCATTGATGAGGAGGGGGCGCTGCAGCGGGAGGCGTTCCCGGCGCTCCATTCTTTACCGAAAGGCCCGATTTGGCGTGTCGAACGCCCCTCTAGATTGCCGGTATCAGAGCGGATGAGTATCAAAACCCTTGAGGACACGCCGTTCTATACGCGATCGCAGATACGCGTGAACGGGCAGGAGTTCATGCACGAGAGCTTGGATTTGCGGCGGTTCTGCCGACCTTGGGTGCAGGCATTGTTGCCGTTTCGGATGCCGCGAGTAGTGTGAGGCAGCTAGTCGCGGTCGCGGGTCTGGGTCTGAATAGCCATTTCATCCCGCTCTTTCATCACCATGAATAACTCAAGCATCCAAGCTGCGTTGGCGGAGAAGTCCCGCGGCTGGTTTGGCTGCTGCCACTCTTCGCTATGAGGAACGGTGTCGAGCAAAAACTGATTTTCTGCTGCGCAGGGCTCCAGCATATATTCCGGTGCCGCGGCAGGGCCTCGTGCCAAGCCGAGTAGGATCTGGGCTTTGCGAGCCCGCGATACGACGGCACGCTGGCCGATGGAATCGTAGCTATTTTTGACAACGGTGTGCCCGATTTCCGCATAGAGGCGACGCGCGGCGAGAATGCCCGGTCGGCAACCTTGGGGTAGTTGGCGAATGCCTTCATCGGCCAGTTGATAGCGTCGCTCAGCTTCAGCGAGCATTTGCTTAAGCACCATAGTGAGCTGTTCGCTAGGTGCGGGCTGACCCAGAAATGCATCGGGATCGATGCCGGCCGCTTCCATCATGTTGCGCGGCAGATAGAGTCGCCCGGCCCGCGCGTCCTCGCCCACATCGCGGCAGATATTGGTCAACTGCATCGCCACGCCTAAGTCGGCGGCGCGGGCCAGCGTCACGTGATCTTTGACGCCCATAAGAATCGCCATCATAACGCCCACGGTACCGGCGACCCTGGCGCCGTAGTCACAGACGTCTGCCAGCGTGTGGTAGTCGCGGCCCTCAGTATCCCACTCAAACCCCTCTAGCAGAGCGTCGAGTAGGCCTCTCGGCAATTTATGGTCGATCACGATTTGGGTTAGCACGCGATCGATTGGATGGTTTTCAGGTCGACCTTCATAGATCAGGTCGAGACGCCGATGCAGTGTGACCAGTGCCTGACGAGGATCAGCACCGAGATCCACCAGATCGTCAGCAATGCGACAAAAGGCGTAAAGCCCCGATGCCGACTCGCGCAGTGAGCGAGGCAGGAAATGCGAGGCGATATAAAACGACTTTGACCCATGTGATAGCAATCGCCGACATTCCTTCATGTCGGTGTGGGGAGTCATGATCTGGTGGTCGTTACGCACGTTGCGTGACTGCTACGGGCACCAATTGGTCGATCACCTTGGCCGAGGAGATCACTGCCGGCATGCCCGCGCCGGGGTGGGTGCCTGCACCAACGAGATACAGGCCGTTAATGTCCTCGCTGCGGTTATGCGGTCTGAACCAAGCGCTTTGAGTGATCCTCGGTTCATACCCAAAGGCCGCGCCTTTGACCGAGTTCAAACGGTCGTGAAAATCCTGGGGCGTGAGCAGTCGAGAGGTCACGATACGGTCCCGCAGACCCGGCAGCATGGTCTCTTCCAGTCGTTTGCAGATCCGCTCTTTGAAGGTTTCGGCGTAGCTGTGCCAATCTACATCGGCATCCAGGTGCGGTACGGGTGCCAACACGTAAAAGGTATCGCAGCCCTCGGGTGCGAGAGAGGGATCTGTTTCGGTAGGTCGATGCAGGTAGAGACTGAAATCTTCCGCCAATACCTTGCGCTTGAAGATGTCATCCAGCAGCCCCTGATAGCGCGGTCCAAGAATGACGGAGTGGTGAGGAACGTCGGGATATTGCCCGCGCGTGCCGAAATACCAGACGAACAGTCCGTTGGAAAAATGTGAGCGCTCAATTTTTCGGTCTGTCCATCGCTTGCGATGCTCGGGCTTGATCAGGTGCCGGTAAGTCCATGCTGCATCGGCATTGGACACCACAATGTCGCTATCCATGACGCGGCCATCTTTCAGCCGCACGCCACGAACCGATCCGGCTTCGACGAGGATTTCGTCGACTTCGGCGTTGCATTCAATCGTGCCGCCCTGTCCCTCAATGAGTGACGCCATGCCTTTCACAATGCTGCCCGTCCCGCCCATGGCAGACCACACTCCGAAGCGCTGCTCCAGATAAGAGATCAGGGTGTACACACTGGTGACCGAGAAGGGGTTGCCGCCAATCAGCAGTGGATGAAAGCTCATTGTCATGCGCAGCTGTGGGTCTCGTATGTAACGCGACACGAGCTTGTAGACGCTCCGGTCAGCGCGGAGTCGGATCAACTGCGGCATAAATTTGAATAGCGCCAGCAGTGAATCGAAGGGTTTGTCGACCAGGCCCTCAAAGCCAACCTTGTATCGATCCTCGCTGGCCTTCAGGTAGCGCTCATAGCCGTCGGCATCAGCTGGGTTATAGCTTTTGATCTGTTCGATGTTTCGCGCTTTATCGCCGGAGTAGTCGAAGATGCGGCCGTCATCGAATTGAATCCGGAAAAACGGATCCATCGGTCGTAAATCGATATCATCAGCAAAGGACTTGCCGCAAAGGTTCCAGAGTTCTTCCAACAGGAAGGGTGCAGTGACGATCGTGGGGCCCGCGTCGAAGGTAAAACCGTCCTGCCGGTAGACATAGGCTCGACCGCCCGGCGCGTCGAGCTTTTCGAGCATATGCACCCGATAGCCTTTGGCGCCCAGTCGAATCGCTGCGGCCAAGCCCCCGAAGCCGGTGCCGATCACGAGGGCCGTCGGGCGAAGATCCTGCGTTTCCAGCGCCCGGAATGCCGATTCCGCAATATTCATAATAAATAGACACTTAAAATGTCATATGAATTTGACAGTGTAGCAGTGCGAGCAGGGGGTGCACAGCCTTCTTTTGCTTCGGACGTCAGCGGGTGGTGGGGTCTCTTAAGCGGTCATGTCCAGAAAAATGGCGGCAATGGCTTCGGGGTCTTCCTCGTGAGCCAGATGACCGAGACCCGGCAAGCGAAAGCTGCGCCCGTTTTTGAGTTTTGGTAGCACCGACAAGCTTCGTTCAGGCGGGATCGTTTTGTCCCCCTCAGCAGCAATCAGCCAAATGGGCATCTCCAACTGCGATAGTTGCGCCAGTAAGGGAGGTAAGTCCCAACCGGCCATCATACGTAGCGTGCCAGCGATATGGTCCGGGTTGCTCAATAGCGAGTCGTAGCACTGCGACATGAGTGGGTCCACCGACGAGCCCGTGTCGGAAAGCATCGCGGGGGTCGCTCGCCATCGGAACGCCGGCGAGGCCAGTAGCCTCGGTAGCCACTGATTGCGGGCCAGCAAGCGAGCGGCTTTAGAGAAAATGGGCGCGGCGATCGATCCAAAAGGGTTGAAGGCGGGGTTAATGCAAAGGATACCCTCGGGCCGCTCAGTCGCCTGCAGTGCGAACTGGGTCGCTAAAGCGGCGCCGGCCGAGTGCCCAATGATCCAGCGCGGGGTTGCCTCGATTTTTGCCATCAGTGAAATGAGGTGATCGGCAAACTCGGGCAAGCCGACATGCTCGGGAGGCAGTAACGCAGAGAATCCTTGCCCGGGCAAATCGGGAATGATTAATCGGTAGCGGGCTGTAAGTGCGCTTGCGACGCCAGCAAAGGAATGCCCCGATGCGCCCGCGCCGTGGAGTAACAACACGTCCTCACCCGCGCCCGAGATGCGAACGTGCAACGAGCCGCCGGGTGTATCAATAAAGTGACTGTTATCGGTACCTGGCCAGAAGGCTGAAGCAGCGCGCCATGTTTGTGTGCTGCTCATAGACTGCTGGCGCGAATCGCCCTGTTCAGTGTTTGTGCGTCGGCTTGCGGTAGTGCGATGTAGGTGCCCGTGAGGGTCTCGGCCAGTTCCCGTGCCCTGGGCTGAGGTCGCTGTGCGGTGTCGATGATCAAGCCACTGCTAGGACAGAGGGCAAGCCTGCGCGCGGCCTCCAATGCATCTCTTGTGCCCGCCTCGCGATTGCGCGTGCCATCACGGGCAACGTTGGCAGCGCCGTCGGTCAGAATGACGTATTGCGTCGTCGTGCCCTGTTTTGCAGCGCGCTCGGCGAGATCTCGGGTCAGCTCCAGTGCGGCCGCCATCGGCGTCGCGCCCCCGCCGGGCAGTGCGGCCAACGCTTTTTTCGCGCGCACCAGTGATCGGGTGGGTGGCAGTAATAGTTCAGCAGTCTCGTCGCGAAAGGCGATCAGTGCCACCTGGTCTCGGCGCACATAACAATCTGCGAGCAATAATTCGACCGCGCCTTTTGCTTCTGCTAACCGTTGCAAGGCGGCTGAACCTGACGCGTCGACCACGAACAGCGTCAGCGTATCCCGGCGTTGCTGAAACCGCGTGAGATGGATGTCGTCACGGCGGATTTCGAGACTGCGGGGCGCCGAGCGTTCCGCCACTTCTTGATTCCGCAGTGGTTGCCAGGGCGCAGCGGCGCGTAATGTCGCGAGGATATTAATCCTGCCGCCGCGGCGATGATTTCCCCGCATCACGCCGGTTGGACGTCCACGGTTCTGATGTCGGTGCTGCTCGCCAGCACTGCCGGTGCTGCTTTGTCGGGTTTTCGCGGCACGGGTCTGAAGCTGTGCCAATAATCCTTCGGGCAGCTGCGCCAGAGCCGCTTCGAGTAGGCGCTCCTCATCGGGCGGCGGTTGTTCCGGTGTGGGTGGCGGCTCTACGTCTTCGCTCTCTGATTCCTCTAGCTCTGGCTCGGGGGGTGGGGGCTCGGCAGCTTCGGGAAGTTGCTGCGCGCAAGGGAGTAAGCACAATCGCAATGCCCGCGCGATGTCATGCTCGGCAACGGTCGTCTCGCCCGCTAGCGCTGCACAGCCCCGGGCAACTTTCAGTGCAGCGAGCACGGCGCGCGGCGAATCAATGCCCAGCGATTGTGCGAGTGAAGTTAATGTCGCCAACTGCGCCTCGGTCAGATGAACGTCATCGAGCACAGCCCGGGCACGCTCGACGAGGCGTGGCGTGAAGTGTTCGTCCTCGACATCGTGGATGCCGAGTTCTGTCATATCGAGGGTGATACCGAGGCGGTCTGCCAGCGCGCTATGGAGCCACTCATCCCCCGTACCCTCGTCTTGCGCGATCACCGTGATTCGAGCGGATATGTCTGCCTCCACCGCATCCCGCGCAACCATAATCTGTCCGTTATCGAGGGCCGAGCAGAGGTGGTGAACGGTGTTACGTGGGAGGCGTTCAGCCATGGCGGCGATGACAAGCTGACCGTCACATTCACCGAGCAAGCCTGTCTCGGCAATGGGCTTGCCGTGCTGCAGCGTCGCACTGAGATCAATGCCGCCTAGCAATCGTCCTTCTGGAATGTTGGCCGGGATTTTTCGCAGTCGAGATTGTCCTGAGAGTTCGGTCAGTCGCTCCAGCCAGTAGTCGCGCACAGGTCCGGGTGGCGCCCGGAGATGAACCCCACCCAGCGGATGACCGATCAGTGCGAGGAGGGCGGCAGACCATTCAGCGTCTGCCCAGAACGAACTGTCTTCAGTCGCGACCATTGTCGACAGCACCATCGAACAGCTCGGTGATGACGCGCTTGACCCGAATGTCAGCACTCGATTCATCAAGCGGGTCACGTCGCAGGCGATGTCGGAGCACGGACGGCGCAATCGCGCGAAGATGATCCAGCGTCGCCGAGCTCGCCCCCTCCAATGCGGCCAGTGCCCGCGCACTGCGTACCAGGGTCAGCTCGCCACGGAGTCCATCTGTGCCGAGAGCGAGGCACAGTCGTGCTGCGGTCTCGAGCAGCTCTGCGGGGGTATCGACAGCGTCGAGTGCAGACCGCGCGGTTTCAATCTTTTTGCGCAGCGCGCTCTCTTTCCGCGCCCACTTTTTGCGGAAAGCTGCGCGGTCGTGATCAAAGGCCTCACGCAGGCGGATAATGTCCACGCGTGTCGCCACGTCAGTGGGCGTGCGCACATCCACCGACAGACCGAATCGATCCTGAAGCTGAGGTCTTAGTTCGCCTTCCTCGGGGTTGCCGCTACCGACCAAGACAAAGCGGGCGGGGTGCCTGATGCTGAGCCCCTCACGTTCAACCACGTTTTCGCCCGACGCGGCGACATCGAGCAGCGCGTCGACAATATGGTCCTCCAGCAAGTTGACCTCGTCGACGTATAGAAAACCGCGGTTCGCCTGTGCCAGCAGGCCCGGCTGAAAGGCCTTCTCTCCGTTAACCAGTGCGCGCTCGATATCCAGTGCGCCGACAACGCGGTCCTCGGTGGACCCCAGGGGGAGGTCGACGACGGGGATGGTCATGGTCGTGGCGTCGGGTCTGTCTTTCGGCTTGCCACATCGATCGCAGAGCCCGGGTCGGGGCGCCTCCGGGTCGCAGTGGTAAGCGCAATCGCGAACCACATCAATTTTGGGGAGCAGGGCGGCGAGGGCCCGGATGGTGGTAGATTTTCCCGTGCCGCGCTCGCCCAGCACCAGCACGCCGCCAATGCCCGGGTCCACGGCTGCAATCGTCAACGCCCTGCGCATGTCGTCTTGTCCGACGATGGCGGTAAACGGATAAGCGATGCTCATTGAAGCCCCCTGTTTTGCCCGGTTGGTCATGCCGCAGAGCCCACCGTTTTTCATGCAAAGAGGGGCTATCCGTCCGGGTGTCTGACAATTTATACTAATAAAGTGTCAAATGTCATTGATGGTTATACCATGGCTAAGCCGCTGATGCCTGCTTTGGACGCGGAACAATTTGCGTTTCCGCTCAATGGTGGACTGAATCTTCGCGGTTATCGGGGGGAGGTCAGCGAGGGAACGCCGCTGGTTCTGCTGCATAGTATTAATGCCGCGCCTAGCGCTATGGAGATGCGTCCCCTCTTCGAGCACTACCGGGACAGGCGACCGGTCTTGGCGCCTGATTTGCCTGGATTCGGGCTATCTGATCGGCCCGACATTCCCTATAGCAGCAACATGTATGCGCGCTGGCTGGCCGAGTGGCTGGGCAGTCTTGATGCACCCGCCGACGTCGTGGCGTTGTCGTTGACGGGTGAGTTCATGGCGCGGGCGATCCTCGAGCAAGGTCTTGAGGTGCGCAGTCTGAGTCTCATTTCGCCCACGGGTGTGGGGCTGCGCACGCCGCCGGTGGCGCCTAACGGATCCCGAATTGATCGGTTTCTGACCTCTAGTTGGGTCGGCCGTCCGTTATTCAATATGCTGACCAGCAAGCTCAGCATCCGGTGGTTCCTCGGCCAGGCGTTTGTGGGAGCGACTCCTGAGCATCTGCTGCGATACGCCAAAGAGACGACGCGTCACCCCGGTGCGCATCATGCACCACTGAAGTTTTTAACCTTCAGTTTGTTCACCGAGCAGGCGTTGTCTCGTTTGTATAGCCGATTGAAATTGCCGTGCTTGGTGCTCTATGACCGCGACCCCAATATTGGTTTTGAGCGCCTGCCCGAGCTCATCGAGGTGCATAGCAATTGGGCTGCCAAGCAGTTATCGCCGAGCCTCGGTTTGCCGCATTGGGAGTTGACCTCAGAGACGATCGAGGCGCTGGAAGATTTCTGGACCCCGCCGGATCAGGGTGCCATGCGCTCAGGCCAAATCGGCGAGCACGGCGCGCGCCGCGAGTCGGCCTGAGAGGGTCGCCATCGGCACGCCCGGCCCGGGATGCACACTGCCGCCCGAAAGATAGAGGCCCTTCAAACGGCTTTTAGCGCCGGGTCGCGTAAAGCTGGACCAAAGCCCATGCGACGCTCCGCCATATAGCGAGCCCCCGGTACCCGGGAAGCGCCCGTGCCAATCATTGGGCGTCGTGCTGATGCAATCTTCGTCCTTAAACTGTACGCCGAGTCCGCAGCGATCGAGCACCGCAAGCGCGTTGTCGCGCGTGCGCAGTACGTCGCCGCGAGACCAGGTTTGATGGTCGCCATCGGCCGGTGCATTGACCAGCATGAGCAGTCGTTCTGATCCGTTCAGCGATCCGTTGGGGCCGCGATCCTGAGCGCAAAGATAGACAGTGGGCTTCTCGGGTACGCTGCGTTCCCTGAAGATGGCGCTGAATTCGCTGGGATAATCTGACTCAAAGAACACGTTATGGTGGTCAAGCTGGAAGCCGGAGGTGCTGCCTTTGATACACCAAGTCAGGGCAGATAATGCCCGGTCCTGATGGGCGCGGGGTTTCACCGCGTGCATCGCCTCCGCACCGAGTTGGCCGGTAGCCAGTGCCTCGGTGTCGCCGTTGAAGATCACAACATCGGCGGGAAGCGAGGTGCCGTCTTCAAGCCGGACCCCGCACGCCTTGCCGCGCTTCACCAGTACCTCACTGACATGTGTATTGAGATGCAGGTCTACGCCGAGTTCGCCTGCAAGCTCCGACATCACGCTAGCTAATCGGTGCATGCCGCCGTCGACGAGCCATACACCTTCAAGCTCAACGTGGGCAATTAACATGAGGGTCGCCGGTGTGGCGAGGGGCGAGGATCCGACGTAGGTGGCATAGCGTGCGAACAGTTGTCGGAGACGCTCATCCGAGAAAAAACGGCCCAATGCGCGCCACAGATTCGGTGCGGGTCGTGCTGCCATCAATGCGCCCGGGCGATGGCCCTTCAACACGCGGCCGACCAGCGTAAGCGGGTTCGGTTTCGACGCCTTCATGAAGGTTTCAGACAGCGCTGCATGAATACGCGCGCTGTGCTCATAAAAGCGCTCAAAGCCCTGTGCGTCATCGCTGCCCGCAAAGTCTTCGATGGATTGACGCGATTGCTCAGCGTCGGGGTAAAGATCCAAATGCCCGCCGTCTGTCCAGGCGTGGCGCGCGATGATCGGGCTTTCCAGTAGCTTGATGCGCTCATGGAGACACACGCCTGCATCGGCGAACAGCCCCTCAAAAATAGATCGCATGGTCAGCACGGTAGGGCCGCCGTCAACGGCTTTATCGTCAACCTCGCGGGCATGCATCTTGCCTCCCGGCGCGTGGCCGCGCTCAAGCAGGGTGACGCGGAATCCCGCCCGCGCGAGATCGATGCTGGCGGCCAGTCCGCCCGCGCCGGCCCCGACAACAATGGCGTGGCGATCAGTCACGTGAGGCCCAGTTTGCGTCGGGCGGGTCGTGTGACGACTCGCTGGTGATAGATGATGAGCGCGAGTCCCACGATCAGCGGAACAGCCCACAGCCCGGGCTGCAGCGCCAACTCCGGCAACAATCGCACCGCGCCGAAGGCGAAGAAGGCGGTATAAACCGAAATGCCGGCACCAACCAGGCACTTGATGTGTTCTTTGATGCGATCCGTTGGCAGCGGCTTCGGCTTGTAGATGAACCACAGATTGGTGGCGACGGTGGCAAAGCCCACCATGGATATGCCCATCATCATCGGCTCTCCCGCCATCACGCCCCGGACAAAGCAGTTGGTGGAGACAGCAGTGAGCAGCGCCTGCGACAGCAGGTTGTGCCAGACGCGATTTCGCTGATGATCGAGGCCATTGCGCAAGCTCAGCCACCCTTGCCAGGCCAAGTTGATTGTCAGGGTGGCGAGGTAGAGCATCATCCAGCCGAAGATATTGGTGATGGCCTGAGGGTCCGAAAAGATCTCATGTTGTGCGAGATGGGGGTGTGTGCCTGTCGGATCCGACAGTGTGGTCAAGCTGATCGCGACTGCCGTAAAGCCGGTGGCAATCATCGATTGCACAAAAAGGGTGCCTGCCCGCTTATGGAGTGTGCCGCCCTTTTTCCCCGCTACGGGAATCCACACCACGACAAGGCCTACCGTGCCTGTGGCGATGTGGAGTCCGACTAACCACTCAAACAGTGTGTGGGTCGACAGCATCACATCCCCCCTCCATACTGATCCTGCTGTGTTGGGGTGCTGAGATGACAGTCGCGGAACATTACATTCCTCCCAAACCACTCTCGCTGTGGGCTGTCGTGGCGCTGGCTCGGGTGCTGTGGAAGGGCGACGGTAACTTGCTCGAGCTGTTGCCCGCTGCTGCCTATCATTTTGACGTCGGCAATCTGGGTTACTCGCGTCGGTCGACCGTACTGTTCAATGAACCCGACGCCGTCCGCGAGATCATGCGCGATGCCGATGGCATCTTCCCGAAAAGCGATCTGATGGTCAGTGCGTTGGAGCATTTGATCGGTGACAGTATTTTTGTCACTGACGGCGAGCGCTGGAAACGTCAGCGCGCCATGATCGACCCGGCTTTCTCGCACATGCGAATTAGCCACGCCTTTGGCGCAATGAAAGCGGCGGTTGATGATCACGTATCGACCTTGCAGGAGAGGGCGGCCTCGGGAGAGACCTTCTCCCTTGATCTGGCGATGAGCCATCTGACCGCCGATATCATTTGCCGCACCGTGTTTTCGACGCCGCTTCAGACCGGTGTGGCTGTCGATATTTTTGAAGACTTCAATCTCTTTGAGCGATCGGCGGTACAGGTCGACGTGCTGCGCCTGATTTTCAAGCCGGCCTGGAGTGATATCCCGCAACCCCCTGAAGTGTTGGCCGCTTGTGAGCGTATTCGCCGTCACCTGGGCACGCTGGTGGACTCGCACCTCGAGCACCCCGAGTCTTTTGATGACATCGCGAGCAGTGTGATTGCCGCAAGAGATAACGAGACGGGCGAGCCGTTCACGCGTGAAGAGCTCATTGATCAGCTTGGGGTCTTTTTTCTTGCTGGCCACGAGACAACGGCCAGTGCACTGACCTGGGCGTTCTACATGCTCGCTGATCAGCCGCATTGGCTGGATCGGTTGCGCGAGGAGATTGCGTCTGTCGTGGGCGATGCACCGCTGACGTTCGAGCACACGCGTCAGTTGCCACTGATCAAAGCTTTTTTCAAAGAGACGTTGCGGCTGTACCCGCCCATTACCTTTATGCCGCGTGTTGCACTGCGCGAGGCGACGGTGGCCGGGCGGCGGCTGCGTAAGGGCGCTCTGGTCATGATTGCGCCGTGGACGCTGCAGCGTCACAGCAAATGGTGGCCGGCCCCGCACGCCTTCAAGCCCGAGCGTTTTTTGCCCGACCAGGAAAAGACCTTGCCGCAGGGTGCCTATATTCCTTTCGGCCAAGGGCCTCACACCTGTGTGGGTGCAGGTTTCGCGCAGACCGAAAGCGTGCTGATTCTGGCTGAATTGGTGCGCCGCTTTGACTGGATTTTGACCCCGGGTCAGACGGTGCGACCCGCGGCGCGCATGACGACGCGTCCGGTCAATCAGGTCACGCTTCACGTTCGCCCCCAAGGGTCTCAGCGTTAGATAGCGCTGTTGGCTCCGCCTTGAACCAGTGCCAAGCGATATCGCACTGGCTCGCGTCGCCAATCGGCATGCGCTCGCGAATCGATTTCCAAATAAATTCCCAGCATAGGGGTGTCATCAGCAGAAAGGGGAGCGGGTCTCTCCAAGACCAGACCACATCGCGCGATACGAGTAGGTCTCTCCAGCAGCGGAGCAGCTCGGGTACGCGTAATCGCAACAGGTGCTTGTAAGCTTCGGTTAACGTCGAGTAGCTCCACTGTGCTCGCTTACCCGCAGGCGTGATCGAGGCGGGTGTCGAAGCGTCGCCCATGACCGCGGCACCCAGCCACGCCTCGTCAATAAAATGGATGCCGCTACTCGCGCGCGGGTTGCACTCAATCCCCCACGGAATCCCGCCACGGTCCAAAATAAAATCGAAGCTAAGGAAGCCTGTGGTGCCGGTGTCGGCGACAAACTGTTCAATCCACTGCTTGACCGAGAACGGTGTCGGCGCGCTTTGAAAGCCCACGGCCACGGTGCCGCTATGCGTGCTGCCGCGATAGCTCGCTGTGGTCATCACCTGTCCGTCCTCGACCCAACTAATGGTGTACAGATGTGTGCCCTCGACCTTGCGCTGCACCAGTAACTCGTTTGACGGTGGCGGCAATGAGCTGCCGGGTGGGATGAATGAGATGTCGGTACCCGAACAGCCCCGGCGGGGTTTCAGAACGCACTCTGTTTGGCGCACCAAAGCGCGAGCCTCAGGGTCAGCTGTGGTAAACACCGACGGTGCCGTCACCCCCCGATCAATGGCGTGACTTACAAAGGCAAGCTTGTCGTGCCATTGCGCGATCCATGGTGTCGAGGGCCCCACGTAGCGGACGTGCGCTGGCAGCTTCGGCGCCAGATTGGCAACGTGACAGACTTCTTCGGAGACGGGTACGAGGTCAGTCACCTGCTCTCGATCAATAATCTCGAGAATGTCCCTTTCCCATGCGCGGATATCGGCGTTGGGGGCGGCCACTTGATAGTTTTTGGAGACTGACCGGCTCACGGAGCAGAGCTGACGCTTGAGTGGGTCGGCCACCAGAACGCGGACACCATGGCGATGAAGGCTGCGCGCCAGCGTCAACGCCTTGGGGAATCGTCCAACTGTCAGAAGTGCCGTTCTATCCACGGTTTTGAGCCAATACTGCCCCTTTGTATCAATACTTTTACTGTATTTGCGTCTAACAATCTATACATATTCTTGCCACTGCGCGGTCACGATGGAACAAGGCAATCATCGTGGGCGAGGTCATGTCCAAACACATCTTGGAGCTGCGTGACTCATGCCTGTAGGCATGCCGTGTGAATAGAAGCGAGCGGTGGGCTCTCCGGGGCGGGGGTCTTCACTCTCCGGCCGATGAACCTCGATCGAGTCAGAAGCTGGGCAAAGGTCCGATGACGCTAAGACATTTCTGTGCGAGCCGCGTACCAACGCAAGAGCTAGTGGATGCATTCGTCTGTCTCTGTATGGGGCAGCGCACCGAGCCGCAACGCTGTTTAACGGGAACGGGTTGCGTTATCGTGCCCGCCTACTGAAAAACCTGCTTATTGCGGGTAACCAACCAGCCAAGATGTGAGAGCAAGTTATGAACGCCAAAGCGGAATTACCCGGTCACGCTCAGTACCCTCATTT
>Ga0213859_10000573_pt1 | contig 16727 bp, 21 predicted proteins | sample PICome_2_FD_160133 | JGI IMG/M metagenome (GOLD analysis project Ga0213859, IMG submission 160133) | Coastal seawater microbial communities near Pivers Island, North Carolina, United States - PICO304 | ecosystem: Environmental > Aquatic > Marine > Coastal | place: USA: North Carolina... | reverse complement strand
ACTACATATCGATTACCTTCCTTTACAAAGACACCATATTTTTCTGCAATTTCAAGAAGACCATAATACTTGTCAAGACCACGTTCATCAAAAAACAACCGTGTAGGTGCAACAACTGCCTCTTTCGTAAACCGAGACTTGTTCATCTTTGCTTTAATAATACCACCAACTACTTCAGTTCCATCTTTCTCTTTTGATTTGGAAAGATGAATGATTGTAGATGCAGCATACTTAAGACCAGAACCGCCACCCATATCTGTTTGATCCCCATAAGGATTCATGGTTTTATAAGTGTGGTTGGTGACAATCATAGGCACCTTGAGTTTGCCAAGTTTATTAGTGATAAGTCTAAAGATAGATTTGATGATCTGCGATTTAGTCATATCACGAACTTGCTTGTCATCAAGAGCATCAGTTAATTCTTTTGCAGATGGAAGCATACCAAGAGAATCAAGAACAATCAAAAGAGGTTTACGTTCTTTCTCTTTCATCTTGAGCATATTATCCAAGATACGAATAATCTGAGTACGAAAATCTTCAAGAGTGTCTACTGGAAAGAGATAAACTTTATCCGAATCTAAACCTCTATCTACAAATACATCCTTAGAAGTTGCAGACTCAGTATCAAAATAAAATATTGCACCATCTTTATTAGATGCAAGAAAGTTCTTTGCCATCTCAATGGCATAATATGTTTTACCAGTAGACTGCTCACCAGCAAGACCAGTAATTCTATTTTCCGGAATGCCCCCATAAATGCTACCACTTACAGCAGCATTAAGAATATAAGATCCAGTGTCAATAAATCCTTGACCAGATTCAAGTTTTGAGACTACTTTCATGTAGTCATTCTTTGCTTCTTTTGCTAATGCTTCAAACATGTTATGCGAATAAAAAGTCTAATGTTGCAGTTTGTTCCGTTTTCCAACCAATAACATCAAGGATGCTTTTAAGTGGATCAAGAAAAGATTTTTCAAATTGTAATTTATAATCTATATGATTATGAATGTTAACTTCTTCTGGGAAATCAGAAATGAATGCAAACACATTATGCCCAAGTTTATTAGGTGTCTTCAAGTAGAGATACTTAATCTTATCTCCCTCTTGAATGTAAGGATACTTGTGGAATAGTTTGTTCTTCTTTACTGAAAAATTATACAGAAGTGACGCTCTTACATGAATAGGGCAACTCTTCTTGCAAAGAGTAACAGAGTCTTTCCACTTTGTCAACCCTCTAACGCTCCTAGGAAAGGCAATTTCATCTACAGGTAATTCATAAAATTCTTTACGAAAAGAATCAATAAAATCTATAAGTTCTTCTTCAGTGCCATCCATAATAACATTGTATGCTTCTTTTAATTTAATCCTAGAGGCATTAGGAGTTGAGGATTTTACCTATTCAAGTCCCATAACTTTTAGTTTAGGACTACTGAGAATGGTAGATTCATTTGCACGAACATTGAGAATGTATCTTTTCTTTGCAGTCCAGATACCTTTATCTGCAATGTTCTCTCGCTTCATAATCATCTTCTGCTCATACGCCGATAGATACGAAGCAAGTTCCTCGTAAGATTTATTGATAAATGGTTCCAATTTTTCTTGAGCAACCTTATCAAGTATTTTAGTAATTGCTGCTTTATCGCTAGACTTAGGACCAAGAAATTTATAAACAAGAGGTCCAAGATTAAGATAGATTGAGTCGGTATCGACAGCGATGACATAATCAACGTCCTCAGTTTGCAATAGATTATTTAGATAACCATTTACCTTCTTCTCAATCCAACGAATAGATACCTGTCCAGAAGTAGTAATTGCTTCAGCATTTACAAGTTTATAGTAACGAAAGTATTGATTTCCAATAGCACCATAAGCAGAATTAAGTTGAATTTTTCTTGCCATTTGGAAGTTATTCCATTTGGTAATTTCCTTTTCTAGTTCTGGAGTTGGATTCTTATCATACTCTGCTTCTGCAACAAGCATCCTCTTCTTATACATCTTACGTTCTTTGTAAATTTTATCCATTAGTTCTGGAAGAAATCCACGAAAGTCCTTTCTATACTGTGCTCCATTTGGACATACACAGTTATCGCCATCAACAGTGATGTCTTCATTAAGAATACGTTCTACTGTTGCTCTTGGATGCCTTGACGGAAGTAACGTTTCTGGCGAAATGTTGTATTGCATAATGAGGTGAGGGTATAGGGAGTTGAGATCAAAATTAACAACCCATTCATAAAGACCCGGAGTGGGATCTTTAACAAAGGCACCTTCATATTTTTTATCTTTATCTGCTCTTTCATTTGGAGGAATGGCAATGTTTCTTTTAGTAAGTTCATTATAAATGATCTGATCCCACATACGGACTTGATAGTAAACATCTGTATAGTTTACTTTTGCGTCATATGCAAGAGTCAAAGCAAGATCAATTAGTTTCATCTTGTCTTCCAAACGGTCAACAAGTTCTACGTCATGAATGTTATACGTAACAAATTTTTGCCAATCTTGGGTATAAAAATCTCGGAAAGTTGCAAACTCAGAGTGATCAAGTTTCTTCTGACCCAGTTCAACCTCAGCAATATAATCTAGTCGATATGTTGGTTGAGTTTTATATGTAAACTTTTTATACAGATCTAGATAATCTAAAACACTAACTCCAATTATATCGTACTTGATATAATTGCGACCCATCATTTCTACTTCTTTTTCATAAGCACGATTCCATGGAGATAAAGATTTAGAATGCTTTTCGGAAAGCACTCGTTCAACTCTCCTATAAATGTATGGAACGTCAAACAAATCTACGTTCCATCCGGTAAGGATATCTGGAGTATTCTCTACCCACCAAGAAATAAAATCCTGAAGCATTTCAGTCTCTTCCCAAAAGACTCTATACTCCAGGTCATCTCTATTATGCTCATACTCACGAGTTCCCCATACAATAAACTTTTTAGTGGAAAAATCTTTAACAGAAATACACAGAATTTCTTCTGAAGTATCCTCTACTGAAGGGAATCCATTTTCTGCTGTAGTCTCAATATCAAGTGTATAGATCTTAAGAATAGACCTATCATACTCAATATCATCTTTAAAGTTTTGATTCAGATACTGATATAAAAATTTTTCATTACCGTAAATTTTAAAATTTTCTACATCTTGATGTCGATCAATAAACTCCCTAGCATCTTTGATCCCACCAAATTCAAATTTTTGAACATTCTTGCCGTCCAAAGTTTTATATTCACTATCCTTTGGAGTAACTGCATATAAAGTAGGACAGAAATGTTCTTTATATTGAACACGCTGTCCATCTTCATATCCAATATAATATATTTTATCCCCACTCAAATAAACATTACTGTAAAACTTCTGTTGAGGGTGGGATGACGGCATCTTCGTTGAGGAGTTCGGTAGAGTCTTCATTATCAAATTTAGGGAGTTCAATGTCAGGTTGATTAGGATAAATCTTAGTATACTTTAACCTAACGTTTTCATCGGGTTCAACAATAGTAGTTATTGCAGTAGAATAAAGGAGCAGGAAGTCCTGCTCACTATACTCTGGAAACCTTTTAAGAGCAATACCTTTTCCAGATTTTACAATTTTTAACGGATTCGCTAAAAATGCCTTTGGTTCAACTGGAAGTTCATAAATCCAAGTGACGATATAAGTACCATCATTCAGGAGAATTAGTTTCAGATTCATTTACAAGTTCAGTAACGGGTTCAGCAGAAGTTTCATCATTAGATTCCGGAGGATGCTTCTGTGTATAATCATTGTAAATATTATCATGAGGATCATACAATGTGATAACCCAGTCTGCAGGAATGTAAAAATCTCTTTGTTTCGACAATGGTGCCCAATGCGTGTAAGAAACAGAAATCTTTACCCTAGGTTGATCTTCTACTGAAGTGTCCTCAGGAGTAAGTTCATCATCTTCAATAGGAACTGTAGTCAACTCCATAGCATAAGGATTTCTCAAATAATATGCAATGATACTATTCCCTTCCTTATCCCTAACTTCTTGAGCATCTGAAATAACGTCCTCACCGGACTTCAATAGCATAACTTTAACAGTCATAGTGATAAATTGGTGTCTTCTAAATGTTTAATGTGGTTTGAAAGTTTATCAAGGTATCCACGATTGCGTAACTCTTTGAACACTAGGTTCTCAAGTGCAAACTCTCCACCTTGTTGAATTGCAGATGCTCTCATGTTACGAATTTTCTTTTGAAGTTTACGTAAAACATCAGGATCGTCTGCTTCGTTTTCTATGAGATCATCGATCTTTTCTACCATAGCACGAACTTTTTGAAAAAGCAAGGGGTCTGACAGATTAACCTCTGTTCGTCTTGGTTGCATAATCCATTCATCGTTGGCAACGGAGAACACCCCCTGGTTTGCAGGGAGTGGATCATTCTCATCCTGTGCATACAATTCCACAGGGTGAGAATAAATTTTAATATCATGGACAAGTGCCCATAATTTTTTCTTATCTCTTAAATAATCATCTAAAATTTCAGGACAATCTGCAATTTGAGTTTTATCTACTACTAAATGCAAATCTAAATCAGAGAATCTTGTATAGTTATAATTTGCATTACCACCTACTAAGATAATATCTTTAATTGCTTCATTTGGAATTTTAGCAAAGTCTGCCCACTTGTATCCAATTTGAAGTAATTTTTCTCTGACTTCAGGTCTAAGATATTCCTCATCCCAAAATTTTATATTCAATTTGTTATGATATCTCAGAGTCAATCTGAGTGACTGGAAAGATTTCACTTGAGTAAACGCACTTTAATTTATTTATCTTTCCAGTCAATATATCAGTTAATATCGTAAACCTTTAACTTTTGATGTTCTGGAACAATTTTATGTATATCAATCAGTAGCATACCATCTTTGAATTCAACATTACCAAGTTCCATATCATCCGACATATTGAAACCTCTAGCAAAAGTTCTGGATGATACTCCACGATGTACATAATTTATATCAGATGTGTCTTTAGATTCTTTAGATTTAATGAAAAGAACATTAGTTTGTGTTGATACCTCAATATCTTCTTTTGACCATCCCGCTAATGCAATTTCAATTCTATAATTTTCTTCATCAGTTTTTACAATATTATATGGAGGATAAGAATTTTGAGGGGTTCCTACTCCATACGAATGCAATCTATAAAATAGATCATCATATCCAACACTATATCTCTCTACAGCATCTACTACAGCATTGAGATCCTTGGTCGTAAAGTGTCTAAGACCTGACATTTATTATTCTCCTTATTAAGCGAGTTTTGTTTTGTAGTCCCCGAAGGCAACCGTTTGTATTTATTTCAAAACACAAAAAAAGAGGTATGGAGTAAACCGTACCTCTTTATAGGGTGTTCCGACTTTCGTAGAGACCGCACGAAAGGTCTCACATCTATTTATGTCTATATAAACTAGAGTGCAATAAAACAAATTTCTAAAATGAAAAAAGCATTATTAGCATTTAGTATGTTGTTGATGAGTGGGGCAGCAGCAAATGCTGGTGGTCTCACTAGTAGATTATCATCTAGTGTCCAGTTAACTGTTGATGGACCAGTAGTTTCATCCACTAGATTAGGTTCTTCATATTCTGTATCTGGAAGTAACATTTCAGTAACAGCACTTGGAGGTCTTACAGGTTCTTCGGCAACTGCCCCTGCAACTATTAGTGCAGGAACTTATGGTATTGCTACAGATGGAGATGCATTTTCTTTTACAGAATCTCAATTCGTAGGAGATACCGTCGTAACTGCTGATAGTTTGGGTACAAATGGTAGATTTGATGCTCCAACTTTATATTCAGACAATACAATTCAAGCAGGAGGAACTGCAGGTTCTCTTGCAGGTACTATTGACACCACTGGATCAATTACTTTGACCGCAGGTGGACCTGGTACTACGGCGATAGGACAATTTGTATCGGAAATTACAGTATTTGACTGATGACTAGATTACAAGAAGCAATCGGTTTTGGATTGATTCTTGGTGTACTTCATGGTTTGGTACAACCAGTATATTCTGTTCCAGTTGTACCAAACTTTACACAAGGCTCGATGACTAGCCGAACAGAAACAAAAACAAATATTACTGAAACCATCAATTCGATGGACTATAATACTGGATATCAATATTCAGTGACTGGTGTAAATGTAAACACCAGTGGTGGGACTATTAATGTTCAACCAACAACAACTACAAATAGTATAGACGGAGTGACTTCGACATGGACAGGATTACAAGTAGGTTCTCAAAATTGGAGACTTGTAGATCCAGGAGCAGCGTTTCAATTTACAGAAACTTATTCTGGACCAGGACTAAGCAACCAAACAATAATTCAAAGAGAGACAATCATAGAATCGGCAACAGATACTACAAGTATATTCTCTCAATAATTGGTTATGGAATATTATCTGCGTCTCCGGCATTTAGTAACACTGTGGGTGGTGTTAGCGCCACAGCTAATCCTGTTGCTAATTCTTCAGGTAGTGTTACAAATCAGGCGATCCAGGTTTTACAAGGCCCCTATATCACGAATACATATGGCGGAGGTATACAATGTCAGGGTCCCACTTTAAACTTTACACCATATGTAACTGGTAGTGTATCTGCTGCTAAACCTTATGAACCATTCTTTAATGATCCGGTATATGATGTAACGGATAACTTTGGTGCTTTTGATGATGATGGGAATCCAATTGGGGATGGAATTTTAGATAATCCGGGGGACGTAGTTTTCTTCAAAAAAACAAGAACAGGACAAAAAGATAACTATAATCTCTCAGTAGGTTTCTCTGCTACTTGGTCTCGCCCTTTAGATGAAAAATTACAAGATCAATGTAAAGAAGCAGCATCGACACAGATTGCTTTACAACAACAATTAACTGCCAACAAGCGGTTAGATTTTGAACTAGCCCGTCTCAAGAATTGTGGAAATTTGTTAAAGGAGGGAATTATGTTTACTCCTGGTACAGAGATGGCAAAAATTTGTGCTGATGTAACAGTCATGAATAAGAATGCTATCTATCCACATAGGCATTCTATCCCATCAACTACTTCCGTAAATCCCGCTGTAACTGGCGTCTCTCAGCAACAGACAAGACCTCAACCTTGACTCCAATCTTATCTTTTACTTTCTGAACTACCTTTTTAACTAAAGGTTTAATTAATCTCAATAGCAACTCTGCTAATGGTTTACCAAATACTGCTGCTGATGCCGCTGCGACAGCAATAGTAACTGTTGTTGTTACTTCCTCTGCTGTTGGTAGATACTGCTCTACAAATGTCGGTTCTTCTACTACTTCAATAGTTTCTTCTTTTTCCTCTTCTTCTACTGTGTTGATAGGAACATCAAGTACTTTTGGTTTAAGTATTTCAGTTGTATTAGGAATCTTTGGAGTTTTACCTTTAAATTTAGGAACTTCTTCAGGAGGACCTGTAAAAATTAATTGATTTGGTTCATAGTTTATTGGATTAAATGATGGAACTTGACCATCACAAAGCACAACATTTCCATTAGGATCATCTTTAACTAATCCTGGACCATTAGGATTTGCCTCCACGCAACCAGGAACATCAACTATAGGAGAACCTATAGTAACGGTTACCGGTGGAGTTTTTGGTAATATTGGTTCTGGTAGTCCTGTAAAAATACTTCTAACCGGCGGAACACCAATCTCTCTAATAGGTGCAACTTCTACATTACGAATTTCAGGCATCAATCTTTAAAAATATTGGAAATAGCAGTAAATAAATGGAAGAAAATTACATATAGAAAAAATTTATCTTGAGTATCATTACTTCTTTTTCTTCGCACTGATTTAGTCATATCAAACCTAAAAAATATCAATACTATTTAACAATTCTCATGGAATTATCAGAATTGTTTTAGAATGGTAACACACCACCCGTTGCTTTAGGTACTTCTACTGGTGCTGGAATCTCTGGTAAAGCAGAATCAATCATACCAGGAAGTGCTTGAGTGACAGCATCCGTTACTGCCTTGGTTGCCTTTGCTCTGACATCTTCGATGAGAGCATCCTTATTGACATAAAGATATGCCCCACCACCTAAGACTGATAATGAAACCAGTCCGGACAGTAAGGCAATAGTATTAACTAATTTTTGCATCGTCCTCATCCTCCTTTTTCTTTTTCTTATCTCCATTATTTTTAGCGGCACTGACCCCAAAGGTCGTAAGGGTCCCAGTAAAAACGCTGGCTATAAAAGTTGGATCAATTTTATTTTGTTCCCAACCTGGAATAGTGACGTAATTAAGAGTTAGTATTCCACCTGCCCATATTAAGATAATGACTCTTACCAGTGTTGAAACACCTTCATCCCACCACTGGAAACCGTCTTGGTCTTTTTTGAGCATTGCTTGAAAGAACTTCGACATATTATTTATGTCGTTTGAACCTTCTTCTTACCAATATTATATTTAGACTCTAATTCCCACTCACCTTTTTCTTTATAAGCAAGAACTTTGATTTGATTGAGTGGTGCAATATCTGTGATAGCATCAATATTTACAATCTCAATCAATCCCCAGTCAGCAAGAAGTTGAGTAATTCTATTTCTACGCTGAACATCATTCAAAGTTAAGTTTGCAGTTTTACCATCAAGGGCAAACAATTCTTTGAAGTGAACGATATAATACTTTCCCTGCTTATGCAGGATATGACAGGACTGATAGAGTTTCTTTTCTTTACGTGATGCAACTCCAATCCTTGAAAGAGTTTCTCTTACCTTAAGAAAGTCATCTGGTTGAGAAAGTTTTACCTCAACCATACTTTCACGAGTCCATTTTACCTCAGCAACTTGAGACATTATGTCTTTCCTCCACGATTTAATTTCGATTTAATAAATTCAATTTGTTCTTTATTTAGTATCTTTAGAACTTCTTGTGCTTTTGGAGTACTATAATTATAATATTCCTTGATAGACTCAAGATCATCTAATTTTACTTTCTTTTCCCAGGGCGAGAAACGTTTTCTCTTCCTAACGATATTTATAAAGAAATCATATTGAAGTTTATTAGGCAAATCCCAATAAAGATTCATCTGATTTGCTAAAAGAATTGTATCAAGATGCGAAGAAAGACATTTGGTGATGATCCAAGATGGATAGTCTTTTTCCCAACCTAGATCATCACCATCCATCAAGTTAACTTTTGTTTGATTGATCGTCTTCAAATAATCCGTCAAGCTGTGAGAGTACTTCATAATTAAGTAACAAAAGTTCTTTTCTTTTTTTCTGATCTTTAGTATAAGTTCCTGTAGATCTCATGGTATAAGTTAAATCCCAATCTTTTTGATACCAACCAGGAAACCTCTCTTTAACAAAGATATCAGAATTGTAAGTAATCATACATTTATGATCAGAATTATTACAGTGTGCTGCAAACAATTCATGATCAAATCCCTTATGCATATTACCTTTCTTGCCATACAAAGAATCTTTAATGTCGTATGGAGGATCTAGAAATACAAACTCACCATCACCATAAACTAAATCCGTATAATCAAAATTAGTAATGTTCCAATATCTAATAAGTTCAGATATTGCTGGAAGTTTATCTATACCACGGAAAGTAAAATTTTGACGTGATGCCTGTTCACTGAATGAAGATGACTCAGATAGACCACTGAAAGAACACTTGTTAACAATATAGAAATTAAATCCTACAACGTATTCATCATCTCCAGTAAGTGCGCTCTTTGCGTTGAGAAATGCTTCTTTGTGGGCAAGAGGACTCTCACCCAATTCAGTCTTCAATTCCCTAAGGTCTGACGACAACCGTTCTCCATTGACCTGTAGGGTCTTCCAGAAGGCGTAGAGAGGACGATAGAGATCATTCACCCATATCTCAGCGTTAGGGTACTTCTGGGTCACGTAGAGCGCCATAGAACCACCTCCTAGAAAAGGTTCCCTGTAGTACTCAATGGGAGGGAGGTGCTGACTTAAATATTTAATTGCCCTGGATTTACCACCAGGATAACGAAGAGGTGTTTTGATTTTCATAGTAAGAGTTTAGCGGGTTCAATTGTATCATAAGCATTATGATGATACAGCAAGTCTCTGACCTGCCCCTTAATGCTTGCCCAAGATTGCTCAGCATGTAAATCAGGATTACCTATCCAAACAATGTCTTGATGAGTCCATTGAAAATGTCCGTGGTAATCTGACTTCTCAGCATCTTTTACAGTGGCAACTACTTTGACTTTGGTTTTGGGAATTACCAAAATTTTTCTTTGTTTGTAATCACCCAAAACATAATAATCAGCAAGAACTATTTTTGGTGGTTTCTTTGAACTAGGATGAGCATTTTTAATAACAAACTTTGAATTCTTAGAATTCAAGTTAACCTTTTTACACTCAAAGGTAGTATTATCAATAGCAAGAAGATCATATCCATTTTTACCAGGATCTCTGGAAAGAAGATGGTGTGATGCCCACTGAATAATTTCTTCTAATGCTCTACCATTATCAAAGTTATCTTCTGATGATTCATTTTTAAAACTATGTCGAGACATCCATACGTCTGCACGACTATAGTCAAATGTCTTAAACAACTTTTTAATATCAAGATTCATTTGAATTCACACTCCACCATCATTTCAGTAAGGGCAGCAAGTAGATTAATTTCTTGGTCTGCAACAAATGCAGATTGGTATTGATACTTAGCAATAATCAATACCGCCTGAGGAATAGTTCTAGGTTCTAACCATTGATAAAGATTATCATAGACAGACCTAAAAATATGAGAAGGTTCATTGTCAAGATTACTAGACACCCACTTCTTAACAGTCGTATACTGTTTACTCTTCAATGCTTGAGTCAATTCATTAAATCGAACATCAGACAAACTAGAGAGAATACCATTATCAATTACACCTCCGATTGCATAACGTTGACATTCATTAAGAACTCTACGCCAATCTGGAAAGAATTTGACAATCAATTGTGGAAGAACTTTCTCATCATATTGTACGCCTTCTGCCTCAAGTAGAAACCGGAGACGGTTGAAAAACGCCCCTGCGAGTTTCTTTTTTGTTGCTCCATTGATGGTGAAGTCAACGACTGCACATCGGGAGTGAAGGGGTTCGATGATTTTATTTTTGTAATTACAGGTGAAAATAAACCTACAGTTACTGCTAAATGTCTCAATGTTTGCCCGTAGAGCGAGTTGTACATTGCTGGTTGTGTTGTCAGCTTCGTCAACAATGATGACTTTGTGGTGTGACTCGCCAAATAATGTAACGGTCGATGCAAAATTTTTGATCTTACTTCGTACTGTGTCAATTTCTCTTCCTTCGTCAGATCCGTTAATTATGATGTAATCGGCATTAAGTTGTTCGCACAATGCCCGTGCAACTGTAGTCTTTCCAATACCAGCAGTCCCATGCAAAAGCAAATTTGGAATCTGCCCCTCTTTCAAAAAATCATTGAAAGTATCCTTGGTTTCTTGAGGGAGGATACAATCATCAATAGTTTTGGGTCGATACTTCTCAACCCAAAGAAAATCATTACGAGACATAGTAAAAAGTTAATCAGGTTCTTTCAGGTTCAAGAGCAATGAAATACTCTAGATCCATACTGTCTTCAATAAAATGTGCTGCACCTTGACCTTTATCGTTAAAGATAGCAACATGCACGGTATAGTTACCAGAAATAACTTTGATGTTTTCCATCTTAAACTTAAAGTCGATAGGAGTATCAGAGTGCCCAACAATGTAAGACATCGTATTGGAGGTGACGTTATCAATGTCAACTACAACCAGATGAACCTCAGAACCTTCTGACTTCAAACACAGATCAGGAAGACTGAATACTGCTGCACCCTTCTTCAAAGACTTCAACATTTCTGTTGTAAGTTGAAAAGAAAATTGACTATCAAAGTTAATCTTCTTTTGAGGTGGAGTTACAACCAGATCTGGATCAGAATAAAAATACTTGATCTTTGTATGATTGTTTTTAATTGTCACATACTGTGAGTTTCCAAACTCAAGTTCGCAATCTTCAAATAGATCAAGTCCATTCAAAAACTCACCCAAATCATAGATTGCAAATTTTTCAGGAAATGTTTCTGATACCTTTGCTGTAGCAAAAACATTATTTGTTGTAGAGATTGTACCAATCTCTTGTCCAGGTCGAATCAGAATTGAGTTGTTAATGTCTGCAAAGTTCTTCAGAATCTCTTTGGTTTCTTCAGATAGTTTCATACTCACTGGTTGTAGGTTTCACGTTTTGCATTTTTATCATTGAAGTTCATCAAAAGAACTGCATAGTGCAGAATTTTCATGATGTCTCGTCTAGCAGTTCCTTTCTTATCATAGCGAGAAGCATATTTAAGAATGTTGCTACGACAGAACGCTTCACCATCACCACATGCTTCAATCAAATCAAGAGTTTGAATTTGATCATCGCCAGAAGAGTAATGTTGATTGTAAGTGCCACGAATATATTCAAGAAGTTCTTTGACAATCTCCTCTTCATTATATTTCCAAGGAGTTGCTGGAGAATTGGGAATCATATCAGTTTTAGTATAAAAAGAATTTTCGTCCATTTTTAAAATTTCATCATAAAGAAATGCCCAAGAATTTGGTGTATCCACCATATCAGATTCTTTGCTCATTGTCAACCTCAGTGTTTTCGGTAAGTTGGAAATCCTCATCATACTTATCGTATGCTTCCATGAAAGATTCTTTAATCTCATCAGAGAATCGATTAAGACAAACTTCAAGTGCCTTTTCTTTTTTACCCCAAATAGAATACGCACGAATGATGGCAACAAGACGACGAGTGCTAATCAGTTCACCAGACACACGATCATCATCAAACAAAGAACGAGAACGTCGTGCCCATTGAATCAAACGCATACAGAAGTCATTATCATCAACACCAACCTGCTTACACACTTTAGTGAGAATCTTCATCTCAGTAGAAGTAGCAGGATACTGCTGCTCAAAGGTAACCGGGAAACGCTCAAGGAATGCCTCGTTCATAATGTTAGTTCCAATGAACCGACCATCTGGACTACCTTGACCCTTAGTATTTGCAGTTGCGAATACATTGAATCCAGGAGCAGGTTTTACATATTCACCAGTCATTTTAATGAACAAACCTTTGCCTTCAAGAACTGGTTGTAGGCAAAGAATCTTGTTAGAGGCAAGATCAACCTCATCAAGAAGAAGGATTGCACCACGCTTCAATGCCTGTACAACAGGACCATCATGCCAAGTAGTTACAGTATTACCCCTCGGATCACTAAGGCGAAGACTACCAATCAAATCACTCTCATCAGTTTCAATAGTAATATTCACTCGGATGAATTCCCGATTAAGTTGAGCACACGCTTGCTCAACGGAGAACGTTTTACCGTTTCCCGAAAGACCCGTAATGAACGTTGGATAGAAGAGATTGGACTTGATAATCTTTTTGATATCGCTGAAAGAACCAAAAGGGACGAAGGTATCATCGACAGTAGGAATAAAGGTTTGCGAAGAAGATGCAGAAGGTGCTTGATAAGATTTCTCAATTTGCTCTACACTTTGAGAAAGATTCCATTGACCTCGATCAACTTTGTAATTCTCAAGACGTTTTGTGATTGTCTGATAAGAAATATCAAAGTGACGACATGCTTGATGCAATTCAGAACCTTGAACGTTGCTACCAAACGTGTCGGAAAGATAATTGATAATGGTTTCGGTAGAAGGGGTAGTCATGGTGTTGATTGATTACGGAACAAGTATAAGCAAGAAATGGAGTGGAGACCCATTCCATTAGACAGTTTTAAAATTGGTTAGGCAATGGTCTCAACGAATGAAGAAAGCATCTTCCTATTAGCGTTCTTTGCTTTCAAAGATTTCTTAATTGCCGTATTAATTTTGGAAAGTGATGCATCGCTAGGTAAATCAATAGAAGTATCCTTATTAAGAATTGTTGTAGACATCCCATACAAAATATCATAAGGAGTGTCATTCAAACAAATGTTCCTATCCTTTGTCCAAGTCGCACGAGATTTATAATCATCTGCATACCCTGAAAGAAAACGTTGAGTTTCCTTTGAGGGAACGATGCGAATTCCAATTAGATTCATATTAGGAAAATGATCCTTAAGATTAGTTAGAAGACATTCAGTACCCTTATCCATAGAAGAATAATAACTACGCTCTTGAACTTCTGGGTAAACACATCCAAGTTCAAGATCACGAATTATGCATCGATAGACAACAGACTCATAGAATTCTTCGTTATCAGGATTGTACTTACGCATAGGAGATTTTTGGAACGATGCATAATGTGTCAAAGAATCAGACTCACCATCAGTAAGAATAATAGTAGACAGACAATCAATTTTAGTAGTCTTATAAAACTCAGGAATAATCTTACGCAAAGTGATAAGAGCAGAGTTCAAAGGAGTACTCGACATTTGAAGTGACATTGGATAATTATATCCATAGTTTTTTGCAGAAAGATAAGAGATAATGAAAAGATTACGACAATCAGTCTCAAAATCTTTTGAAGACCTACTAGAAGAAATTAAGTTCAGCATATTGAAGTGTGGATCTACTTGGATATCATTATGCTTTACAGTTTGAACCTTATCTTTTGGTTGTTCAAACTTATTATAATCATGGTTAGTCCAATACTTATCCCAACTATTTGTAAAGCAATAAACGTCAAAAGGAATGTTTTGCTTTTTACAAAACCAAACAAGTTGGAGGAGTTGCTTAGTAGTTTCCAAAATACATTCTTGCATAGATCCAGACCAATCCAATACAAAAATCATTCCATGATTTTGACCTTGCTTTACAACTTGAATCTGCTTGAAAATATTTTCACTAAACTTATATGAATGAAGTTGTTTTGGATCAAGAACACCAGTGCGAGAAGAATGACTTCTTGCATATTCATCCGCACTCTTTTTAGTTTGAAACTCTTTAATCATGTAGTTAACACTACTCTGAGATTCCTTTTTAAACTTAGAATATTTTTCGTAAAGACCAAACGAAATCCACTTGTCTTGAAAAGGTTTACACTCAGATTCAATAATTTCAGAACCAACAACAATACTCTCAAGTTTAACTTCAGGAATAGTTACATATCTTCTTTCATAAGTTTGAGTATCAATAAGTTCTTTTAACTTATTATCAAATGATTCTTGAGTGGTCACATCACTATTAGAATCTTCGGAATCCATAGAATAATCATTTGAATCTGTATCATCAGATTTTACAGTCTCCTTATCAAACTTTTGATTACTTTCAGGTTCATATTGGTCTCCCTGAGATTCAGTATCATCAGAATTAGATTCAGGAGTGCCGTTTGAATTATTATTTTCGGGAGAGTTGGCGGGAGTTTCACTATTTGTATTATTGGAATTAATTTTATTAGAATTAAACTCCTTCACCAATAAACAGTAGTCAAGAACATCATCAAATGTATCTACATTGTTTTTAATATTTTCAATAAAGTCCATCTCTTCATCGGTAAACTTGATGATAATTTCACTACCAAGTTTGAAATAAAGATTCATTCTATCCATAAAAGACATATTATCCACATCTCTATTCTTAAGACTAAAGAAATCCATATTATTAAGATCTGCATAACCTTTTTTAAAAGTCTTACGAAATCCTGGAAACTTTTTTTGGAGCATCTTTTCAATACGAATGTCCTCAATAATATTCATATGAGAAAATTCAACATCTTTATACTTACCTTCTTTGTAATTACTTCGATTAGTAATAAACTGATCTAATTCAAAAATAGGTGTGTACAAAGCATGACCAACTTCATGTCCAATCAACATGTCATACGCAGAATTAGAATCCATAACCCACATGGGCAAGGTCAAAATACGTTGCTCAATATCAAACGATGCAGTGCTAACTTGACGATGCTCAACAATAATATTCTCTCCTGCAAGGAGTTTGGCAAGGCGGTCTTTGATTTGAAAGTTCTGCATTGGATTTTTGTCGATGAATCTACAATACAAAAAAAGACCCCCCTTTACGGGAGGTCTTGTGACAGTTTTTAAAGTGTTTAAGGGACTGTTTTCTTGCACGGAGTCTTCCTTTGCAAGTTCCCTTACCATGCTTGTCTTTCTTGGAATGATGTTGCCAGTTAGGGATTTGTGCCATTGGTCTGAGATGGTTTGGAAAAATTCTTAACCTTCTTGAACTGTATCACATTATCAAATTTATCGTGGAGCATATCCTCTTTGTGTGAGATCACAAACACATTATTTCCATCTGTTACAGTTCTGAGGATATTTATGAAATCGGTTGTTCCATTACTATCTAAAGAACTGTCAAAGATTTCATCAAGAATTAGTATATTTGTATTTACAGAGTTTTTAAGTTTAGCAACCTCTCTCCATGTAAACAAAAGTGCCAGGTCAATACGCATCTTCTCACCCTCCGAAAAAGATGCATATGAAAACTCATCTCTAAATCGAGATTTAATCGTTTCATTAAAAGTATCATCAAGATTAAAGTTAACATAGAACTCAAGTTCTTGCAGATGTTTATTAATTAAAGTATTCATCACAGGGAGATACTTTCTAATAATTGTACTTTTAACTCCGCCATCCTTGAGGATGTCTGCAACAATTTTTAACTCAGTAGATCTTTTGGTAACTTGTCTACGCTGAAGTTCCTGACCCTTTCCTTGATCTATAAGAGTTTTCTTCT
>Ga0213859_10000571_pt1 | contig 16760 bp, 10 predicted proteins | sample PICome_2_FD_160133 | JGI IMG/M metagenome (GOLD analysis project Ga0213859, IMG submission 160133) | Coastal seawater microbial communities near Pivers Island, North Carolina, United States - PICO304 | ecosystem: Environmental > Aquatic > Marine > Coastal | place: USA: North Carolina... | reverse complement strand
CTGCAGAGTCTACATTTAGATTTCCAACTGTTAATGTACCAGTGATGTTAGCACCATAACTTGTAGTCTCAAATTTTTGTGCATCATTAAAGTAAATTTTAGTTCCAGCACCATTAGTGGATTTAATGTAGTTAGAACCTATTGCACTTTGTATATTTACTTCGTTTGTTCCTCTTAAAAATAAACTACCCGTTCCCGCATCAGCAATAATACTATTATTACCGTCATGGTAAATTTGTAAATCTTGACTTGCACCAAGTTGAATTTTAGAGTTATCACCTAAATTTACATTAGAGTTAAATGTGGCCGCACCAGCGTCTGACATATCAAGAGTAAGAGCATCTATAAACGAACCACCGTCATTACCTCTAAAAGTTATATTTCCGTCTTGAACAATAGAGATAATTCTTAAATCATCATTTTCTTTTTGTAAAGTACCGTAGAGAGTTCCACCGTCTTTAAGATTAATATTCCCCCCATTGTCAGCATCTAAATTTAAAATTCCCCCCACATCTAAAGTAAAGTCTCCCGCATCAGATATGGTTGAACCGTCTATGGTAATATCGTCTACTTGTAATGCATTTGTGTTTATTGAATTAGACGCAATGTTTGTAAAGGTTGCACTATCACCAATGTTGATTGCATCAATATTCAAAGTACCTACTGCAAGAGTGGTAATAGTTGCACTATCGAATACTGCAGAGTCACCGTGAATGAATTCAGTTGTAAGTTGTCTAATATCTGCAGAGTCAATGTCTGCTTTAGGTGCAACAACCATATCATTAAAGGTTGCCTTACCAGCTTCTGACATATCCAGAGTCAATGCAGTTATACCAGAACCACCGTCATTACCTTTGAATATAATATCTTTGTCTTGGACTTTTGCCTCTATACCAAAATCACTAGAACTATTAAATAATTCTGCAAACTGAGTACCACCGTCAGAAAGTTTTATATAACCACCGTCTGCATCAAGAGTTATGTTTGCAGGCATATCAAAGGTCATATCACCAGATGTTCTGGACAAGTCACCTTTTAATTCCATACCACTAGTGTTAAGTTTCATTACAGTTTGGTCGAGTGCTGGGTTTCCATTCGCCACTTTAAAATCTATTCCCGCAAATCCACCACCAGTTCTGTTGTTTGCTCTAAATACTACTGGGTCTGTATCTGGAATTAATTCAATTGAAAAACCAGCACTACGGTCTAAGAAATATGCATCTCCTTTAACTGCAAGTGCATGTGTTGATAATACACCTTCACTACCAATATTCGCACTCTTGTTAATTCCCATACGGAAATTACCACCTGATATGAAATCAAGTATTCCAGTTCCACCTACAACAAATCTATTACTATCGTAAGTAAAGTTTGGAGTAATTATCTTAGGAGTTTGAATTGCACTTGAGAATACTGCACTGTCTCCAGTTAGAATTCTAATGTCCGCACTGTCGATTGTTGCTTGTGAACCAGTTAACTGAGTTGATGCAAGATTAGTAATCGTTGCAGAGTCCATGAATGCAGAGTCGGTATTAATAAAGTCAGTTGAAAGTTGTCTTATATCTCCTGAGTCCGCAGTTAAACCATTAGATACCGCAAGACTTGTAAGTGTTCCGACTGCAGTAATATTAGGTTGGTTTGCAGTTTGAACTGTACCCGTTAAATTACCAGTGACATTACCTTCTAAAGTATCTAATACTAGAATACCTTTACTATAAGAAGAGTCATCTTCATTGATTGCACCACTTGGACTAGAGTCGTATTCGTCTATTAGTTTCCATTTGTTATCTGAGACATCGTAGTAAATACCAACGTAAGTAAATCCTACACCTGAACTACCAGTGTTTCGGTTTGAGAAGAAACCCGTATCTACATTGATTGGGCCTGCAGTACCAGACCACCTATCACCTGAGTCGTGACCCGTGGTTGATGCAAAGTTAATTGAAATATTATCTGTAGAATGTATCATCTGGGCAGACCCAGTGATTGGTTGTTTAGTTAATACTGGAGAAGAGAATGTACTATCAGCTGCAAATGCAACTTCAAATGTATCTACACCACCCGCACCAGTTCCAACACCGTCAATTCTAACATAATAGTTTTGATTTGCAGTACCCGTAAAGAACCCAGAAAAGAATGCATCATCTAATCCATTACCCGTAAAGGTTGTTCCTGCTTCACCGATTGCATTACCTTCGTTCAATCTGAACATCGGAGTACCCGCAGTTAAGTCTGCAGATGACACCGAAGTTGTTGACCCTAGAACTGTTAAATCTCCGTCTACTTGTAAATTTGTTCCTACGTGTGCAGAAGTTCTTACTCTAAATGAGTTTACTGAGTGATTTTGTTGATTGACTAATAATATTCCGTCAGTTGCAGATGATACTACCCACCCTAAACACATCGGATAGTTTGGATATAATGGTGATGCGTTTTGTAATAACCCTGGCCCTAAACCTACAAAGAAGTTTGTATTTGCACTTAAAGCAGATGTATCTACACCACTCAACTGACCCGAAATAATACAATAACCATACGCACCATTTGGTATATCTGCGGCTGCAAGACCTTGAGCATTATATGCATTTTCATCTGTTGCGTCCGCAAGACCTACTGTTGGCACATCTACATCACCCGCAGTATAATTACCACTAAAGTAAAGTGGTTTACCTTTTAAAATTGTTGCACCACTATTGTTATAAACTTTTTGATGTTCTTCTAAACCTACTTCATGAATAACGTCACTGTCATCTGAATAATATGCAAGAGATTTAAATTTTTTGTCGTACCATACTCTACCTTCTTGATAAGGAGAAGAGTCTAAAATATTATTATCGAAATCAATTACTGTTGCAGACGTACTATCTAAATTAGTTATACCCGTGACTTTTAAATTACCTATATTTGCAGAGTCGATTGTTGCTTGTGAACCAGTAAATTGAGTATTTGCAAGATTGGTAAAGGTTGCACTATCTCCAGAAGATATCACCGCATTTGTAATCGCAACATTACCTATGGTCGCAGAGTCTACATTTGCACTTGTTCCAGTTATTGCTTTTGCGGTTAGTACGGAGTTTGCAATGTTTGTTATAGTTGCACTATCTCCAACCAAAGTTGTATTAGTAATTGCTTTTGCAGTTAAGACTGAATTTGCAAGATTAGTTATAGTCGCACTATCGTTTGCACTTGATTTATCTAGTAGTTGATGCCATGCACCAGCATGTGCAAAGTATCCTTTACCCGTTGCGTGAACATGTGCAAACATACCATGATAGGCACTTGCATCTGGAAGGTCACTTAACTGTGAGAATACATTAGCATAATATATCTTACCACCCGTGGTAATGTTATTACCTTCAATTGATACTCCACCAATATTTGCAGAGTCAAAGGTTGCCTGAGAACCAGTTAGTTGTGCTACTGCAAGATTAGTGAAAGATGCACTATCACCAATGTCAATCGCATCAATATTTAAAGTACCTACTGCAAGAGTACCGATTGTTGCAGAGTCAAACGTAGCACTATCCGCATTTATAAAGTCTACTGATAATTGTCTTATGTCTCCACTGTCTACACTTAAATTTGTTGCATGTAAAGTATTTGTTGCAACACTATCAAAACTTGCTTGGTCTCCAGTCAGTTGAGTTGCAATCGCAACATTTGTTATGGTTGCACTATCAAACGCAACATTTGTACCCGTAATAACTTTACCCGTAAAGGTGTCGTTTGCAATACTTGTTATGGTTGCACTATCTCCAGTTGCACTATCAAAGTTGATAGCTTCTGTGGATAAGTGGTCTATGTCTGAACTATCGACATTTAGTTTTGTTATGGTCGCACTATCTAAAGTTGCTTGACTTCCCGTTAACTGAGTATTTGCAATGTTTGTTATAGTTGCACTATCTGTAGTAGGAAATAAAAAATTAGTGACTGCAAGACTAGTAATTGTTGCAGAGTCTAAAGTTGCAGTCTTACCAGTTAATACTGAGTTTGCGATATTCGTTATAGTTGCACTGTCTCCAGACGCAGAGTCAAAGTTTATAAATTCTGTACTTACTTGTCTAATATCAGAACTATCTACATTTAAATTATTAACTGTTGCAGAGTCAAGAGTCATTTGTGAAAGTGTTATTTGTGTTGTAGATAGATTAGTAATTGTTGCACTATCTAAAAACGCACTATCAGCATTTATGAAGTCTACAGACAGTTGTCTTATATCACCTGAGTCTGCACTTAATGTTTGAGAACTTATCGCAGTTGAATGTAAAGTATTACTTGCAACACTATCAAAATTTGCTTGATTACCCGTTAGTTGTGTAGTGACTGCAACATTACCTATAGTTGCACTATCGGTTGCAAGTGTAGTGTTTGTAATTACTTTTGCAGTTAAAGTTGAGTTTGCAAGATTGGTAATCGTTGCGGAGTCAGTAAACTGTTGGTCTGCATTTATTGTAGTAGTTGCAATTGTAGGAATTGTAGCACTATCTGCAGTTAGATTGTTTCCAATTGCAACACTTCCAGAGAATACAGCACTATCTGCAGATACATCATCATAAGATAAATCTCCAGTAATATTTAAATTACCCGCAACACTTACATTACTTGAAAAAGTAGCACTGTCCGCAAAGGTCACTCCTTTATGAAAAGTTTCTATTTCATCGGTTCTCGCAACATCTGAGTCATTAAAAGTAAAAGTTGAAGTACTACTATCATAAGAAAGAATATCGGTATCTCCGTTTACTGAAATATATTTTAAGTTTTGGAGTAAAACATTTCCGTCTGAGTCTTTAACTTCTATTCCACCACCAGTAGATTGTATTTTCAAGTCTCCTAAAGTTATGGTTGAACCACTAAGAAATAAATCTTTCCATTTCTTAGTAGATGAACCTAAATCAAACGCACTATCAAGTTTAGGTATTAGACTTCCAGATATGGAGTCATTCGTAAAGTTTATTTGTAAAGTATCTGGATTACCACCACTATCAAAAGTAATAAAATGATTTGAGTCTCCCGTTAGTTGAACGGGTTCATAGTTTCCAGTAGTTTGGTTAAATGCTAAAAGAGTACCAGTTGTTCTTCCACTAGTATTTACTCCACCCAAGTTGTTAATACCGAAACTACCCGCAGTCACGGTTTTAATCGGTGTACCAACTCTAATTTCCTTTAAAACAATTTTTCTTGTTGTCTTAAAACGTATTTGTGTCATGTATTATCCTATGTCACTTGCGGAGAGACTTCTGCTTGTCCTTGAGCAACTCTTTGTACTATTGTATTACTATCCGAGTCAACAAAAGATACTTCACAATCCCAGACATATCGTCCTCGAGTTTGTAAAGTTGCACTTGAGTCACTTGTCAAACTTAATGTGACAATCCCGTTAGATGCGGGTGTAGGAATGATTGCGTTAAAGGCTATGGTGTTCGGGTCATTTGCACTATCATTATAATTTCTTTTCATCTTTGCAGCTGCAGAGTAGTTTGTTAAATCAAATGGTGTGCCGTCAGACTCCTTCGTCAAATGCAATTCAATTGCAATGTCTGTTCCTTGTAGTATTGTGATATCTTCGTAATTCTGTGACATGTTATCAACCCATATAAGTAAAGTGTTTCATGTCTTTATTTATATGAATTGACTTTTGAGACGAGTATTTATTTAGATTTTATCTCTTCAATTACATCTTCTTGAAGACCAATAGATATTTCCTCTCGATTGAACAGATATGCAACTGTTATTCTCCAACAGTTAGTAGATGCAGTATGATAAACTAATTTTTCAGGTTCTTCATCGTATGCACCAAAGTATCCCGCTTTGCATTGCCACCCCTTTTTATCTGGGATAACTATTTCATCTCCAGTATAACCGTCAACATATTTAAAATATCCGTCTCCAGTTTCAGACCAAGTAAATATGAGATTATATGCAGATGCATTTGCGTTATTGTGCCATGAAATAAATCCTTTAGGTGGATACATCGCACATAAACCATTGCCTCTTGTACACAATTTTATTTGCAATTCTTCATTAAATATGGTATAATTTTCTATAACTTTTCCAGTAAGTGATTTACCAGCGTTTTTATTTTCAGTTTTAAAACTATAATAATTACCATTTTCAGGAAACCCGTCATGTATTGAACCTCGAGACATTATAGTATCTCGATGTTTATCTCCCGTATAATATTCCCGTTCTTTACTATTGCACCATAGTCTACACTTAGAAATCTCTTTATTTCTTTCATCATAGAACCAGAGAAACTTATCTAAAGTTTCCAGAATTTCGGAGTTGTTTATAGGTATATCTAACATTTACTTAGGAGCTGCATAAGAATAGTGTCTTATTATTTCTTCTTGTTTTGGAAACAACTTTAGTTCTTCATATCCGTGATAATAATTCCAACGAAGATTATCTTCAAATGTTCCAACCTTTATATCTTTATCTTTTTTCAATAACCACCACAAAGTTGTTTGGTCAAAATTATGAAGTTTTCCCCAAGGCTCCATATTTGGTCTGAATATCCCCATTTGTTGTTCTAAATACAAGTGATACCAATCGGTCATAAACTGTTTGTTTTTATAAAGACAGACACCCCCACAATAAGTAAAGTGTTCTGGTTTGTCATTATAAGTGAAATCATAGATTGCATAAAGTGGTTTTGCTTCTATTGGTAAAGTGTGGAATACCATATCATTACCATTCAATTCATCAAAGACTGTTGCGATATCTTCATGCACGATTTCACAATCTGCGTCTATATACATGGTAGTATCGTAAGGACTTTGTGACATACCCCATAATTTTTCACGAACATTATCACCGCAAAAAATTAAATCATCTGCAACATATTCTCTACCGTCTAGAAATCTTTCTTCGGTGACAAGACAACACTTTGCATCTGGATAATAATCTTTGAGAGACTCTAAACAATTAATTGCAAGTCTATAAAAACTTTCTTTTCTTGATGCAACTACTAGATAACCATTACTCACTATTCAAATAATCGTCCAGAATTTTTAGAGCCCAAAGGTTTACTTCTGGAATAGATTTTGCTCTTCTTAATTTACTTTTCAATTCACGGTTTCGGGATAGTTTTATTTCTTCAACTTCAAAGGTTTCCAACTTGTAATTAAACAGTTGTTCCATTTTTTTTGCCTTTTCTTTAGACTCTTTTAATTCTTTTTGTTTTTTCTGTTCTTCAAATTTTCGTGCAATTCTTTGTTTGGTATTTTCGTCAATATGTTCTGGAGTAAGTGCGTCCACACACTCTTTGAACAGTGGGTCAGCTTCCATTAATTTGTGAACTTGTCTTATTTTTTTATTTCCTTCTTCTTGTTCGGAAATACAATTCAATACATTTTTCTTTGGAGTATCCCAAAATGCATCTTTATCCCATACTCTATCCATAATATTATATATAACTTAATTATGCAGTCCTTACATACAATGTGTAAGTTTCAATTGTTGCGGTTGCGTTATTAATTAATGCACCAATAAAGTTTCCAGTAAAAGTTGTTTCAAATGTACCAGTAAAGGTAGTTTCAAACGTACCTACAAAATCTTGTTCATATGTCCCTGGCCCTGCATACGTTCCAGGCCCTGCATAATTTACTGCACCACCTACTTCTCCAAAATAGTTAACTGCACCACTTGCCTCTCCGAAATAGTTAACCGAACCAGAAGCTTCTCCAAAATAGTTTACTGCACCTGACGCCTCTCCAAAATAATTTACTGCGTTATAATCAATAACACCGAGTTCGTTAGTGGTATTTCTTCCCGCATAGTTAGTTCCGCCCGCATAGTTGGTTGGCCCCGCATAGTTGGTAGGGCCTGCGTAGTTAGTTGGCCCTGCGTAGTTTACCGCACCACTAGTCTCTCCAACATAGTTAACTGCACCACCTACTTCTCCGACAAATGTACCAGTAAAAGTAGTTTCAAATGTACCGACAAAGTCTTGTTCAAAAGTTCCAACAAAGTCTTGCGTATAATCGGTATCTGTGGTAGTATGTCTTGTATCTGTTGCAGTTCCCTTTGCAACCCATGTACCCGTTTCACTTGGAGCTCCAGTTGTAGAACTATTTAAGATATAAGTTCCCACACCTTTATTACCATTCATGATACGAGTCTTTGCACGTTGTCCAAAAGTATATTTGATTTCTGCATCTGACATCTCTTGAATACCTTGAAATGTACCACTACCCCCAGAACTTCTTTTAAGTGCGACTGGACGGACTGCTGTGGGTGGGTTCTCTAAGAAGTTTCTTTGATAGATGTTATAAGTTGCAACTGTGACTGTACTTGGGTCTCCAGCATCTTCATCGGTTCGTGTGTCCGTAAAGACCGCAGATAAATGCACATCGTAATCTGAATTTGGTGCAGAAGAACCTAATTGATAAGTGCCTGGATAATCATTTGCAAAGATAGTTGCAACCAATCTATCTGTTAAAGTATCCATATCATCAGTGTCAAATTCATGCAGTCTTCTACTAGCATTATCTAACGGGTCTGCACTACCTTGATATACCGCATTTCTAAAATCTCCACCATTTTCTGCGGCTGTTCCTTCGGTCTGATATAAAGTTGTGACTGTAGAAGTGGTGTTAATTGAACCGTGTGAGCCTGGTGCTTCATTAAAACGAGTATCAGTAAATGAACCAACAGTTTCGTTTCCAGTTGATACGTCAGTGATTGCACCGACTTCGGTCTTTGCAGATACCTTTAATTGTTCCCCCGCCTGATACGCAAGATAGTTCTCTTCTGCGGTGGTCATTTCTTTTAAATCACCGTTTGTACCTTCGAGTTTAAGTGGAGTTGCCATGATATACTATTTATATGAATATCAACTTTCTAATAAACTACTTATAGTTTCTCTTGCCTCTGCTCTTTTTGTTTTTATATCATTAGGCATTTCTTTACCCGAGTCTGATTGTCTTATTACATACCAATCTGTAGAAGATAAATATACTCGTGCTTGTACTATTTTCTGTTCCGAAGTTAAAGGTTCTTCTACTAACCTAGTAGAACCGTCTGAGTCTACATAATTATGATTGTTTTCTGTTGCTGTTGCATGTTGTTCTTCGGAAACTTCTATTTTAGGTTCAGGTATAGAGTCATGCACTGTATCATCAAACCAACCTAATAATTTATTGTTTTCATCTACATACGCAAATTTAGTCATATCAATATCCTACCGCTATTAAAGTTTTATAACCAATAACACCACTCACAAAAGAAACACTAAACCTCGAAATACTATAGACATAGTTTTCACCATTACCAGTTGAATTAGTTCTTTCATCATGTTTTGAAAATCCAACGGCCGCAGTAGGAAACGCTAAAGGATAAGTCCAAGTACCAGCATAGGTTGTACTTATTCTTGCCCAACACATTTGAAATCCGTTAGCAAATCTTATGTACCCAGATAAACTATTACTTGAAAACGATGATGCTAAAGTCGAAGAAGTTAAAAATCCTGAGTTATTACTTAATTGAGATGTAGCTGTAGGTATCGTTGGTCTATTACTTAAACTATTATAATTACCGTCAAAATTAGATGTACCTTTAGAATTTAATTGTGTTTGTATCGCAGAGGTCACTCCATTCAAATAACCAAATTCTGTATTACTTATTGACCCGTCATGAATTAAACTAGCATCTAATCTATTAGACGTGTCAATAGTTGCTTGTTTTGTAGTAATCAAGTCATTTATTTGACTTTGTAAACCCGCAGAGTCAATGGCAGCGATTGCACTTGCAACAGCAGTTAAATGTCCATGTGCGTCAATTGTTAAGTCTTGAATAAAAGAATTACCAGAATTATTTACTGAACTCGCACCAGTGACATCATGGTCTATTTGTATTTTATTACCACCAATTGCAACAGTCTTTAATGAACCACCACTAAGTATTGACAAAGTATCATTTGCACTATCCACTGTGACACTAATTGAACCAGAACCACTATCGGTTGCAACATTTCTAAATACTGCAAGTGCATTTAATGATGCTTTATTTTCGTTAATCGCACCCGTAAGTGTTTTTGCAGTAGTATTCAAACTTGTATGTGGACGAGCACCAATGTCAGAGTCAAGTTCATTGATTGCACCGAACAAAGTACTTGCAGTTGTTGTTAGTCTGTCATCTCGGTTTACATTAGAGTCAAGTTTTCCAATATCCTGAGAAAGAGTATTTAATGCGGCTACCAAACTTGCTCTTTCTGAACTATCGTTAAATCCACCTAGTAATGTATCACTATCATTACCAACACTATCAAGTCCACTTGCATTAAATGATGTACCCGCATTTACCTTTGCATTTAAAGTATTGATTGTAGATACAAAATTAGAGTCACGAATGTCCGCATCAAAATTACTTAATGCACCTACATCTGAGTCTATTTCATTGATTGCGTTTACTATATTTGTTTTATCAGTAGTCGTCAGAGATGTCTTTGCACCCATATTACTGTCTAGTTCGTTTATCGCACCTACTATATCAGAGTCTACCGTAGTTGTCAACTTACCAGTCGCACCCACGTCAAGTGACTGGTTATTCATATTATTAACTAACTGACTAAAGTTATCAGTAGTTTCTGTTTTGATTGACGTATTTCTTCCCATGACTCTATTTATAAGTTTTAAGTGGTTTCACTATAGTTTCCTAATTGTCCCGCAAAACCTATAGGGTGTTCAGTTGCAGTGGGGGTGCCACTCGTTGGAAATAAACTTGCGGGTAGAGCAGTAAACCCGTTGCCATCAAATCGTGTCTTTGCTCTAAGTGTAGTTTGTCCAAAGTAATTATTACTTGCCTTAGGTGCTTCATATGAAATGTCAACTCCATTTTGATTTCCTGAGTTATGAAAAGGTGCATAATTAGGCCCTATGGTCAAACCATTTGATGTCCAACCACTAACTGCCGATGCTGTCGATGGCCAACTTATATAGTTAAGTGACTTTCTATCAATATATATTCTACCTAAAATGTTTAGATGAACAATACCAAGATTACCATAACCAGCAGACAAACCGATGCCAGGACTAGTAGTATACCATAGTAAACATGTCACTGCACCTAAAGTTGGAATACCCCTCATTGCTCCATAAGTTCCGTCTGATTTTCTATCAGCAATATATCTGTCCGCATGACCAAAAGTAATTGTCGTTGCATAAGGATTATTAGTATGACTTCTCCATGTACCACCCGTAGTTGAAGTAGTTGTACAACCAGCGGCATCTGTCCAACTTGGAAATGAACTTGAAACAAATCCACCATAGTTAGTGACATTCACGCCTGGCACTGATATACCTACACTTCTACTTCCAGCAAAGTAATATGATTGTTCATTTGCACTTCTATTAATTGCATTACCAGTATATACTGAACCAGTTGTCTGTGCTTTATAAACTTTATTTTTTCCATAAAAGTCAGACCATTTTATTTCACTTGTCGGGTGAAGTTTATCTCCAACGGGTGGCGAATATGACTCGTGATATTTGAAATCAGTTGCGGCAGTGGGACTAGTACCGCTTGGTCTCCAAGGTACTTGTACATGCATTTGAACGTCTGGTGTCAACATTCTACGATATCTAGTTTCTTGCATAGACATTTCTATTGGACATGTCATGGTAGTAGGATTTGATGATTGACTTTCGTCATAACCACATTGACCTGGCGTAAAAATTAATCCAGCATCAGGCCAGTTTCTTCCTTCTCCTTGTATTTTCATTGCAGAAATTTCTCCAGAAGTTGGCACGTAGTGTGCCTGATTTGAATAAAAACCGTGTGCCATTATTTTTTACCTGCTTTGATTTCAATTACTTCTTTTTGTAATTCTTTTATACCTTCAACAAGTAAACCAATTAGTTGTATGTAATCTACTGTTTTGTATGTTTCCTCTACAATATTACCGTCACTATCTACAATGTTATCATTTCTTTTTCCATGCATTACAAAATTAGACTGTACAAGATTAGGTAAAACTTTTTCCACTTCTTGTGCAATTAAACCCATTTGACTACGTGTTGGAGATTTTTGATTTTTTCCGTATCTAACGTCACCATTCCAATTATACTCCACTCCTCTTAACTGAGATATTTTTTTAAGTGCGCCTGGTATTTTTTTAATATCTTGTTTTAGTCTTCGGTCAGATGCAGTTGTATTTGAAAATGCAATTATATCTCCGTCCGCATGAAAGTTTCCATTTGACATAAATCTAAATTCTTCTGTACCTGAAAAGTTTATTTGGAAATAACTAGAGGCAGAAATTAAATTATTTTGTGAAGAATGTCCAAACTGAGTTATATTACCAGATTGGTCTGCATCTATATTAAAAGTAAAACTAGAGTCTGCATTCTGATTAAGTGTAAAATCTCCACCACCAGATAAACCCGTTCCAGCAGTAAGTGTTATTGTGTTATTATTTGCAGTAGTAATACCGTCTATTTGACTCTGTATTCCACTTGTCACTCCATTTAAGTGACCAAACTCAGTATTCGATACCGTTCCGTCATGAATTTTTTCTGCATTGATAGCTGCACCAGCGGCAATATCTGCGTTAACAATACCACTAACTGCAGTACTACCTATTGCAGTGACGTGACCCGCAGAGTCCATAGTAATATCTTGCACAAATGTTTTACCACTGTTATTAACATCTGTTGCACCAACTACAGTATGGTCAATCAATAATCTGTTTCCAGATATACTAGTTTGAATAATACCGTCTCCGACAACTGCGATTGAACCACCCGCACTGTCAACAGTATCACTTCCAGTATCCGCAGATATTGTAGTATATCTAAATGAGTTTGCGATGTCTGTTGTTAATTGAGAAATTGCAGAGTCATGGTTTGAGTCAAGTTTATTTAATGCTCTTCTTACTGTCATACCAGTAAGTCCAGTATTTAATGCGGAGTCTCCAAGTTCTGCGTCTAGTTCATTTATACTACCAACAATATTTTTAGATGTAGTAGTTAATGTAGTTTTTGCACGAGAAGAACCTATGTCTGAGTCTAATGTTCTAACATCTGCAGATAAAGTATTAAGTGCATTAGTCACGGTACTTCTTTCTGTAGTAGAATTAAATCCACCAAGTTTTCCAGAACTATCTGCAGTTAACCCAGATAAAGAACCAGTACTGGCAGATACTTCATTAATTGCAGCCGTAAGTGTTTTTGCAGATGTTGTTAAATTAGTATGCGGTCTAGAACCTATGTCAGAGTCTAATTCATTAATCGCACTAACTAAGTCGGAGTCGATTGTAGTTGTTAATCTTGCAAGACCACCGACTTCTTTACTAATAGTATTTGTTTTATTTACTAATTGGGTAAAGTTATCGGTAGTAGATATTACCGTATAATTACTATCAACTGACATTTTTCTCCACCAATAATTTAACTAATTGTTTTAACTCCGATATATCAGATTTCATTTCTGATATCTCTTGTTCTTTTAACAAGTTTTTTCTTTTTATTTCTTTTGCTCTTTTAATCTCAGATACATCTGTATTTAAAATTGCACCACTTATCTTGTCTCTTACAAGGTGTGGTTGGTTCTCTACTTTTATATATCTATTTTTGTCCATTATGTTGCAAGTGCGATAATACGTAAGTCCTTAATTAAAGGTACTTTAGAAGAGTTAACTGAGTTCATCACTATCTTAACTTGATACTGGTTAAATGACTCGATTGCATTTTGTAATGATGCAAGATATCTATACTCTTTAAAGTTTGCATTATCAGCCGCAACTGGAGACTCTATGTTTGCAAGTGTATAACTTTGTTGTGTTATATCTTGTCCTTCTGTTGCAGTTCTGAAATATACATCAAAACTTGCACCATTTGGTTTTAAAGCAGACAATAGAATTTTTAAATTAATTGCATCTTCAAGTAATGTTATTGGTCTAGTTATATGTTTACTTAATGCACTGCCACCAAAAGGTTGTGTTTCTGCAACATAAAGTAAAGGAACATTACTAACACCCGCAGTTGCACCCGCAGATACCTGATTGTCTATTCTGTTATGTGCTGTAGTCAATGCAGTTCTTTGAGTATCTACTACTGGAGAAACATCTGCACGAGTTGTATTCATGTTTGCACGAATAGTCACGGATTTTTCTCCCGCACCTAATTCTGTAGTTTCATTCGCTGATGTTGCAATTAGTCTTGGTGCGGTAAATGTATTATCGGTATTCAATACTAAGTCAGTTGAGAAACTTGCATCTTTTTGAAATCTTGTTTCATTACCCGCAAGTGAACTACCCGTCATAAATTTACCAGAGAAACTTAGAGTAGTATCTTCTGGTACTAAATTGTCAAGAGTAGGAATTGCAATATCAAATTCTACTTGTCTAGTAGTTTTAACTCTTGCACCACCAACATAACCAGCGGCATTTGGAAGTCCAGTGACTCCATTACCCACATTGATTTTGAACTGATAACTATTACCGTCCACTGCAGTGACCGTGTGTGTTCCATTTACTCTACCCGCAGAGTCTATTCCATTTAAAACTCCAGTTCCCGCAGAGTCAAATCCACTGATTGTGACAGTATCATTTACTTTGAAACCATGGTCAGGCATAAGAACTGTGACATCACTATCAGATGCAACAGTTAATATTGGATTATTGTGTAGTAAGTTATCTGGTACTGGAACATTCTCAAATGTTGCATGACCACCCGCAGTATTAAATGATGCTTTGAACATAGTAAATGCAAGGTCTTTTGTTTGGTCAGGCTCCCAAGTTGTTCCATTTTGTGATTTAAATAAACTACCCAATGAAGGCTGTCTGTTAATTCTTTTTTCCGTACTTCCTAATTCAAATGCATAAGTCTCACCAACATATGCATTGTATGAAGTACAGTCTGATAATAATACAATACAGTATTCAGTATTACCATTTAAGAATACTGGTTCAGTAAATTCAAAGGTAGTTGGTTTTGCTAATGCAGCCGCCTGTGTTTGTGTTGTTGGTACTTGCACCGAAGTTGGATTTACAAATACTGTAGAGCCTGGAACTATGTGGTCAGAACTAGGGGCACCGTTTACTACTGGTCTAATTTGTAATTGTACTGGTATAGCAGTATCCTTGGTTTTAAAATAACATTCTACCTTAGTCACAAACATACCACTTGGTGCAGTGACCATAAAGGTTTGTGCAAGTGGGTCTGACCATGTGACTTGTTGCCATTGTCTTGTTGCAATAGTAGTTGTTCTTGTACTAATAATATCTTGTTGTCTAGTATCAATTGTACCCCTTGAAGTAAATATTTTACTTGCAAAAGAAGTCGCAGATGACTGATTATCAACTGAAATATCTAATAGTTTAAATTCTCTATCACCACTTCTAAATCTGTTTGTATCAGAAGAAGGTATTAAGAAAGAACCTTCAACAGCACCATTTGCATCTGTGACTATATTTGTACTTCCATTCGGGTGTGCGTTTAAGTCTTGATATTGATTACCAACATAAGTTTGTCCCGCAACATTTGTAAATTCACTTGTACCCGCACGAGTAAAGTTATCAAATGCAACACCGTCAAAATATGGATAGTATCTTGTTGTTGGTCTTAAACCTTCTACTTTATAGAATACTAATCTTGGTCGCATGAATGGAACAAAAGTTAAAGATACAGTTCTATCTGCAATGACTTCGATTACTACTTCACTTGAAGTAATTGTTTGCGAGAAGGTTCTACTTCTTCTTCTACCCTGAGTGACATCACTAACTTCTTCAACATTACTTACCCCATTCCAGTTCCAATTCCAATTACCAAACCAGTTAGTTGTGGCTAAACCAAGAGTATTTCCAAAATTAGGTAATTGTACACCACCCCACGCAAATGGTTGTGGTGCTTGTCCTTGTATTACTCCTTGGTCAATAGTGACATCTACATTAGTCACATTTGCGGGTTCGTATTCAGTATTTACCCAGACATCTGACTCAGGAGATAATGTGATTTGTCCTTCATGTACCACTACTGCAAATGGGTTTACATTTTCTACTCCAGATATAAGTCTGTTTGCAATTGCAGAGTCATGACTATAATGTAAATAAACATTGTCTCCTTTTAATATAGTGTTTGATGATTTTGCAGAGTCATATTTCAAAGGAGTGTTAAATACAGAAACGTGTGGGTGTAAAGTTTTTGTTGCTGGATTAATTGATGCACGATAATCTGGGTCTTGAGTATCAGAGAATGCTCTATCTTTAAAGTTATCTACTAAGAACCCAGTCTTAGTTCTTGCAGTACCAGACGAGTCAGTTATCAATAATGTTTCTGTTTGTTGTTCTAAGAATGTTAACGCAGTAGTTTCTTCAAGGTCATCTATTCTTTCTTCTAACCTTGCAATGTCTTCCATACGAAATCTTTTTGCTTTTAAAACTCTTGTTGATAAATCAGAGTCAGTAATACCATATCCATTTAAGTTTAATTCAAATAGATTTAAAGTATTCTCAGGTGTAGGTGGTAATTGTCTACTAAACCCAGGCTGACCAGACTCGAGTTTTAATGTACCGTCTTGGTTTGCAACTATTTTATCAGACCTTGGTAAGTAGTATTCTGCGTCTACAGTCACAATGTCTCCATTTGAAGGCAGTTCGTGAATAGTTCCAAACGAACCCGTAGATGCACCACTATCTCTTACACTTCTAAAGTCAAGTACATCTCTTAAATTTAAAGACTCTCTTGAACTAACACTTAAATTAGGTATGTCTTCGTAATTTACTTGTCCAGTGTATGAATTGACAGAGAAGAAATCTCCAGTCG
>Ga0213859_10000569_pt1 | contig 16806 bp, 38 predicted proteins | sample PICome_2_FD_160133 | JGI IMG/M metagenome (GOLD analysis project Ga0213859, IMG submission 160133) | Coastal seawater microbial communities near Pivers Island, North Carolina, United States - PICO304 | ecosystem: Environmental > Aquatic > Marine > Coastal | place: USA: North Carolina... | reverse complement strand
CAACCTTGACGACTCCTGCTATTGTACGGGGGTCGTTTATTTTAAACTAATGACTTCTGAAGGACGCCCAGATCTCCAGGTTGATTGGGAAACAACTTTTAGGAAACAGCGTCGTGATCGTCTTGATGATGCTCTTGCTGAATTTTTAAATGACGATACTCATTTAGATCCTCGGCAATGTTATGAATCAATTCTAGCATCTGCTCAAGAATGGATTGATTATCATCATAAGCATATGAATCGTTGGGTTCAATTCAAGTCTTTAATGATGGGGAATCGAGATGTTTTTAGTCAGGACACCCTAACAACTGGCAGTAAAGACCTTGACATTTCTTAATATTTTATATATACTTATGTTGTAAATCTTTACAAACCACATGACTGTAACAACTAATGAGTTCGGGCAGAATAATTTGTTCGCTAAAGAACCTCCAATGGTCGTTGAAGACTACAATCGTAAAGGTCTGTTCTCTCCAATGCAGCAGAGAGAAATGTATAATGGTCGTTGGGCAATGATGGGAATTATTTCTGGATTCATTTCCTACGCTATTACTGGTAAACTATTTTTTGGAATTTTTTAATTACCAATGATCGGAAAACTTGACGTTGAAGAAGATGTTATGGATGATTCTGTAATTTCTAAAAGAAAAGCAATTGCAGTTTGCAATCAAGGTGTAAGTCAAAAACTTCTTGATGTGATTTCACAACTTGGTTGGGACTGCTATGATGATGTTACTGTAGAAATCGGAGGCACTCAGGTTTCTGGTATTGATGTTGGTGAAGAGTACAACAAGAAGTGGCAATCGCCTCTTGGTACTCGTAAGTACAACAAAGATGCTTTCATCATTATTAAAAATCAATCTCGTAGAGATTTAAGTAAATCTCAACCCTTCCCTGAGGGTGAGTTTAAACCACAACATCCTTATGCCAAATCCTAATCAACTTTACGAGGATATGGAAAAACTCAATGCCCTATACGAAGAACTTTGCTGGGGGCATGATGATGATCTTCAATTCACCCATGAAAACGGCAAAGTCATTATTAAAAATCTTACCTTGGAGAACAACAAATGAAATTCGGATTCACCCCTGAGGCAGAACTCCTCAACGCACGTCTGGCAATGCTTGGTTTTGTTATTGCAGTCGGAACTTATATGACGACCGGCCAGATTATTCCAGGAGTACTCTAATGTTATTGCTGGCAACCATTATACTTGCAACTTACATTTTCATTTCAACACTGTTTATTGATGACGATGATGATATGGATGGAGGTATGATGGTTCCTGTTAGCACACCAACATAAATTAAGTAAATTTACTTAATTAAAAACTAAATATATTTTTACGGTACTATCATGGCACTTTTAGTAACGGCAACAGTTATGATTTCATCCGTAGTTTGTGCTGCTTTGCTAACACAATCCGGTGATGAATGATACAGTTTTGTATCACCATGATACAAAACTAATATATAATTATGTACTCTTGAAGGACAATCTATGAACTTTACGACTGCTACTTTTGCCATTGGAGCAACAATGACTCTTTTTATCGATAGTCTTTTTGGCAGCGTATTGCCCTAATGGACCGCCAAATGTTCAAAACATATAAATAAAATTAAATATCGTCGCCACAAGAGACCTCTGCCTAATAACAGAAGGTCTCTTTTTATGTTTGCATAACACCTATGATATTAGATAGAGTTTTTCACATCTATAAAAAATCAACAGGAGAAGTTATAGATCATTCTTTAACTACAGATCAATTTGAAGATTTATTAAGGAATAAACTTATTGATTGGAATGTTTGTGAGGTCGAACCTTGTTCTGTGGATTATTATGATGCAAGTTATTGATAAATACTAGGAATAGTATTTTTTTAATCATGTCAGCTGACAAATCTAATAATATTTTGTGGATAGTCACAAGAAGAAAAGATAGTAGAACTGAGTATTTAATTTCTGCTACTAAATGGAGTCTGGATCCTAGGTTTGCAAAAATGTTTGACACTCAAAGAGGTGCTAAAGCATTTCTAAAACTTCATAACATTAAAGGTTCTGTCAGGAGACACGAACTTTAAGTTGACAGCGGATCTTAGTTGATTATAATTAGCAGTATGTACTCTTTCTATGATTACGTTTTATTTTCTGGTACTCATCATAATATTGATGATTGCATATGCAGGATTCGATAATACGATGAGACTTTTTTCATACTTAGATTTATCAATTAGGTATGAAATAATAAAAATCAGAATGTATTTTATGGGTCGTAGATTAAGAAGACAACTTATCTCTATTAAAAATGAACTCGATGCCGAGAGGAACAGTAACAAAAAATGACCTGCTTTCTAAGGTCTACAAACACAAGACTCGTCTGTATGACGGTGGACATGGAGAGAAAAACGGCGATTGGCATGATGGAGCACATTATGCTTTCAACAAAGTTCTTGACATTTTGAATGAGTATGCTAACTGAAGATCAAGAAAGGCAACTTAGAGAAAGAGTTGCTAAAGCAAAAAATGATCTCCTTATGGAGGAACCCTGTCCGATTTATGAGGCAACTGAAGAGGACTGGGAAGATTTCTGGTACAACGAGGACACCTAATGAAACCTGAAGACATTAAACTAACAACAACATCAAGACAATTTCATTACGAAACTCTTTCAAGACAAATTGAAGAGTGTAATGATATCAAAGAATTAAAAGAACAACTTCGTGCATGGATTCGTTTGTACATGAAACAGCAGGAGACCGTTGCAAAAATCTGATCACGACCGGAAATGCTTGGTCGCTTCGTTAACTGTCCTATTCTTCATCACTTTGGGCGTAATTCTGTTAGGTTACTTGCATGGAGGGATGGACATCACTAAGGTCTATCACTCCATAACTAACTTCACTTAGGGGGTTGACAAACTGCTCAATCCGTACTATGCTAAATACATCAACAGGTTACAAAACTTAATGGTTGTTAACCTGGTGTAACACGCCTTACCAGGACTAAACAGCGTGTCTAAACAACAGTCCTTCATACCCACGATGGAGGGTGTCGTGGGAATACTTTATTCGTCAGTTCCCTGCTGACCTTACTTACCCTTTTACGAAAACAATGGCTAATTCTGTTCTTTCGCGTCAACAGACGCAATCCACTTGGGAATCCTTCTGCGAGTGGGTAACTTCTACCAATAACCGCCTCTATGTCGGTTGGTTCGGCGTGCTGATGATCCCAACTCTGTTGGCAGCAACAATCTGCTTCATCACCGCTTTCGTCGCTGCTCCTCCTGTGGACATCGACGGCATCCGTGAACCTGTCGCTGGTTCACTCATGTATGGAAACAACATCATCTCTGGTGCAGTTGTTCCCTCTTCCAACGCAATTGGTCTTCACTTCTATCCCATTTGGGAAGCCGCATCGCTTGACGAGTGGCTGTATAACGGTGGTCCTTACCAACTTGTAGTTTTCCACTTCCTCATTGGCGTCTTCTGCTACATGGGTCGTGAGTGGGAATTGTCTTACCGTCTTGGTATGCGTCCTTGGATCTGTGTTGCTTACTCTGCACCTGTTGCAGCAGCATCTGCAGTCTTCCTGGTCTATCCTTTCGGTCAAGGTTCGTTCTCTGATGGTATGCCCCTCGGCATCTCTGGTACGTTCAACTACATGCTTGTCTTCCAAGCAGAGCACAACATCTTGATGCACCCCTTCCACATGCTCGGCGTTGCTGGCGTGTTTGGTGGTTCTCTGTTCAGTGCAATGCATGGTTCTCTGGTTACATCTTCGCTGGTTCGTGAGACCACCGAAACTGAGTCCCAGAACTATGGTTACAAGTTCGGTCAAGAGGAAGAGACTTACAACATCGTTGCTGCTCATGGATATTTCGGTCGTCTGATCTTCCAGTATGCATCCTTTAACAACTCACGTTCTCTGCACTTCTTCCTCGCTGCGTGGCCTGTTGTCGGCATCTGGTTCACTGCTCTTGGTGTTAGCACCATGGCATTCAACCTTAACGGTTTCAACTTCAACCAGTCGATCCAAGACAATCAGGGTCACATCCTGAACACTTGGGCAGATGTTCTGAACCGTGCAGGTCTGGGAATGGAAGTTATGCACGAGCGTAACGCCCACAACTTCCCACTTGACCTGGCTGCTGCTGAGTCTACTCCTGTTGCTCTGACTGCTCCTACCATTGGTTGATCAGTTAGTATGCTATACTTTTAGGACCCTTAAGGGTCCTATTTTTTTCTCTAATTATGTAAAGTTTTATGACTGAATTACTGACTTATTACGTGATTGTCTCCGTCGTTTTTATCGGAGCACCTGGTGTATTCTTTTTTATTGTATTCATGCCAGCACTTCAAAACACAAAAGGTCGCATGGTAGGATATAACGATCATAAATCATATGGAGATAGTTCTATTTACGAGAATACTAAAAGTGATAACACCCAATACACCTTACAAGTTAGCGGAAATAATTCGTGACACTTGGCCACAATTATACTACTTAAAAGATTCAAAAAAGGTAAATAAAAATGGTAGCAAGCACACTACAACAACCGAGGAGGGAATGGTTTGACATCCTTGATGATTGGCTTAAACGAGATCGCTTTGTCTTTGTGGGTTGGTCTGGACTTCTTCTTTTTCCCACTGCTTATCTTGCAATTGGTGGCTGGCTTACTGGCACGACGTTTGCTACAAGCTGGTACACCCACGGACTCGCAAGTAGTTACCTGGAGGGTGCTAATTTTCTTACAGCGGCAGTGTCAACGCCTGCTGATGCTATGGGTCATTCTCTTCTTCTACTTTGGGGTCCTGAGTCTCAGGGAGATTTCGTCCGCTGGGTCCAACTTGGGGGACTCTGGGCTTTTGTGGCACTCCACGGCGCATTTGCTCTCATAGGTTTCATGCTTCGTCAGTTTGAACTTGCACGTCTTATCGGAATCCGTCCCTACAATGCGATTGCTTTTTCAGGTCCTATTGCCGTATTTGTTAGTGTATTTCTCATCTACCCTCTCGGACAGTCGAGTTGGTTCTTTGCGCCGTCCTTTGGCGTGTCGGCAATATTCCGATTCCTACTTTTTCTACAAGGATTTCATAACTGGACACTCAACCCCTTCCACATGATGGGTGTTGCAGGTATATTGGGTGGTGCATTGCTTTCTGCCATCCATGGTGTTACAGTAGAGAACACTTTGTATCAAGATGGTGAACAAGCAAACACTTTCAAGGCATTCGATAGCACTCAAGAAGAAGAAACCTATTCAATGGTTACTGCAAACCGCTACTGGTCTCAAATCTTTGGTATTGCTTTTAGTAATAAGAGGTGGTTGCATTTCTTTATGCTCTTTGTTCCTGTTATGGGTCTTTGGACAAGTTCCATCGGTATTATTGGTCTTGCTCTCAATCTTCGTGCTTATGACTTTGTTTCCCAAGAGATCAGAGCAGCAGAAGATCCAGAGTTTGAAACCTTTTACACGAAAAATATTCTCTTGAATGAAGGTCTTCGTAACTGGATGGCAACTGTTGATCAACCACATGAGAATTTTATATTTCCTGAAGAGGTTTTACCACGTGGTAATGCACTTTAATAAAAAGAGGGTTAACACCCTCTTTTTTTATGCATAAATAAAAACCTTATGTTTTATTTTACTCATGTCAATCTCAACTGATAGATTTAATCGCATCTTTGCTAGACGTGATAGATTAGAATCAAAAGTAGATAGGTTAGAAGGAAGATTATTGGATCTTGATCCTATTACAGATTACAAAAAGATTCAAAGAATCCAAAATAGAATAGATACATTCAATGATCGACTTGACAAAATTTCAAACCGACTGCCTCAAGACGAGTTTGAAATTACCCATCGTGGTGATGGTATGTTTGATATCAAAGTAACTGACTCTCCATACGATGACACTTATGTTGGTGGTACTCCACTGAAGTTTAGTGTATCTGGAGTCAGACCAAATGATAAGGGTGGCACCCAACGACAAACATCTAGTATTATGATTCATTCATTTGACAATGAAGAAGGATCTACTTTTGTTGGAAGTAGCAGTTTCGACAAGATTGAGGATAACTATCCTGATGTTGTTGCTACTTTGTATGGAGAGGACAACGTTGCTTTAGCGTCTGCTGATCTGGTTTAAATATTAAATAATTATAAAAGGGTCTAAATATTTCTTAGACCCTTTTTTTGTATAAACATGGACATACGTATCTGCCCCAAATGTGAGGCAAAGTGGGTAGATGGTCAACATTATTGGTCAACTGGAGCACTGGGAGATCCCCATGATCTTGCTGGTCTCGTCTGCAATAACTTAGGTGACGAGACATGCATTAACCCATGTAAAGGATCTGATAGTGGAGATACTTGGGAGAGGAGAGCACAATTTATAAACAAAGTATCTGAAGAAGATTAGTGAGGGATCACTGACAATACTTTGTAACAAACACTTAATATTGAAATACATAGTGTAGTCGCATACACTTAGTGAAGTACTTATTCGCACTAATCGCTACACTCTTTTTTGCTGCTCCTGCATGGGCAGTAGACGTTCAAATGGGTGCCAATGGCAACCTAGTATTTGAACCTGCAGAGGTATCTATTTCTGCAGGAGAATCAGTTCATTTTATTAACAACATGCTTCCTCCACACAACGTAGTTGTAGAGGATCATCCTGAACTTTCACACGAAGCACTTGCAATGTTACCAGGTGAGGATTTTACGGTTGACTTTCCTGAGGCAGGGGACTATACTTTCTGGTGTGCCCCACACAAAGGTGCTGGTATGATTGGCACTGTACACGTATCATGATTTACACTCACAATTTGATGAAGATTTTTCTCGACACTGCAGACCTCGATGAGATTCGTGCTGCAAATGAAACTGGTTTGATTGATGGTGTTACCACCAACCCCACACTTATTCTTCGTAGTGGTAGAACCCTTCCAGACGTTGCTAAGCAACTGGTTGAAGAGTTCCCACATTTTGAAAGTGTTTCTACAGAGGTTGTTGCTGACACCGCTGAAGAAATGATTGCTCAAGCACAGCAATATATTAAAATGGGTCCTGCTATTACAGTTAAACTTCCATGCACAGTTGAAGGACTGAAAGCATGTCGAGTTCTTAATCAGGCAGGAATTAAAACTAATGTTACATTGATATTTTCTGCTGCTCAAGCAGTTCTTGCTGCTAAAGCAGGTGCTACTTATGTGTCTCCTTTTGTGGGACGACTTGATGATCAATCTGTAGCAGGACTGGAGGTTGTTCGTTCAATCTCTGAACTGTATCGTATCTATGGGGTAGAAACTAAGGTACTGTCTGCATCTATTCGTAGCGTTCAACGTATTGTTCGCTCTTGGTATAATGGTGCCCAGGTTGTAACGATGCCCCCTAAACACTTTTGGGAAATGTATAACCATATTCTTACGAAAGATGGTTTGGATAGATTCCAAAAAGATTGGGACGCCGCTAATGCAGAACTTTAATAAAATTACACTAGACATCACTGTTGCAATACTAGACTTCCTGTATAAAGGAAGAGATTATCCACGCTTTTGGGTGCTTGAGGAAATTGCTCGGGCACCCTATTTTGCATTTTTAAGTGTCTTACATTTTCGTGAAAGTATGGGACTCAGAGGACCTGAGCATCTATATTTGATGAAAGAACACTTTGCACAAAGCATAAATGAAACAGAACATCTGGAATATATGGAAAGTAGGGGCGGTAATGCTCATTTTATCGATCGCTTTATCGCCAAACACCTCGTCCTTATCTATTATTGGGTCAATGTGGTTTATTATTGGGTGGCTCCTAAGTCTGCATACCATTTGTCTTACGAAGTAGAAATTCATGCAGCAGAAACTTATGGTAAATACTTAGCACTTAATGGACATGATGAAAAAATCCTTGAGATTTTAAACGATGAATTACAGCACAGTCAAGAATTAAAAAAAGCAATGGAGATTATTAAATGAAAGTTGGAATGATCGGACTGGGACGGATGGGGGAAGGTATGTCTCGCCGTCTCATTAAAGCAGGGCATGAAGTATACGGTTATCGGAACAATGTTCAAAAAGCTGAGGCACAATATGAAGCGGGTTATATCAGTGGATATACCACTTCTATTAAAACTCTTGTTCAAATAGTTGGTGGTAAAGGTCCTGGCGTCTATATGATGGTAGTACCAGCAGAAACAGTGGAGGACACACTCAATGAGTTACTACAATTTTGTGTGGAAGGCGATATTATTATTGATCATGGCAATTCCAATTTTAAAGACTCTAGACGCAGGGCAGAAAGGTTGTCTAAACTGGGCATCCAATATATTGACTGTGGTACTAGTGGTGGTGTTTACGGTTTGGAGCGTGGATACTGTCTTATGGTTGGTGGTGCAAATACTGCAGTATCCGTCTGCTCTCCTATCTTTAGGGCACTCGCCCCAGGTATCGGATCTGCCCCTCGTACAGACCCCCTCAGTTATGAAACAAGTGCCGAGCATGGTTGGTTACATTGTGGACCACCTGGAGCAGGTCACTTTGTAAAGATGGTTCACAATGGTGTTGAGTATGGCATCATGCAAGCATATGCAGAGGGATTTAATATTCTCCATGAAGCAAACGCTGGATCTAAGTATGTCAAAGAAGGAGATGCTGAGGTTGCCCCAATGGAAAACCCAGCAGATTATCAGTATGATATTGACTGTGCTGAGGTTGCTGAGTTATGGCGTCGTGGTAGTGTGGTTGGTTCTTGGTTACTCGATCTTACCGCTGATGTTCTACGGCACGATAGAGAACTTAGCAAGTTCGATGGTGGAGTATCAGACAGTGGTGAGGGTCGTTGGACGGTTCACGCTGCTGTGGATCTTGGCGTACCCTCTCCTGTCATCAGCAGTGCGTTGTGGTCACGCTTTGAGTCACGCCGTCTGGGTGCTTTCGCAGCCAAGGTTTTGAATGGAATGCGTGCTATGTTTGGTGGTCATGACGTTCGCTGATGTCCTTCTTTGGGGAGCACTACCTTTTGTATGTGCCACCATCTATTTCGGGGTACGAAAAGGTGAAAATAACTACTATGAATCAGAAGACTATGAAGGAAATGGAACCGCGCACTAAAGGAATTGTTATCTTCGGAGCAACTGGAGATTTATGTAAAAGAAAACTTATACCGGCATTGTATAAACTCTGGGAGAAAAAACTTCTACCAGAAAACTTTGTTATTACTGGATCCTCCCGAAGAGATCCATCAGTTTCTTATTGGAAAGAATCTTTAGGTGAGTATCCTGATGAATTTTTACATCATTTAGATTATATTAGTACTGATTTGGATAGTGTTGAAAGTTTAAAACGCCTTCCAAGTTATCTAGAAGATAATACTTACTTTCTATCTGTACCGCCAGAACGCTATGAGAATGCTATCATCAATCTCAAAGAAGCAGGACTCCTTGAAGACCCAGACCGCTCGCGTGTGGTTATTGAGAAACCCTTTGGGTACGATTATAAATCTGCTGATCATTTATCAACTGTGGTTGCTAGACATCTACGCGAAAAACAAGTATATCGCATTGACCATTATCTTGGCAAAGATACTGTTAATAACATTCTCGCTACTCGGTTTAGCAACATTATATTGGAACCACTTTGGAATCGTCAGTACATAGAAGAAGTTCAAATCTTTGCTTCGGAGACTATTGGTTGTGAGGGTCGTGCTCAATATTATGAAACAGCAGGTGCTGTACGTGATATGTTGCAGAATCATATTCTTCAGGTTCTGTCATTAGTTGCTATGGAACCACCTAGCAAAATGAATGCTAGGGAGATCCGACGCGAGAAAACAAAAGTTCTCGCTGCTACAAGATTATCAGATAACATTATCTTAGGACAATACGATGGATACCGTAATGAAGAGGGTGTTGATCCTCGCAGTGGTACTCCTACCTATTTTGCTGGTACTTTATATGTCGATAACTGGCGTTGGGAGGGAGTTCCTTTTAACGTCATGACTGGCAAAAAACTACCATACCAATGTGTAGAGGTAGTCATTAAATTAAAATCACCACCGCTAAAATTATATGAGGGAGAAATTAACGATCGCATTGTCATGCGTCTACAGCCTAATCCTCATCTTGACATTAGTATGGACATTAAATCTCCTGGTCTTGGCGATGATCTTGAACTCGCTACTCTCACCCACTCCTACCCACAAGATAGAGCAATCGACGGATACGAAAAGCTTCTTTACGACGCCATAAATTGTGATCAATCCCACTTTGTCCATGCTGATGAAGTCATGGAGTCCTGGAGAATTGTTGATGATCTTCTCTGTACTGGTGACTCTTGTCCCATTCGTACTGTTCCTTATATCTATACTGGTGGATGGGGACCACAATATAAAATAGATCGTATTACCAATTGGGATTATCCATCATGAAAAAAGAAACCGAGGAGGAAAGGAAAAAACGAATAGAACAGATTAGCAAACATCTTCATCCTCATGATGATGATCCTGATCCTACTGCTCACATGGGGAACTATAACTTTCCTCAAATGCTTTTTGCTTTCTGCCTTGGTTTTGTTACCATGTTTGTTCTATTTCAAAATGAGTTAAACGAATTTAAAGGTTGTCCTTTCCCGGAGTATTTTGATGAACCACGTACAACTGTTCGTTAGATCAGTAATGCAAACACCATGGTGCCTTGGTATCATGGGATTTTTCCTAGTGTTTGTTCCCATTATTGGAATGCATTTGGTACATAAATATGGTTGGGAGCACTGGGAACCTTTCGATAGGAGTCACAAATGAACCCCATAATTTTAGTCGGGTGTTTTACACCTCTCATTATTATTTTTATAGTGATGAAACTTGCTGTATGGATTGAAGCAGTTAATGCAGAACAGGATTATGTCAAACGAGAACCTTTACGAAAACGAGGACCCTTCGTGGAGAATCCATATGCAGATGTTGACGAAAAGGAAGAGGAATATGGAAATCGCACAGATTATAGATGATGCATTGTACGATTACTATTCAGAACAAGATCGTCCAGTTCCTCAATGGAAGAAGGAAAAATATAATTGGTGGATTGAGTATTTAAAATCTTTAGGAATGGATCCCAACAACCCATGATTGATGACGAAAACGATTTTGATTATCAAGTATCTTTGAGGATAGAAGACATTCATCTTCTACATTATTGTGTGCTAAAAAGAATTGAAACTTGGGAGGGTTCTCCCTCTCGGCATCCTACCGAGCAGGAGCATTTGTGGTATCTGAGAGATTCTCTATATAGAATGATCTTGGAATATAAGTTTGAGAATCTATGAATTTATTTCTACGCCCACTAGAAGATCCAAACGGAGTAACTTGGAGTATCATTTGGTGCTTGGTTATTCTCTTAGCGGGTGTGGGATATTATATCTACACTATCATGAGGATGGCATATCAGGAGATGGAGAAAGATGAAGAGGGGGACTTGACTAAATAAAGAATAGGGTCTATTCTAGACCCGTCGTTCATCCAATGATCAGCATACTGCTGGCATTAACCCTTGCCCATCATGATGACGCCAACCCCTACGGGTGGCATATGTCTTGTGAAAGGTTCCTACAGAGAAGAGTTGAAATCCTTATGGATGACAACTTGGATCGACGATCTAAGTATAACCTTATTGGTTATCTTAAATCGAAGGTTGAAGGTAAATGCGATGGTATGTTAATCTAGGACGCAAGTAAGTCGCGGAACGGAGCGTTCATCCCATGGTAGAACTACTTTTATACTCTAGTATGCTTTGTGCTGATGCTGATGCATTAATCATCGGAATCAGAGCAAACAAATCAGAACTATCTCCACAAATAGTTGTAGAGTTAGTAGAGACCGTAAAGGAATCTGTACCAGAATGTGAGTTTTACTGGGACGCAAACGACTGAAGGAACGGGAAACTCGGATCACCCTTCGGGGTTAAAGGAGAAAAACCACCCACTTCAGGAGAAACAAATGAACACCCTTAATCTCATTAAAAAGCAGATCGACAAAGCATCTGCACTTCACGACGCACAGATCACTCACACTGCATATCGTGGTGTAAAGTGTGAAGTTCGTACAGCAGTAAAAGAGTCTCATGGCACTTTCTGCTATCGTGGTCGCACTTACACTAAGTGATCGTCATGCAAGAATTACAAATCGCTGGGATCGTATCCCTTGGTTCTGTTTTTTTCTTGACGTTAATTTATGGAGAGTTACTTCTTCTCCAGAAATGACTTAGTTTTAGGGGGGGAATTATCCCCCCCCTTTCTATTATAACTAGTACAGCAGCACTAATTGTATGGGAATGTTTGATAGTATACGATCCTCATATGATCTCGGACCTGGGTTCTGGGATAAAGAATTACAAACTAAAGATCTTTCATCTACAATGTCCTACTACTGGATAAATCCTGCTGGACAATTGTTTCTTATTGATTATTCTCATACAGCGGACTATGTTCCAGATCCAGAGGATAGTACAATGCCTTTTCGTAGAATGAAATCGTATTGGAAACCTAATGGAAATCGTGGAAAAGTTCAACCAGTATTCTTAACTAATACTATTAAAGTATATCCAGCAAGATGGGATTCTAAATATGCCCCATTTCCTACCTTAAAAATAACTTTTATTGATGGAGTATTACGTACATGAAAAAATTTATTGCATCTCTGGTTGCTGCGGCAGCGGTTGCCCTACCTGCCCATTCAGGACCAGACCACGATCATAAGATCACTAAGGGTTACAATACTATGGATTCTATGGGATGTATGTTACTGAGGGAATGTACAGATGGAGTCAAAGAAGTATTCAGTTTACTTGATGTATCTTCTCAGTATCCTAATACTACTGAGTTTACTTTTGTTGCTAACGAGTTCAACAACATGCTCTCATCTCTTAAACAAGTCGGAGTTAGGGTGTTTCTAGCGGATGCTAAGTATTTTCCAATTGGACATCGTGGAGTTTATCATACGGTAGGAAATAATTTCTTTTTGAATCGATCATATATGGATCGTCCCAATATTCTTATGCAAGTGATGCGTCATGAAGGATGGCACGCTGCCCAGGATTGCATGGCAGGAACTATCGATAATAGTTTGATTGCCATCATTAAACCTGAAGATGAAGTTCCTATGATTTGGCGTGTGATGGCAGAAAGAACTTACCCTGAACATGCTGTGCCCTGGGAAGCAGAAGCAGGGTGGGCAGGTCGTACTGAGAATATGACTAAAGATGCCCTTGCTGCTTGTGCTACTGGTAAAATGTGGGAAATTTATGAACCCACACCACTCACACGTAAATACCTTATCGACAATGGATTCATTCAAAATTAATATAGATGCCGAGACCCAAGAGTTCTGCCTCAAAATCCCCTTCAACTCAATCAAAGACTTGCTTGAAGAAGAAAAAACCATCACCATCCCGCCAGACACCCTCAAGCAAGCGTACTACTTCCAGCACAAGGCAGAAGACAAAGAAAACTTCTCCCTCAACGCAGGCGTCCAATACAAATACGAACAAGAGGAGTACGACCAAGAGTTCTGGGAAGAGTACCACAACAACCACAGTGTCGAAGAGGAAGTCTCCTTCATCTCAGAAACGGGCACCATCGACGAAAGCGGTCAAAAAACCATCACCAGTAAAGAAGAACTTAAAAACACAGCAAAAGAAACCTTCGGTCAAGACCACTACTCCTCGGAAACGTAAGGTTCTTGATGAGATAAAGGTATCTAACAGTAGAAATAAATCATTATTTCCTTGGATTGAAACTTTTCCTTATTTTCTTGATGACCAGACTGAAAATAAAAAGTGTTGGTTTACCTGTCAAGAACATGCTGAAAAGTATATACGACGTTACAATCCAAAATACAAACTGTACTATTATACTGGCAAGAGGGGTTGACAACGTTAGAGATGAGTGGTATCTTTAGCAAGGTTTGGAGGTTATGGTCCAAAGCACTTGGGCAGAAAGAAGGACGTACTGATGGAGAGGCAAATACAATTGCTTTCATTCGTACAGTCCTTATTTTGCAAACCTTTATCACGAATTTTTACATTATCGGTAATGCCATAAGGCATTGGAATAACACAGGAACATCAGTTTATGTCTGTGTTGACAAATCTGACGATGGATACTATTGTAGTCATCGTTAATTTTTTGGAGAGAGTCCGGTTGGTCGAGGACACCGCCTTGAAAGCGGCTGGGGGTAACACCTTCGCAGGTTCGATTCCTGTTCTCTCCGTTGCCGGGTTTCCGAACTCGGCAAATTGTATACATATATTACAACTGTCACATGTGACAGTTACGAAGACATGTCGAGTCTTCTTTCATCTGCGGGTGAAACTCCGCAAGTAAATTTTAGAGGTTAAAAAAATGATCAAATCTGTATTCGCAGCAACCGCTGCACTGTCTATGTCCGCTGGCGCTGCGTTCGCAGGTCCCTATGTCAACGTGGAAACCAATGCTGGTTGGACGGGATCGGAGTACAATGGTGCCGCGACAGATCTCCACGTAGGATACGAAGGTGCTCTGGGTGAGTCTGGTTCCTACTACGTTCAGGGAGGCGCTACTGTGCTGACTCCTGATGGTGGTGACACTGACACTGTTCCTTCTGGTAAGGCAGGTCTTGGTTTCGCCGTCACGGATGCACTGAGTGCCTATGGTGAAGTCTCCTTCGTTGGTTCTGGTGACTCTGATATTGACCGTGGATATGGTGGTAAACTGGGTGTAACTTACTCCTTCTGACTTCTCCCTAAAAATCAGGACTCCCTAACAGGGGGTCTTTTTTTATGGTTAAAATTAGGTTAATCTCTGCAATATATTAAGGTTTGTCTATCGTTAAATCAATTTAACTTAATCTTAAAGACAATCTGAAGGATCTATGGTATGCTACCTAGGTCATTACGACAAACACGAAAAACATTTCAAAGGTAATTCAACAATGAAAAAAGCACTCGCACTTTCTGCTCTGGCAATGCTGGGCGCTGCCTCTGCAGCACCTGCATTTGCTGGACCTTATGTCGGTGGTAAAGCCGTCATCAAAGGAACCGATTCCGAATTCGATAAATCTGCACTGGAAGCTCGCGTTGGTTATGAGACCAAAGTTGGCAACATGAAGCCTTACATCGAAGTTGGTCCTAACTGGGAAACCAAGCAAGGCGAAGACACCGAAATCAGTACTGCCATTGAAGTTGGTTCTAAAATCAAACTGACTGATGCAATTGGTGCTAAGGTTAAGGCAGAGTACGTCTTCCTTGATAACAGTGAAGTCGATTGGAAGTATGAGGCATCTGTCTCTTACGAATTCTGATTTTAATAAAGTAAAGTAAACTAATATACTAAAGATAAAATGAAATTTGCTGCACTTGCTCTGGGCGCACTTGCCCTGGCTGCTCCCTCTGCCCAAGCGGCAGAAAATCTGAACGCTGCTGGTGCATCGTTCCCTGCTCCAATTTATCAGAAGTGGTTTCAAGACTACGCTGCTAAGACTGGTAACAAGGTCAACTACCAGGCAGTTGGTTCTGGCGCTGGTGTAAGACAATACAAAGCAGGTACTACCGATTTCGGTGCGTCTGACAAAGCAGTTTCCGATAAGAAACTTGCTGGCATCTCCCGTCCTATGGTCCAAATCCCTATGACTGGTGGTGCAATCGCTGTTGCATACAACAAGCCTGGTTGTGATCTCAAACTCTCTCAGATCGAACTCACCAAAGTCTTCTATGGACGTATTAGTAACTGGTCGGAGTTGGGTTGTGCTGCAGGTCCTATCACTGTCGCTGTTCGCTCTGATGGTTCGGGCACGACCGCTGGTTTCACCAATTCTCTCTCTGCTTTCTCGCCTTATTGGGCAGTCAAAGTAGGACGTGGTAAGGCAGTTGCATGGCCTGCTGCTGGCACCGTTGCTGGAAAGGGTAACTCTGGTGTTGCTGGTGTTATTCGTAATACTGAAGGTGCTATTGGATACCTGAACTATGGTTATGTTGTTGGTGACAAGTTCCAACAGGCTGCTATCCAAAACCGTGCTGGTAACTATGTGAAGGCAAATGGTGAGACTTCTGCTGCTGGTCTTGCACAAATCGTCCTGGACGATAAACTGCGTGGAACTGACGCTAACCCCGCTGGTGCTAACGCATTTCCCATCGTTTCTTTGACTTGGATTCTTGCAGAACCTGGTCATAAGACTGATTCGGTCAAACCTGCTCTTCGTTATATGTTGAGTGAAGAAGCACAAGGAGCTTCAGATTCTCTGGGTTATGTACCTCTCCCCGAGTCTCTTCGACAGAAGTCACTTGCTGCTGTAAATTCCCTCTGATATAGGAGAAACATGTTAGAACTCATCAAACTGGTATCTCTACCAGTAATTGCTCTGGGTGCTATTGCTGGGGCGGATGTTTCCGCCCTTTCCGAAGCAATTGCATCACCAACATTTGAGCAAGTCGGTCAGTATGGTGTCGGTGAAGATTCCGCTGCTGAGATTATTGCATCCAATGGACAAGTTCTCGCGTACACCAATTCGGATAAAGGAAGTGTTGACTTCGTTAACATTTCTGACCCTTCTAACCCTTCCGCTATCATTTCTGTGGATGTCGGCGGTGAACCAACCAGCGTGGCGATCCACGACGGATATGCAGTTGCGGCTGTTAACACCTCATCATCCTTCACGAATCCATCGGGAAAGGTGGTAGTGATTGATATGTGGGACTATAAAGTAGTAAAGGAGATTGCTCTTGCTGGTCAACCAGATGCTGTGTCTATTAGTCCCAATGGCAAGTTTGCTGCTATTG
>Ga0213859_10000568_pt1 | contig 16821 bp, 23 predicted proteins | sample PICome_2_FD_160133 | JGI IMG/M metagenome (GOLD analysis project Ga0213859, IMG submission 160133) | Coastal seawater microbial communities near Pivers Island, North Carolina, United States - PICO304 | ecosystem: Environmental > Aquatic > Marine > Coastal | place: USA: North Carolina... | reverse complement strand
AACCATGAATCCTTATGGGGATCAAACAGATATGGGTGGAGGTTCTGGTCTTAAGTATGCTGCATCTACAATCATTCATCTTTCCAAATCAAAAGAGAAAGATGGAACTGAAGTAGTTGGTGGTATTATTAAAGCAAAGATGAACAAGTCTCGATTTACTAAAGAGGCAGTTGTTGCACCTACACGGTTGTTTTTTGATGAACGTGGTCTTGACAAGTATTATGGTCTTCTTGAAATTGCAGAAAAATATGGTGTCTTTGTAAAGGAAGGTAATCGATATGTAGTTGATGGTAAGAAGTATTATGGTAGTGATATTTTGAAAGACCCAGAAAAATTCTATACTCCAGAAGTATTAGAAAAGATTGAATGGGCAGTAGGTGAAGAATTTAAATTAAAAGCATAATGAGATTACAAGACTTTATTAAAGTATATGATGATGTATTTTCATATGAAGAGTGTGAGGAATTAATTAATGAGTTCAATGCCGGAGAGCAAGAATTCATTGATGAGGATAAGCGTCCTAAATTTACTCAAGTAACTCTTTCTGAAGAAAAAAGTAGATCTATTATCTCTAAATTAAATAATCCTATTAATGATTATTGCGATTTTTGTGATGTCTCTGATTACATGTTACCAGAAACATTCGCATACGAATTAGCAAGAATTAAAAAGTACAGGAATGGATCTGATGATCAATTCAAAGAGCATGTAGATGTACGTGATTACGAATCTTCTAGAAGGTTCATGTCATTTTTAATTTACTTAAATGATGTAGAGGTAGGTGGTGAAACAAAATTTATTAATATTCAAAAGAAGGTTCGCCCAAAACGTGGTAGACTTCTAATCTTCCCTCCTCTATGGTTGTTTCCTCATATGGGTGCGGAGGTTCAATCTGGTGACAAGTACATTTTAAGCACCTACCTTCATTACCTATGACCAATCTTGAATTTACTATTCTTTGTAGTCTTCTTTATAATGAAAGATTTAGAACAATAGCATATCCTAATCTCAAACCTGAATATTTTGAGGATGAGTCTAACAGATTGATTTTCAAATTATTTTGTAGTTTTGTTGATAAGTATAGTACTACTCCCACAAAGGAAAGTCTGACAATTGATTGTCAGAACTTAAAGAATATATCTGAGACTTTGTACTCTAATGCATTATCTTTAATTCAAAATATTATAACTCCAGAAGTTGATTATGATTGGTTAGTAAAGACCACTGAGGAGTGGTGTCAGAAGAGAGCATTGTTTCTTTCTTTATTTGAAAGTATTTCTATCGCTCAAGGAGAAGATAAGGATAAAGATTTTGGTGCAATTATTCCAATCTTAAAAGATGCTATCTCAGTATCTTTTGATAATAGGATTGGTCATGATTATATGAATGATACTGATGATCGGTATGAATTCTATAATCGAGTTGAAGAAAGGATTCCATTTGATCTGGAAATGTTTAACAAGATCACTAAAGGTGGACTTCCAAAGAAAACTCTTAATATTATTATTGCAGGAACTGGTGTTGGTAAGTCTTTGTGTATGTGCCATATGGCAGCAGCAACATTATTGCAGGGTAGAAATGTTTTATACATTACTTGTGAAATGTCTGAAGAACGTATCGCAGAACGTATTGATGCTAACCTGTTAAATATTAATGTTAAGGATTTACCAAGCACACCAAAACAAATCTTTGACAGTAAAATTACTGCTTTGATGTCAAAGACTCGTGGACAACTTATCATTAAAGAGTATCCCACTGCATCTGCCCATGTGGGACATTTTAGGTCTCTTGTTAGTGATCTTTCTCTCAAGAAAGATTTTAGACCCGATATTATCTTTGTGGATTACCTTAATATTTGTACTTCGCAACGATACAAACCTCAATTTGCCAACTCCTATACGTTGGTTAAAGGGATTGCAGAAGAACTTCGTGGGTTTGCAGTGGAACAAAACGTGCCACTCGTATCTGCTACTCAAACCACTCGCAGCGGTTTTGGTAGCTCTGATATTAACCTTACTGACACTTCAGAATCCTTTGGTCTCCCTGCTACTGCTGATTTTATGTTTGCCTTGTCTTCTTCGGAAGAGGATGAGCAGTTAGGACAAATCATGGTCAAGCAATTAAAGAACAGGTACAACGATCTGTATACCTCCAAGAGGTTCGCTGTTGGTATTGACAGAACGAAGATGAGACTGTATGATGTAGAACAATCAGTTCAAGAGGGATTTCTTGATTCTGATAACAATGACGACGAACCACCCACTAACAAATTTGGAGGATTTAATTTTGACTAAGCATATTGATTTCAATCGTTATGAAGAATTTGTGGCAGCAGTTACAAGCAGTGCTTCTACAAACTTTGTTGACTTTGCTGACCGTATTGGCGAACTTGATCGAGAGGGTGCCAATATTGAGCGTCTTCTTACTTCTGGCGTTGGGATTAACGCTGAAGGTGGTGAGTTTATGGAGATCATTAAAAAGATGGTATTCCAAGGAAAACCCTGGAATGAAGATAATCGTGAGCATCTTATTATTGAGTTGGGTGATGTCATGTGGTATGTTGCTCAGGCATGTATGGCACTGGAAGTATCTTTCGATGACGTGATTGCTACTAATGTGAAAAAACTTGAGAAACGTTATCCTGAAGGATCATTTGATGTTTATTTCTCTGAAAACCGTAAACCAGGCGATCGATAAAATAAATACTCATAAACAGTGTTTATGAGATGGCATTAAGAGTAGTTAACACTAGGGTTGTGTTGCAAGAACTAAAAAACCCTTCAGCAAAAGATAAGTCAACTTACCGTATGAATCATCATCGTAGGTTTACTTTTAAAAATGTAAAAAATAACATTATTAGATCAGTATTTTTTGCTGAAGGGATTTCTGAATCTCAGTTTGTTTCTAATGTTCAAGCATTTGAAAAATTATTATCTCAATCCACTGAGGTAACATTGGAAAAAACTGATTCTACTACTCATTTGATGAGGGTGAAGAAGAGACCTAGTACTGGATATGTGTTAATTTATTTTAATTATTCTTTTGGATCTTCATCTGATTCTATTAATGAAGGTCAACTTTATGAAAGACAAATAATTACTAAGTTGAATCGTGCAGGTTATACTGAACAGACAAACCCTGATACTGGACTTGGGGATCCCGATGTAATTATCAATGCTAAAGGAGTTACTGTTGGTGTTGAGTTGAAAGAAAATCCAAGAGCAGCATTTGGATCTGCTACTTTACAATACAGTAATGGATGGAAATTAAAATATTCAGCAAAACAAAATCCTGCAATTCCATCTATTGTAAGTTCTAGTAATATTTTAAAAGAAGTAAATAATAAATGGAACTTATCATTAAAAGGATTGACTTCTTCTGATGTAAGTAAAGCAACTAAAGAATTGCAAGGTATTCTTGGTGAAGTTAGAGTTCCTATCGATGGATCTGCAATTAGAGAATATTATTCAAAGTGTGATTATATACAAATTAAAGGTAAAGGACTTTTCAAATTAAAATCAGATGATCCACTTAAGTGTGATGCTAATTTATTCTCACCAATTGATTCTTATATAAGAGTTAGGGTACAGTATAAATCTAGTTCTTATAGATTTGCCTTAGAATTGTATGTTGGTAGAATTGTTGTTAGTTCTGTACGTCTTGGTCTTGATGATTCTAACTTTAGTTTTTTGAAAGAATAAATAATAATAAAACATCTATTGATGGACTTTAGTAATTTTAACAAGCAAGCAAAACAGACCTCGTATAGACATGGAAATCTATACGAGGTTGGTTCATATGTGCAGAACTCTGATGATGAAGTGGGGAAAGTATACCGCCGTGGTCCTAATTATGTAATCGCTGTTTCTGATGATGGTGATATGTTTAGAGCATGGGTGAGTGACATCAAAGAGTATAAACAATTTAATAAATCTGGAGATCCAAATTCTGATAACAGACTTGTTGGCACTCCTCAGTTTACAAAATTTGCAAAAGATCATGTTCCAGGATGGGATCATGACGGAACAAAACCAAAGAATATAAATAAAGATAAACCTATCAAAGAAGATAAGATGAATTCCATGGAAGAAGGTCTCAAAGCAGCACGTAAGAATGTTGGTGCTGATAAATGCTGGGACGGATACAAAGCAAAGGGCACAAAGATGAAGAACGGTAAGGAAGTTCCTAACTGTGTCAAAGAAGATGAGACCACAGAAGAGAATACTATCGAAGAAAAGAAAGGTCTCTATGCCAATATCCATGCAAAGAGAAAGCGTGGCGAAGCACCTGCAAAACCAGGTGATGAAGATTATCCTGCAAAGGATGCATTTAAAAAAGCAGCAAAGACTGCAAAAGAAGCATTAGATCCTGTTGGTCAGGAAGATGGTGATGTTGACAATGATGGCGATCATGATAAGTCTGACAAGTATTTGATGAAGCGTCGTAAGGCAATCAAGAAAGCAATCGCCAAGAAAGAAGGATTTTCTGACTGGAGAAAAGAACTCATGGAAAAAGATGCCAAGGGTGTTAACATTATGCCTGAAATGATGAAAGGTACAGATGCAGATAATCCTATGGGTGTAATGGATAAGAATAAAAAACTCAAAGGAGTTAAGAATAACATGAAGTCTGTTAAGGAAGACAATTGTGAGTGTGGACCTGACTCTGGATCTGAAAAAGCATTAGTCAGAAGAGACTCTAAAGTTAAGCGTCGTAAGTATCGTGACGGTGTTAATGAGGAAGTTATTTCTGCACTGAAAGAAAATCGTGAAGAGTTGAAGAGATTATATCTTTGATATATAATTTGCAACTTGCTATAAGACCATGCTGTCATTTCTACTTCCATTAGCATCAAAAATTATTTCTGATGCTGTTTCTAAAATTCCTGATAATGAAGAACTTGGTGAGAAACTTGTAGAAATTTGTCTTATCATTCTGAGAAAAGCAGTCTCTTTGACCAAAACTGAAATGGATGATCAACTCCTTGCAGTGGTTGAAGGAGCAATCCTTGCAAGAGATGAAGCACCTGCAGAGTGATGCACTAAGGAGGGTTGACCCTCCTTTTTTTATAAATATCTTTATACTGTAATCTTAAATAACTAGGAGAAAATACAATGCCTCTCTGGGGAAAAACCGAAACTGATGAATCAAAACCAAAATATTTAACTCGTGGTGCTAAAAACCATGACCCAGCAGATTGCTTTGCTGATGAGCGTGGATGGGTTCTGCGTCACCAGAAAGGTGGTGGAAGATTCTGGGATGAAGTTATTGTAGCAATTGGTGGTCTTGCTGGTGGCACTTCTGCAACTGCAGCATTGGGTGAGGCAGACATTACTGCTGTATTCTTTGAGCAAGAAGCACTTGCACAGGAAGATACTGGAACTGTTGTTGTTATCTACAACGAGCAAGTTGATGTCACTGGTACTGTAACACTTGCAGTTACTGGTTCTGTAACTGGTGCTATCACTGCAACATATGCACGTGGAACTGGATCAAACCGTCTTGAGTTTGACTTCACTGTTCCTGCTCAGGCAGAAGTTCTTTCTATTGCTGACCAAACTATCGGTGGTACTGGTGCTGTTAAAGATAAGGGTACTTCTGTTGATGCTGAAGATGCATTTGCAGGTAAGACCATTGGTGCTGGCGGATCTGGTACTGACCTGACCCTCACTATTGCATGATAATGTATGAAGTTTACTGAGTTGAACGAGGATAATTACCTCTTCTTTGCCATTCAAAATTATAATAATCCTCAGGCAGTTACTAAGGATGACTTCTACGATGATTTAAAACGATTTAAGTATCTTAAAAGGTTGCTCAAGACATATGTTAAAACGGGCAACTTAAAATTACATTTGATATTAAATCATATGATTATCATTTATAATGTATTTGGAGAAGCATCAACTCCTTTATTATTTTTTAAAATATCAAATGAGTATTGGTCAATTTTGAAAAGTTTTATAATTTATTTGGACCGATATGTACCTTGTTCAAGTTTAGACCATATCAATATTGATAAATATTGTACAGATAGGTTACGAGAACTATGAAAGTATACACTATGAAAAACAATGGATTAGTTTATACTGAAGAAGTTCCTACCAACAATGCATCTTCTGGTGCTATTGCTGGACTTCCTCCTGATGAACCTCCCGTTCATAAGAAGAGGAAGAAATTTAAAACCGACATTTTTCAGAGGATTAAAAACGCTCGCATTAAAGAAGAAACGATGGAAGATCAAACTGTTATCCAAGAAATGAATCCTGATAATTCAAATACAGAAGTATCTTCTGCTATGAGAATGATTCAGCAGAAGCGCAAACTTCAAAAAAAGCAAGAGCGTGAAAAGCGTGCTGCTAATAGGAAGCAGGAGATCGCTGCCTTGTCTAAAGCAAAGGCAAAAGATTATCAGAAAAAAGCTGGTGAACGTCAAAAAACTATCGCAAAGGATATCAATAAAATGTCTAGTAAAAGAACTGAAACTAATTCTTTTGATTGGCAAGGAGCATTTTCTTCTCTTAACGAAGAATTTTCTACCCTTTCTATTGAGGAGCAGACCAAAGCACTTACAGTGTGGTTAGAACTTTCTGAAAATAATAGTGATAAATTTTTAGAAATTATGTCTGAAGATTTTGAAAACTTTAAGAAGTTTTTAGGCAATGTCTGATGGCACTCGGTCTAGGTAAACTTCAGGTCGTTGAACAAAAACTTGAAATTTATGAAGATCTGACAAAACAAATGTTGTCTAAATTAGAGGCAGCAGTAGAAAAAATTGCAGAAGCAAATAATCAAACTAATCTTCTTCTTGAACGACATGAGAATCGTTTAGATGAGGGTGAAAAATCTCATACTCTTATTCTTAAAATGCTTGAGGAGATAAAAGAATCTCACAAGGACGATGTTGATAAACTGCATGGGAGAATTTCAGCAATGCAGAAAAGAGTTGATGAGAATCAAAAATTTGTAGTTGCAGCAGGAGCAGTCTTAGGGACTGTTGTGGCAGTTGCACAACTGTTGCCTATGGTTGGTTGGACCTTGACACCGGTCAACAGTAGTGGTATTGTAGGTGAAACATCAATTCACCATGTTGTATCTTGATACGAAGTACATTTCTTTAGTATCGTACAAATTAGAAAAATTTAAAAAGACAAACACTACCTATAATTTTAGATGTCCTTATTGTGGTGATTCTAAAAAGAACAAGAATCGAGCAAGAGGATACTTCTTTCCAAAGAAAGGTTCTTATATTTACAAATGTCACAATTGTGGCATAGGGAGAACTGTTGCAAATTTTTTAAAAGATCAAGACCCTGAGTTGTTTACTCAGTACACACTTGAGGCATATAAAGAAGGAGCATCTGGTAAAGGCACTAAAGTACCAACTCATGATTTTAAATTCAAAGCACCAGTGTTTGAATCTGCTGATATTTTCTCATCACTAGAAAAAATATCAGATCTAAATAAATCACATGTAGCTTATCAATTCCTCAATAAAAGAAAATTACCCCCTGAATATTTTTACTATTGTCCAAATTTTAAAGAATGGACTAACAAGCACAAACAAGTATTTAAGGATACAAGTTACGATGAACCGAGAATAATTATTCCTTTACGGGATAAGTCTGGTATCTTCGGATATCAAGGTAGATCTCTGTCTAAGGAATCTAATCTAAGATACATCACAGTTATTTTAGATGAAAATAAAATAAAATTATATGGACTTGACTCTGTAGATGAAACCAAAACAATCTATGTCACAGAAGGACCATTTGACAGTCATTTCATTACCAACTCTATTGCTATGTGTGGTAGCGATGTTGACTTTAGCACTTTCAATAATCAGTATGTATTCATCTACGACAATGAACCTAGAAACAGAGAAATCTGTTCTAAGATTGAAAAGACAATTAAATCAGGACACTCAGTAGTAATATTTCCACAGAACGTCAAGGAGAAAGATCTGAATGATATGGTTCTTTCTGGATATGATGTTCAATCTATGGTAGAGTCCAATACCTATCAAGGACTACAAGCAACTCTCAAATTTACTAATTGGAAAAAGGTATGACCAACGGATACACAGTACATAAGCGTGATGGCAGCACAGAACCCATTGCATTGGAAAAACTTCACAAGATGGTTGACGCCGCTTGTGAAGGTCTTGCGGGGGTCTCTGCAAGTCAAGTAGAAATCCAATCTGGAATTCAATTTTTTGATGGAATTACAACGGAGCAAATTCAAAGTATCCTAATCAAATCTGCTCACGATCTCATTACTCCTGAGAATTATAATTATCAGTATGTTGCTGCAAGACTTCTTTTGTTCAGCATTCGTAAAAAGTGGTCTCAGCAAAATGGTGTTGAATGGGACAATTACTCTTTGTATGACCACATTTATAACAATGTTCATGAGTTAAAGATTTATGATCCTCTAATCCTTAAAGATTATAGTGAGGATGAAATTACTGCAGCAGGAGAGTGGATTGATTATGATAGAGATTTTCTGTTTACATATGCAGGACTTCAGCAAGTTGTAGATAAATATCTTGTACAGGATAGAGACTCTGGAACTCTTTACGAGACTCCTCAGTTAATGTACATGACTATTGCTCTTGTCGCATTTTCAAATTATGACAAGACAGTTCGTATGTCTTACGTAAAGAGGTTATATGACGCACTCTCAAAACACCGAATCAACATTCCCACACCTGTCATGGCAGGAGTTAGAACTAAGCTTCGACAATATGCGAGCTGTGTTCTTGTTGATGTTGATGACACCAAGCATAGTATCCCTCATAGCAATAGTGCTATTTTTTCATATGTTGTCCAAAGGGCAGGAATCGGCATCAACATGGGCAGAGTCCGTGGGATCGGAAGCAAAATCAATGGGGGAGAAGTTATACACACAGGGATTATCCCGTTCCTCAAAATGTATGAATCAACTGTCAAAAGTTGCACTCAAAATGGCATCCGAGGCGGATCAGCGACTGTCCACTTTCCAATCTGGCACCAGGAAATCGAAGACATAATCGTTCTAAAGAATAATAAAGGAACTCAAGATAATAGAGTTCGTGGACTAGACTACAGCATTCAATTTAGTAAATTATTCTATGAGCGTTTCATTAAAAACGAAGAAATTTCGCTCTTCTCTCCACACAACGTGCCTGGTCTTTATGACGCTTTTGGCACTGAGTCGTTCGATGATTTATATCGTAGTTATGAACGAGATGAGAGAATTCCGAGAAAGACTATTAGCACTCAGAAACTGGTTCTAGATCTGTTGAAAGAGAGAGCAGAGACTGGTCGTATTTACATTATGAATATTGACCATTGCAACACTCATTCTTCGTTTAAAGATCATATTTACATGAGTAATCTTTGCCAAGAGATTACACTTCCTACTGATCCTATTCAGCATTTTGAAGATGATGGTGGAGAGATTGCTCTTTGTATTCTTTCTGCTATCAATGTTGGAAAGATTAAGCAGTTTTCCGATATGGAAGAACTTTGTGATCTAAGCGTTCGTATGCTTGATGAATTGATTGATTATCAAGAATATCCTGTGAAGGCAGCAGAGCGTGCTACAAGGGCACGTAGGTCCCTTGGAATTGGATTTATTGGTGTTGCACATTGGTTAGCAAAACATGGTCTTAAGTATGGTGAGAAAGATTCTCTGGTTGCCATGCATAAATTGTCTGAAAGTCTTCAGTATTATTTGCTAAAATCATCTAATGAGTTGGCAAAAGAGAAGGGTGCATGTGATGCTTTCCATCGCACAAAATATGCAGATGGAATCCTTCCAATTGATACTTATAAAAACGATGTAGATACATTAGTGGAACCGGAGTATTTGTATGATTGGGAGAGTCTTAGACAGTCTATCTTGGAGCACGGTTTACGGAACTCAACACTGTCCGCACAGATGCCTTCAGAGAGCAGTTCCGTTGTGTCAAATGCCACAAACGGAATCGAACCACCTAGGGCATTCATGTCCATTAAAAAATCAAAGAAGGGGGTTCTTAAGCAGATTGTTCCACAGTATGCTAGTTTGAAAAATAACTATACTCTTCTTTGGGATATGGAAAGCAACGAAGGTTACATCAAACTCGTTGCTGTTATGCAGAAGTTCTTTGATCAGGCAATTTCTGGTAACTGGAGTTACAATCCAGAAAACTATGAGAACAATGAAATTCCAGTTTCGATTATGGTCAATGATCTTCTTACTACATATAAGTACGGTTGGAAGACTTCTTACTACCAAAACACATATGATCAGAAGAAAGACGTAGGCGAAGAACAGGAATCCAAAGATACTATTGCTCAACTTATCAATCAATTAAACGACACGGAGGAAGATGACTGTGAATCTTGTAAAATCTGAACAAGATACTAGAACTACAAAAGTAGAAGGTGTAACTGTATTCAATACAGAAATTATCAATAGAAAAAAGCAACCAATGTTTTTTGGAAAACCATTGGGAGTTCAGAGATATGATAGTTTCAAATATCCTGTATTTGAAAAACTTACAGAACAGCAACTTAGTTATTTCTGGAGACCTCAAGAGGTCTCTCTTCAAAAAGATAGAAATGATTATTTAAAACTTTCTGAATCTCAAAAGCATATCTTTACTTCAAATTTGAAGTATCAAATTACCCTTGATTCTATTCAAGGTCGTGGACCTGGACTTGCATTTATTCCATATTGTTCTCTCCCAGAACTTGAGGCATGTATGGAAGCATGGGGATTCTTTGAAATGATTCACAGTCGTTCTTATCAATACATTATTGATAATGTATACCCTAATGCTTCTTTAGTTTATGATACAATTCTCTCTGATGAGAATATATTGTCTCGTTCTGCTTCTGTAACAGAAGCATATGATGACTTTATAAACTCCGCACATCAGTACGATAATGGTACAATGTGGGAGTTGGCAATTGAAGGTCATAGTTCTGGACAATGGGAACGTCGAGAATTAAAGCGTAAACTTTATAGAGCAATTGCCAATGTCAACATTCTTGAAGGTATTCGATTCTATGTCTCATTCGCTTGCTCGTTTGCGTTTGGTGAACTCAAACTTATGGAAGGATCCGCTAAAATTATCTCTCTCATCGCAAGAGACGAAAATCAACATCTTGTCATTACTCAAAACATCCTCAACAAATGGAGAGATGGGGATGATGCAGAATTTGCACAAATTGCTAAAGAGGAAGAATCTTTTGTAAGAGAAATGTTTAGACGCTGTGTCAATGAAGAAAAAGCATGGGCAAAGTATCTGTTTAAGGATGGATCTATGATTGGTTTGAATGACAAACTTCTCAATAACTATGTTGAATGGATTGCTAATCGTCGTATGAAAGCAATTGGTTTGAAACCTGAATATGATATTGCTGCTAAAAACAATCCTCTTCCTTGGACAGAGCATTGGATCTCTTCTAAGGGTATGCAAGTTGCTCCTCAGGAAACTGAGATTGAATCTTATTTGATTGGTGGTATCAAACAAGATAAGATTGATGTTGGTGGTTTCCAACTATGAGTTGGAAATTAAAGGCACTCAGAGATCCTAACTTAAAACAGAAAGATTGGATGCTTCTTAAGGTGGGTCCTCTCACCTTAGGAGACTTCATTCATTATATTATATTGAGATTAAAATATCAGTTTAGGGAATACTAAATAAGACAGGTCATCTCCTGTCTTATGAAAGAGTATGAGAACCCATGGATTTATCAAGGAAAAACTTTTGATACTGATGATATAAATGGGTATTATGGTTTTGTTTATTTAATTACTAATACTATAAATGATAGAAAATACATAGGAAGAAAATATTTTTGGTCCTTTCGGAAAAAGAAAGGACAGTCTAGACGTAGTAAACAAGAGTCTGACTGGAAAAAATATTATGGATCTTGTCCAGAGTTGAAGGAAGAAATAAAATCTATTGGTAAGGAAAAATTTACCAGAGAAATTTTAAGTATTCATACAACTCTGGGTAAAGTTAACTACGAGGAGACCCGTCAACTGTTTGTAAATTCTGTTTTGACAGAAAGTTTGACAGATGGGACACCTGCATACTACAATAGTAATGTCCTCGGACGTTACTACCGAAAGGATTATTTTAACTATGATGATTGACACACCACCTTCAGTTCCAATTGAAGTAATTCCTTATACTAAAACTTGGAAGTGTCCAGATTGTAATTCAAATGAAAAATATGTTCTTGAGCAACTCCAAGTCAAAACTAAAATTAGTAATAGGAATGCCCTTGCAACGATCTTGGGAAACATTAAATCTGAAAGCAACTTCTATCCCAACGTATGCGAGGGAGGCGCTAGAGTTTCTTATGATTCTTGTTATAGTGGGGGTTATGGTATTATTCAGTGGACCACAATAAACCGATACAAAGGACTCGGAGTCTTTGCTGAAAAATATAATTGTGATCCTAATACATTAGAATGTCAATTTAGGTATATGCTTAATGAAAATCAATTTCAAAAAGTTTTACCTGAATTTGAAGGATCTGAGAAGAGTATCTCATATTATATGACTCCATCTTTTCGTTGGTTGGGTTGGGGTATTAAAGGATACCGAGAAAAATATGCTAATGATTATGCAAATAGATTTGTATTTTATTAGGGGTTGACAAATCTAACTTCTTAAGTTATTCTTAGGAAGTTTCAAGGGTCCATAGTTAAGCGGATATAACCACCGCCTTCTAAGCGGTTGTCCCAGGTTCGATTCCTGGTGGACCTGCCAGGGTGAATAGCTCAGCGGTAGAGCATCTCGTTTACACCGAGACGGTCGGGGGTTCGATCCCCTCTTCACCCATCAACTACATAAATAGATGAAAACGAAAAAACTTATTAAAAAAGAATTTGAAAATTTGAAGGTAATGGTAAATGACGTTATTAATCAGATGCAAATGTTGCAACAAAGAATTGATGAGCTCGACGAAACCACAATGTTGTGGTTGTCCCAATCAAACCATGCTGATAGGAGAAAAGATAACAGCAGTTGATTTATCTAAAGTTGAGTTAATCAATTCTAAAGAAATACAAAACAACTCTACGGTCTTATCAAAAAGTGACTTAGAGTTCCAAGAGAACCGACGAAAACGAAAGGTTCGCAAATTAGATTTTGAGGTAAAATGAACGAAAAGCAAGAAAAACGTAGAGATGCTCTTGGTCTATTCTATGAGAGTGTCCTTAAACCAGACCATCAACTTCGTCAGTGTTCTCATAACCAGAAGTGCTATAATGAATTGATGGAATGGCGCTCAGAAATCATTGAGTATCTTGACCGTCGAAGAAACGAAGAGTTCCACTCTTGACAATTTGAGCATCCTACTATAGGATGCTTTTATCGAGCATTAGCGCAGTTTGGTAGCGCATTCGCTTTGGGAGCGAAGGGTCGTAGGTTCAAATCCTACATGCTCGACTGGAGGTTTTCCTCCTTAAATTCTAAACAAGTTGCAAAAGCAATGTCTCGTTCTAAATTTCATTCAAAGTTTAAATCTGATCTTAAAAAACTGACTGCAGCAATTGAGGGTAGTGTTGCCCTTGATGAAGATTATCCAAAACTTTATCAGAAACTTATTCGTTTCTATGAAGACCAAGGTATTCAATTGTATGATGATCCTGAAGATGATTACAATGTAATTCTCGATCAGGTTGAAGTGGATTTAATTGAATCTGGAGTCTACGCTTAACTTCTAGTCACGGATGGACTCTAACAGTACTGGTCGGTGAAGGTTTCCCCTTCAATCCCGGAGTTTCCTGCTTCTCTAAAAAGCAGGTGGTGCGGATGGAGGTAATACTCCCGCCTGGTTTCTTACTTCCAGTCAAAGAGTAAGTGGTGGTGCCAAATCCCCTTCCGTGTGAGTTGGTTCCTATTTACAACTAAAACAAATAGGTGGCGTGCATGTGTCCTTGGGGGTTTGACCACCCCCTTTACTGCGAATTTGGTGTAGCGGTAACATCCCATCCTTCCAAGTTGGTGTCACGGGTTCGATCCCCGTAATTCGCTTATAGAAATATGGAATTTTCAAATTGGTTTGAAGGTAAATATAATAATTGGAATCAGGCATCGTTAGATCCTCATGGATTTCCTCATATATTGCTAGAGCATACTAGAGTGAGCGAAAATATATTTAATGTTGTTCAGTGCTATCCTGGTAAGAAACCATATAGAGATGTTTTAGTTAAAATTCATTATCATGATGGATTTATTATAGTTGAAAATGATGTATGTAATTATATTTTTCAGAAAAAGAATGGAATTTATAGAGGTGCTGTAGTTCCTGGTTGCATTCATAAAGGAGCAATACTTATAAGTAAAGCAGAGTTATCAGAAAATCAATATAAGGTAGTTGATTTAGGAGTAGATTTAAAAACTAAGAAAACTATTTGGGGTTCTGAAAATGGAGCATTCATTTTTGACAAAGTATAAATAATTGAAGCATCCATTGAGACACAAATATAAATGGCGTATCAAATACCAACTGGTGGTATAGAAAACTTAGCAGTAACTCAATTAAAACTTGCTAATAATGGAGTTACTCTTGATAAACTTTCAGCTGACGCAAGAAAATATAGTGCTTATGATCCAGACCCAATTACAAGTAACACTGTAATTACTACTGCTGATGTCAATCAGTATGTTTTTCTTGGGCATTCTGGAATTAATTATACAGTAACAATTCCTGCCGCAGGAGATGTAACTGATGGTGATTGGTTTACCTTTGTTGCTGATGGTTCATTCTCTGCAGATGATGGTAACCAAACTAATTCAGCAAGTATTACAAGAGCTCAGATTGATGCAAGTGGTGCTGGCACGATTAATGGGCAGGATAATCAAGTATTTTTAGTAGATCCTTATTCTAGTATTACATTAGTATCTTTTGAAGATGATTGGAGAATTGTAAATGTAAGTCCTGGATTGAGACTATTAAGTAGTGTTGATTATAATACTCCAGATAGTGCAATTGCCAGGAGAGAATTTTCAGGCATAACTGATCCGGTAACTTCTGATATAACTGCAGAACCGGGAGAATTTATAAGAGTAACATCAGGTTTTACAACAATTACTTTACCTCCTAATCCTGTAAGGGGGGATAGAGTTCTAATTTCATTAGAAGGTAATAATGTTAATGAGGTTACTGTAGGAAGAAATGGTAAACGAATTAATGGTCTTGAGGAAGATCTAATCATTGATATTCCTTGGGTAACAGTAACTTTAAGATATTCAGGAGACGGTACAACAAACGAATGGAGGACTAACTAATGTCTACTTTATCACAATTTATAGGCGGATCTGACGGAAATACATTAAAACTTAAAAATGGAAGTTCCCTTTTTGAAGTTCATACTACTTCTGCAGGAATTAAAGATTTTACCGCACAGAACGATCACTTAATGATCTGTATGACAGATAATACAGTTTATATTGGAAGAAGAGTTAATCAGTTACTTCAATGTGTACCAAATAACGGAACTGCATTGTTTACTGCAAGTCGTGATCACATTATTGGTGGCGATCCATTCCCAACTGAATTAAACAGATTTACTACTGGAATTGCTTGTTATACATCCGCCACCTCAGATCAAGTAAGGTTACCATATAGTGCACCTCCTCATAAATCAGTATATCGTGCAGCATCATCTGCATTGGCAGTCACCAACACTGCCAATCCTGTTAGTGGTGTCAGAAGCGGACATGTAAAAAGATTTATGTATTCAGGTGATGATCTATTTTATGTTATTTGGAATAGTACTGGTGACCGATTAACTATCTATGATTTCTCAACGGGATCAGCAGTATTACCTTCATATACTTATTCTGGAAGTCAAGGTTTATCAGGAACTACATTTCCTGTTACTAACGTGACTAGATGCACTAATCCAGAAATAGATCCAGCGACTGGTGATATTGTAATGTATATGACTATTAATAATGCTGGATATAGACTAACTTATGATCATAGTGCAAATACTTGGCAATTTTCTGATACTACGTTTACTTTTACAGCACTATCACAAAATATACCGTATCACATATCTATTAGTGGATCAAATATATTAATGGCATCAGAAAGATCAGAGACAACATACTTCTATTCAACTGATGGTGGAGATAATTGGACTGCTAATGATGTTCAGGCAAGTAATAACTGGCACGTCAAAGGTTCAGGCGTTGCTAATGGATCTTTTTATATTATAAATTGTGCGGAATTAGCTAATTCTCAATATGATGGACATTTAATGAGAAGTACAGATCTTATAAATTGGACTTATATAGATCATTCAGAAGTTCCATCTGTAAATATGATTAGGAATAATGGTCAAGGAACTGCGTGTTATATTTCTAATGGTGGGCTTACCAATGGTACAACCAGTTCCGATTCTAAATTAATAGCAAAGATTACTGGTTAGCACACCTCTTGACAACCTTGACGACTCCTGCTATTGTACGGGGGTCGTTTATTTTAAACTAATGACTTCTGAAGGACGCCCAGATCTCCAGGTTGATTGGGAAACAACTTTTAGGAAACAGCGTCGTGATCGTCTTGACGATGCTCTTGCTGAATATTTAAATGACGATACTCACTTAGATCCTCAGCAATGTTATGAATCAATTCTAGCATCTGCTCAAGAATGGATTGATTATCATCATAAGCATATGAATCGTTGGATTCAATTCAAGTCTTTAATGATGGGGAATCGAGATGTTTTTAGTCAGGACACCCTAACAACTGGCAATAAAGACCTTGACATTTCTTAATATTTTATATATACTTATGTTGTAAATCTTTACAAACCACA
>Ga0213859_10000567_pt1 | contig 16823 bp, 19 predicted proteins | sample PICome_2_FD_160133 | JGI IMG/M metagenome (GOLD analysis project Ga0213859, IMG submission 160133) | Coastal seawater microbial communities near Pivers Island, North Carolina, United States - PICO304 | ecosystem: Environmental > Aquatic > Marine > Coastal | place: USA: North Carolina... | reverse complement strand
ACAACCGTCAGGTCATGTTCCAACTGTCTGACGCAACAACGATTCAGGGTCTGAACGTTGATGGTATGGTTGGATTTGATTATGATCCAAATAGACCATACGAGCTTGAGGCAACTACTCTCAGAACTGGTATTGGTACAACTGCTTGTGGTGTTTACTTCGGATATAACCCCAACTCTCCAATTCTGAACAAGTCTCCTTACGTTAAGGACTGTACTGCATTTGGTAATCCTCCAACTGATGGTGGACCAGGTGGTGCTGGTGTCGGTGTCTTCATTGACGGTAACGTCCATGATTCTGGATTCCGTACAATGGTCTTTGACGCCTTTACGAACGTCCTAAGTGATGGTGCTGGATTCATTCTCGATAATGATGCTGGTGCTGAGATCGTCTCCTCCTTCACGTACTACTGCCGCTGGGGTTACTATGCAGGCGGTGGATCTAGAATTCGTGGTGTTGGTGGTAACAACTCTTATGGTGATTATGGCGTTATCGCATCTGGATTCTCTACTGCTGAAACTCCAAGATCACTGAGACTGTTCGGTGATAAGGTAGAAACTAAGGTTGGTACTGTAAGTGGTACTGTTGCAGTTGGTAACACCATGGTGGGTGAAACCTCTGGTGCATATGCAACCTTCATCAATGATCAAATCTCTTCTGATGCGATCTACTTCAAGTATTATCCTGGTTACGGTGATGTAACTTCAGGTATTGGTACTACTTCATTCGTAGATGGTGAGTGGGTAACATTCATTGGTGCTGGTACAACTGGAGCAATTCAACTCTCTGAAGCTGCTGGTGCTGCTGGTGGACAGAAGGGTGTTCTGTTTGAACTTGACCTTGCTGATGGCGATAACCTGCCTCTGGTTGGTGATGCTATTGGTATTACAACAACTGGTATCGGTAGTGATCTGGTAAATGGTCAACCAAGATTCTACATTGTCAATAATGTAACAGGATTCACTACAACATATGTTCAGCACAGAGGATCTCTTGGTCTGACACCTGTTGAATATCCTGGTCGTGTAACCGTTACCGTATCTCCTGAGAAGGGAATTGAATCCCCCGATACTCGTGCTGGTACTGGTAATACCATTACTGATGGTGGTTCGTTCGTTGAAGTTAGAACTAGATTCTCTAACGCACGTCTGACTGGTCACGACTTCCTCTCCATTGGCGTTGGTAACAAGGTTGAAACCAACTATCCAAACGTTAACGAGGCAAACGTACAGCAGGGTAATGAGACCAATAACTTCGGTCCTGGTAGAGTGTTCTTCGTCTCTACTGACCAAGGTGGTAACTTCAGAGTTGGTGACTTCTTCTCCGTTAACCAGTTGACTGGTGCTGCTACCCTGGACGCTTCCGCGTTCAACCTGTCTGGTCTGACAGAACTGAGACTGGGTTCACTGGGTGGTCAGATCGGTGAGGCGATCAACGAGTTCTCCTCTGACGAGACCATGAGCGGCAACTCTAACACCGCTTGCCCAACTGAATTCGCGGTTCGTGGATTCCTGCAACGCGGCAGAATGGGTGTTGAGGCAATGGTTCCTCCTACTGGAACAACCGCACAAAGACCTGTTGCTCCTATCCAAGGTGGTCTGAGATTTAATACAGATCTGGGAGCATTTGAAGGATACAACGGAACTGCTTGGGTGCCCATCGGAAGTCTGCAGAATGTTGATGTAACCACAACTTATACTGCTACTTCATTCCAGACTCTCTGGTGTGATACAAGTGGTGGTGCATTTACAGTTACTCTTCCTGCATCTCCTAACAAGGGTGATATTGTTAGAATCCTTGACGTTGCTAAGTCTTTCGACAGCAACACACTCACGGTTGGCAGAAATGGCAAGCGTATCATGGGTGACACCGCTGATCTAACGGTAACAACTGAAGGTGCAGCATTCGATCTGATCTTCTACAACGACACATACGGTTGGAGAATCTTCTCCGTCTGATGTATACGGTACGGGGGGGACTTTGAGTTCCCCCTCTTCTTTATTATGTACGTTTATATAAATAATAGAACGAGGATTAATGTAAAAAATGGCATCCTACGGAAGTTACAAAAAAATTGTTTCTGGGCAAATATTGGATGGTACTATTCCACCCGAGGCTCTTGAAAATAGTGCTGGTCCTCAGTATGGAGTTAAGCATATCTATGGTCAAGTAAATGTTTGTACTCCTGGTTGTTGCTGTCTTTGGACAGTTCCTGCTGGAGTAAAAAGAGTTACTTTTGAACTCTGGGGATCTGGTGGCAATGGTCACGGATTCTGCAGTTGTAACCGCTGCCATCATTACAAAGGTGCTGGTGGTGGATACTATAACAGTAAGACTATTAGTGTTCAAGAGGGTTGGACATATACTGTCTGTGCTGCTGGTGTTTATCGCTGCTGCTCAAGGAATTGTCAGGGTTGTAGAGGATGTTCTTCTTATGTAAATGGATGTGGTCTTAGTAACTTCTGTGCCGTTGGTGGACAAGAAGGGCAAGCAGAAACAAATTGGTCTACTGCTTGCTACTCTACATTCTCCTGTTGCATAGGTCCAAATTCCAATAATGGCGATTTCGGAATGGGTAATCATTCTGGACATTGGGGAGGATCTACTTTTTGTCATTGTAATTATCATTGGACTTGTACAACTAATGCACCATTCCTTGCTGGTGGATCTGGATCTGGACAACATGTAGTCCCTAACTGCTGGGTACGTTGTGGTTGCTGGCATGTTCCATATGCAACTGGTGGACAGGGAGGTATGACTACTCTATGTGGAAGTAGCTGCTGTGGACAAGGTGGCACAGGCGGCGGTGGACTTGTAAAAATCACATACGTTTGATAGGAGAACTAAAGTAAAATGGCAAGTTACGAAAGTTACAAAAAAATATCAGCAGATGGTATTGTTGATAATGCAGTCACCAACGAACAGTTCTCTACACCACTCAATGCAGTCTATGGTGTGAAGTGGTTTTATGGTATACCATGTCGCTGCTCTGCTGGTTGCTGCTGTCTTTGGACAGTTCCTACAGGCGTAAAAAGACTTCAAATTCAATTGTGGGGTGCTGGTGGTAATGGTGTAGGTGCATGTTCATGCAACCGTTGCCACCATGACAGAGGAGCTCAAGGTGGATATTACAACGTAAAGACTATTTCGGTATCTCCTGGTTGGACATATACTGTTTGTGCTGCAGGTGTTTATCGTTGCCTTTCTAGAGAGTGTACTGCATGTGATGGATGCTCTTCTTATGTAAACGGATGTGGACTTAGTAACTTCTGTGCTAGAGGTGGTGACCATGGATATGCAAACACGTCATGGAATACTTCGTGTCACTCTGTAAATGAATGTTGCATTGGTCCTGGTTCTAATGGTGGTGACTGGCATCAGATGACACATACACCAACTTGGGCTAGCGCAGAGTTTGTTTATGATAGAGGATTCTGCCATTGTTATAACAGAGGAGGTTATTCTTCTGGCGCTGCTCTAATTGGAACTGTTGCTCAAACAAGTATTAGAGAGTGTTGGATTAAATGTGGATGTTGGTCTGTTCCTTATGGTAATGGAGGACAGAATGCTATGTCAACCTATTGTGGACGTTGCTGTGGACAAGGTGGTACAGGTGGTGGTGGACTTGTAAAGATCACATACTTCTGATCCTAAATAAAACTATAGAGAGCATAAAAAATGGCACAGTACTCTAATTATAAGAAAGTAAGTGGGGCGGGACTTCCAGACAATTCGATTACTGGTAATCAACTTTCTGATACTGGTTTAAATAATTGGTGTGTAAAATGGTTTTATGGAACACCAAATGAGTGTTCTCCTGGTTGTTGCTGTCTTTGGACTGTCCCAACTGGGGTAAGAAGAGCAACAATTGAAATGTGGGGTGCTGGTGGAACAGGAGCTGGTGCTTGCTCATGTAATCGTTGTCATATCTACCGTGGTGCTGGTGGTGGATACTATAACAGTAAGACTATTAATGTCCAAGGCGGTTGGACATATACTGTTTGTGCTGCTGGTGTTTATCGTTGCCGTTATAGAGAGTGTGTTGGATGCCGTGGTTGTTCTTCTTATGTAAATGGATGTGGTCTTAGTAACTTCTGTGCTATTGGTGGATATGGTGGTGTTGGATGTAATAGTTGGTCTCTTGCTTGCCACTCTGAATGGACTTGCTGTTTAGGTCCAAATTCTAATAATGGTGATTTCGGAATGGGTAATCACTATGGTGCAATGTGGAACCCAAGAGGAATCTTCTGCCATTGCCATGGTAGATATACTATTCCTACTGCTGCTCCATTTATTGGAACTAATGTCATGCAGGCTCTAAACTTCTGCTGGATACGTTGTGGTTGCTGGACAGTTCCTTACGGTCATGGGGGTCAAAATGCTATGACTGACCAGTGCGGAAGATGCTGTGGTCAATCTGGTATGGGTGGTCCTGGACTTGTTAAAATTACGTATGTCTGATATAATATAACTCCGTGTGAAGGAAGTGATGGAGGTGTGGTTAACTACACCTCCTTTTTAATGAATTGTTATAAATAAACATGAAGGAGTAAACCTGGACAAAACCGTAACAATTATGGCTTCAGAACAAATTAGAGTAGAGTATGATCTCGCTCTCCCCAATAGTTTTCTAGTTGATCACAGCACATCTGATGGTAGAACTCGTACCGCTGTGTATGATGGTCCCGATAAAATTTATCTACAAATTGGTGAAGATGGACGTGAAATTGCTGGACCTTTGACCGAAGATGATATTCTTGACGGTCGCCCTATGCCAGCAGATTGCGTTGATTGGTTTGAGGTTGATTGTGCAACTAATCCATTAATTTGCCAATTAAGAGGACCTGTTGTTGATGAACTTGAGGAAGAGTATACTGGAGAATCTGTTCACCCACAATCTCCAGAACTTGAGGGTTATCCTCAATTCTCTTACGCAACTCCAATAATGCCAGCAGACATTTATGATGCTAGCAGTTTGAGAGTAGTTGATGGAGAATTACAAATCGATCGCTGGACAGTCTCTCAAAAAATGGTTGATAGGGATGAAGATCTCACCTGGGAGCAACTTCGCGCAAAGAGAAATCAGATGCTTGAGACATCTGATATGAGAACTAGTACTGATATGCCTACAGATCTTCTTGAGCAGTGGAAGGAATATCGTACTAAACTCAGAGATTTCCCTGCATTAATGCAGGCGAATAATGTTCCTCCAAATGTTGCATATTATATGTTCCCTGCGGAACCAAATGCTGAGGCATCTGCACCCGACATTTGATTAATCTATTCAAATGATTGAAGATTTTAAGATTTACAAATTTGATTATATTAAAGACAATCAACCCGAGATCATCGAGACAGCAATGCTTTGTCACGATGCTCTCATCTCCGATGGATTTGGAGACACTACATGGAGTTATTATCTTTATAATATCTTCAGTGTCTCCTCTCCATCTTTACATTATTTAAAGATTTTTAGAAGATTAAGAGATATAATCAGAGAGAATGTTAATGAAGAGAACATTTGGTTACAAGCATGGTTAAATGTTCATGACTATGGTACGGTATTAGATTGGCACAATCACACTGCATCGTATCATGGATATATTGCATTAGAACCACAAGATACTACCACCGAGTTTGAGAACTGGGAGGTTAAGAATGAATGTGGAAACATTTATTTTGGGAAGGGTAATGTGAGACATAGGGTAGTGAACAACTCACACTATTCAGGAAAGAGAATCACGATAGGATATGATGTAATTCCTGAGAGTGCATTTAAGCATGGTTTTCCGACCAAACAATATGGAGCTATGCCACTTTTATAATGTTTGAATTAAATCCTGAGTTGACTGCAAAGGTGGTTAAGGTTATTGATAGTCAAGTAATCGAGATTGATAACTTTTATAAAGATCCTGATAAAGTAAGAGAGTATGCAATATCTTCTAAGAAGTTTACCAGAAGTGATAATGAATATCTTCTTGCTGGAGCAATAGGTCGTAGAGTGTGTGAAGATACTCTTGAACTTGGTTATCAACTTAAAAATACTTTTGAGTCTTTGTGTCAGCATCCTGGTTGGGGGATTGAATTTAATAAAAAAGATCATGATTACTACTGGTCTTGTATGAGGTTCATGGTTAATGTAACCAACAATCAAGAAATTATTGAAGATGGTAGAGATTCGATTGTTCATGTAGATGCTGAATATTTAAAATGGGCATGTGTTATTTTTTTAAATAAGACTGAAGAGTGTGAAGGTGGGACAGGATTTTATCAAAATGATCCCGAAAAAGATGTAATAATCCTTGAACATTTATCAAGGATGAAGTATAATAAAGCAGTGTTATATCCTGCTAATATGTTCCATGGTGCTATCATGGAAAAGACAATGTTCAAAGACTGTGACCGATTGGTACAGGTTATGTTCATGTGATAAATAACCCAAGATTATAATTCATTATCCATTTGGAGTTGATTTAATGAGATCAAAAGCATTTTTTGTCAATGGTGGAGCTGGCAGAGTAATTTGCTCCATCCCCGCATTTGAAAAATACGCAGAGACCCACGATGATTTTGTCATCATTTGTGAGGGAGGCACCGATTTTTTTAAAGGACATCCAACCCTGGATGACAAAGTATTTGATAGTTGGCACAAGGGACTATTTGAGCAAGAATTAAAGCACAGAGATATTGTTACAACAGAACCGTATCGTGTTTGGGAATATTATAATCAAAAGTGTAGTCTATCCCAAGCGTTTGATATTCAAATTAATGGACTTGATGAACCAAGGGAACTTCCTGCCCCAACAATTCAACTTTCTAAAATGGAAGTTATTTCTGGATACAATGCTGTAGAAGAAGTTAAGCAAGGAACAGGTAAAGATAAAGTTTTAATTGTTCAACCTTTTGGTAGATCTGTAGAGGCAGTTGGTGACGACTTCATCGCTGATCCAACTGCACGTAGTTTCTCTCTTAATAATATTGTTAATATCATCAATGAGTTGAAGAAGGACTATGCTGTTATTGTTATGAGTGAGATTCAATTCCCACTTGAAGAGAATGAAGAGAAGTCTAAGTATAAAGTTGCTAGACCTCAGATTGATGACATGAGACTTTGGGCAGGAATTATTAATGCTGCTGATCACTTTCTAGGTTGTGATAGTATGGGTCAGCACCTTGCAAAAGCATTTGGTAAAACTGCAACTGTAGTAACTGGTTCTACTTATCCTATTAATATTTCTTATCCTGAATGTAAAGATTTTGACATCATTGACGCTGGAATGGATAGACGAAAGTATTCTCCAATTCGTCTAACTATGGATGAGGCAGTTGATCGTTATAATGATCAAGCAATGGAGCTGTCTAGAGATCAAGAGAAGGAGGTAATTGCTTCTGTTCGTAAAAGAATGGGTAAGTCTACTGCATATACTAATTATAAAAAACCAACAAAATCTGCTACCCCAACTCAAACTGGTCCTGCATTGAATGCTTCTCCTACTTATGGAGTACCTGCAACCGCAACTAAACCTCAAATTAAAAAACCAACCAAAGGATTTTTAGAAGAAGTAAAGACTGCAACTCAACAAACTAAAGTAGACAATCAAGTTAAGGAAATCCTTAACAATCTTAAGTGAGGTAAAGAATGGCACAATGGATCGCTGCAATTGCCAGAGGACATAACTCTGGTCTTTGCCTATTAAAAGATGGTGTGATGGTTCTCTCTATTGAAGAAGAGAGATTGTCTAGACATAAGTATGATGGAGGTCCTCTTGCCTCCATGGTTAAGATTCTTGAATATACTGATAGACTTGACTATCTTGTCATTGCTCACACTCAACCATTGGGTGAGAGTGGTCGAATTGATTTCACTGGTGATGATATTTACACGGGAATGGCAAGGAAACTTGGATTAATTTCTCGTAGTGAAGATCCATATAAGCATCCTCAGGTCATTGATTTAAGTAGGACTCATCATAAACTTCATGCAGCATGTGCTTTTTATCGCTCTGGATTTAAGTCTGCAGTATCTCTAGTTGTAGATGGTGCAGGTACTTTTATTCCGTTGAATGTTGGTAGAGATAATGAGATGACATGGGAATTAGAGTCCATGTTTACTTGTGAGTATCCATCTGAATTCAAAACCATCTACAAGCACCAAGCAGGTAGAGGTCCGTGGGGATCTGCAAAGATTGATGAGTTTGATAGTGAAGGTGAAGGTGAAGATGGAACTCATGAGTTCATTCTTGATGAGAGTGCTGGAATCACAAAAGCATATGAAGCAGTAACTCAATACTGTGGGTGGGCACCTATTGAAGCTGGTAAAACTATGGGTTTATTCCCATACGGTAAACCAAATGATAAGATTCCAGAGATCTATTCTGATCATGGTGGAACTGCTGAGTGGAAGACATCTAATCGAGATGTAATTGTTCCAACATATCCTAATGGTGCGGTTGTCAATGAGGGTAGATATACTTTCTTGAAGACTCCTCCAGAACCTGGTGACCTCACTTTGCTTGAGAACCGTAGAGATATGGCATACGCCATTCAAGTTGAGTCTCAACAAATGGTTCTGGACTTGATTCGTAAAGCAGTTGAGAAGAGTGGCAATAAGAATGTTGTTCTCTCTGGTGGATATGGATTGAACTGTGTTGCAAACTATTGGTATCTTGAACAACTTAAAGATGAAGGTATCAATCTTTTTGTTGAACCAGTTAGCAACGACGCTGGAACTGCTATTGGTGCTGCACTTTTAGTTTATCATTCTGTAACTGGTGACATGGAAATTAGAGATAGAATTAAGGATCTTTATTATGGTCCTGAGTATGATTATTCTTTAGAGCAGATTGAGGAAGTTGCTACTCGCTGGGGAGCAACTGATATCAAAACTGGTGTTGAATATGAATACGTTGTAAATCTTATCAAAGATAAGAATATTGTTGCAATGTATCAGGGCAGATCTGAAGCTGGTCCTCGTGCTCTTGGTAATCGTTCTATTCTTTATGATCCTCGTGATCCTAATGGTAAGGATCATGTCAATGAAGTAAAGCATCGTGAATACTTCCGTCCCTTCGCAGGATCTATCCTAAAGGAGCATGTTCATGAGTGGTTTGATCTTCGTGGCATGGATGATACTCCATTCATGATGTACGCAGTCAAGTGCCAAGAAGGAATTGAAGAAAAGATTCCTGCCATCATTCACGTTGATGGTACTTGTAGAATTCAAACAGTTACTGAAGAAGTAAACAGGCATTATTATGGTTTGATCCAAGAGTTTCATAGGCAAACTGGTTGTCCTATCATCTTTAATACTTCGTTCAATCTTGGTGGAGAACCTCTTGTAGAGACACTTGATGATGCTCTTCGCACTCTTGCCAACTCGGCAATTCAATACTTGTATCTTCCAGAGTATGCTGTCTTGATTGAGGTTGCTAATCCATGATCCATATAGATTGTTCTAAAGAGATATTAGATTTCTCTCAGTATGATCTTGCTGAGGATGAAGTATATGTAATTGACAATCTATTTCCTTGGTGGTTCACCCATCATATGCATGAACTTATCTTAGGTAACAATGCGTATGCATGGGTGTATGGTCACACTAGTAACTATGCAACTGATGGTAGAGATGTTGGTGCTGATCCTAATTGGGCAGAGGCACCAGCATTTAAACAATCAATCTATCCACCAAAGTCTCCTAACGCAGAAGATCCTTCCTTTGGTATGGTTTACAATGCGGTGACGGGAACAATTCCATTTGAGTTGGAGTTAGGTGAGGTTCTTATAAATGGACAGCAGTGGATTCATGACACTGTTATTCATCAAGATTGCACCTGTGACAATGGTCTCAGTTGGATTTATTATGTTAATAGACAGTGGGATGATGAATGGGGCGGTCCAACTATAATTGAGTTGAATGGTGATACTGTAGAAGTTTTACCAAAACCAGGAAGAGTTTGTTTCTTCAAAGGTAATATACCCCATCGAGGATCACCACCAAATGGCGATAAGTATCGTGGACTTAGGGCTACGTTAGTTTATAAGACAATGAGGAAGGTTCCTTTACCTGCTAGGAAATGAGAAAAGATTTATTTGCAATTCCTATCTTTGAAGATGTTGTTGATCTAGATAAGATTCATATTGAATCTGATAATTATGCTCCGACATGGGACAGTGGTGTGAGTACCAGTTTTGGATCAGATCAAGAGATCTCAAAAGAAACATGGGAACATCTTAATGAAGTGATATCTAGAAATATCAATCAGATTCAATGCTCATACGAAAATGCTAGGATAGATGGAATATGGAGGAATGTTTATACAAAAACTGATTATCAGGATCCACACATTCACCCACATTCTCAGTGGAGTTTTATTATATATGAGACAGTTTCTGAATCAAAGACAATGTTTTTTAATCCTTCAATGAAGGATATTCAGAACCAAATATATGGTGGAGGAACACCACAATTCCCTCTTGACTATAAACCAAATTTAAAATCTGGATCCATTATTATATTTCCATCATTTCTTATGCATATGGTTTCCCATGGTGGTGAGGGGTCAACGATATCTGGAAACGTTTATTTAGACTATAAACCATGACTAAAGTTTTTGTAAATGGTACGTTTGATCTTCTTCATCGTGGTCATTTAGAACTTTTAAATTTTGCAAAGTCTCTAGGTGATAGAGTTTATGTTGGTATAGATACTGATAGAAGAGTGTCTGAAAAGAAGGGACCTTCTAGACCAATATATAATCAAGAAGAAAGAAAGTTTTTTTTAGAAAATTTAAAAGCAGTAGATAAAGTACATTTTTTTGATTCTGATTTAGAATTGGAAGTGTTAATTAACTTTATTCAACCAGATGTAATGGTTGTCGGATCTGATTGGAAGGGTAAGTCTGTCATTGGATCAATGTATGCTGCTGAATTAGTATTCTTTAGTAGAATTGGTGATTATGCAACCACAAAAACAATTGAACGTATTATTGATAGGAGAGACTTGTGATGATGAATACGTCTACGGTGATGTAGAACGTATTAGTCCAGAAGCTCCTGTACCAGTTCTCAAGTATGATAGAACTGAAACTCACAAAGGAATGTCTGCTAATGTTAAGGCAAACCTAGAGTCCTTTGGTGTCTTCGTAAATCATATTACCAATAAGAAACCAATTGTGAAGCGTAGGATAGTTGATCGTGGTAGTAATCAACAACTCATCCGCATTGATGAGGAGTCTGAGATTGATCCTCTGAAAGTATCTGAAGTTAAATCTGCATTCATTCACATGCAGTATGATGCTGTGGTTATATCAGATTATGATAAAGGATATCTAACTAAGAATGATTTGGAAGTTTTTTGTCAGAACTTCCCAGGACCAGTTTTTATTGACACTAAGAAGACTGAATTGTTTAGTTATCCAAACGTATTTTTTAAAATTAATTTAAGGGAATATAATAACCTGACTGTTGCTCCCAACCCAGAGAATCTTATTGTTACTATGGGTGAGCAGGGCGCTAAGTATATGGAGAACATCTATGCACCAGAGCGTGTGAGTGTATTTGATGTTGTTGGTGCAGGAGATACATTTTTAGCAGCACTAGTGTATGCATTCTTAACTTACGGTGATATTACATCGGCAATAAGTATTGCAAATAAGGCATCTGCTATTGCAGTTCAGCACTATGGATGTTATACTTTAAAGGAAGAAGATGTAGCAGGACTATGAGAGCACTACTACCTGGAATGAAGACATATTGCATTGATATTGATGGTGTTATTGCCGAGAAGAATGGCACTTGTAAGACATGTAAGTATGAAGCAAGCACTCCCATGAGGGAGAACATCGAGAAGATTAATAAGTTGTATGATGAAGGTCATTACATTAAGTACTTCACTGCTAGAGGTATGGGAACCTATCATGATGATGCAACTCAAGCTGATGCTCGTTGGAGGCAGTTAACGGAACTTCAACTGAGGATTTGGAATTGTAAGTATCATGAACTCATCATGGGTAAACCCTCAGCGGACTACTACATAGATGATAAGGCGGTAAATTCTAATGACTTCTTCAATTAAATATGTTCCCAAAGGTTGGGGATATGAGAAGTGGATCGTTAATAATGAAATGTATTGTGGTAAACTTTTATTCTTTGAGAAGGGTAAGAGATGCTCATGGCATTATCATAAATTAAAAGATGAGACCTTCTATTTGCAGAGTGGTCTCATGTCTTTATATTATGGGTATGAAAATGATTTATCGACAGCGGAGATGATTGTTCTTACACCTGGAGAAAAATTTCATATTCCTGTTGGGATGAGACACCAAATGGTTGCATTGAATGATACTGAGCTATTTGAGTTCTCAACACAACACTTTGATTCTGATAGCTATAGAGTTATAAAAGGTGATTGAAAGATTTGAAGATCTGATATTGGAATTCCCAAATCTCATACCAGATGAATGGTGTGAAGTTATGCTTGAATGGTTTAAAGAAAATAACCATCTCCAGAAAGAGGGTAAAGTAACTAATAATTGTGATGATAGAAAAATTCAATCTGAATATAAAATAGCAACACAATCAATAATTCCTTTTGAGTCTCCTGTTGCTCAGTTGATGTCAAAGATTTGTAATACTTGTTATGATAATTATCTTAGCATAGTTAAAGAAGCTCCTAACCAGTGCATATGTTTTAGGGATTATTCTATAAGAGTTTACAATACGGGAAACGGATTTTTTAAGACGCATGTTGATCAACATGCTGGAAGCACAGTGACTAGATTATTTGCAATAATTTTATATTTGAATGATGTAGAAAAAGGTGGAGAAACAGAGTTCCCCACCTTCAAGAAAAAAATAAAACCAGAGAAGGGAAAGGTTTTAATGTTCCCATGTAATTATATGTATCCTCATAGTGGTAATGTGCCAATCTCTGGTCCAAAATACATCGCTACTGCATTTGTTAATTTTGTAACTGAAGATAGTCTTCAATACTCTTGAATTTATAATTACCAAGCCACTTCATATCGGCACAAGTATAGGTTTGGTATTTACCTTTTAAATGATTCGGAAAGGGGATGGTATTAATTTTACCATCCTCTTTTTTTGCAACTAATTCTGCGACATGTTGGAATGATACTGGTGAACCAGTGCCAATGTCGTAGATACCACTACCAGCATTATTGTGAAGAACGATATCTACAACATCATCAACACATACAAAATCTCTAAGGAATTTGTCAGATCCCTTAAACAAATTGAGTTTACCCGTCTCTTTAATTTCTTTAGTGAATTTACTTACAGGACTTGCCTGATTACCTTTATGATCTTCTCCATCTCCATAGACATTAAAGTATCTAAACCCTTGGACAAGAGAGAACTTATCGATGTTATCTAAGACAGTGTAGTCCACTTGCAACTTTGAGATTGCATATTGATTCAATGGATTGTATGTCTTTGCTTTTTGATGGATGCTCTGATTCCCATACACTGATGCAGATGATGCATACTTAATTGGAATTTGATATTCTATTGCTTTGTTAAGCAGGGCACACGAGAATGCTACATTGTAGTGCCACAACCTCTGCAAATCTTTCTCTGTAGTTGATGATATTGCACCTTGATGTAAGATGAGCCTTACTTTATTCCACTCATCAAAGTCAGTAAAAAGTCTCCAAGCATCTTCTTGATCCACAAGGATTACTTCATCATCAAGTTTATCTGCAAAGCATTTGCCGATAAATCCTTTGGCACCAGTTAGAATTATCATATCTTTTTGTTCAATATTATATCAAATAAATAATATTACTGCAACAATTCTCAGGATATATCCGATGACTTTTGGATCCTTAATAAGTAAACAACCAGGAGTTGATAATACAAACGAGGTTTTGTATACTGCTCCTGCTGGTAAATTGGTAGAGGGAAAAGTATACGTTGTTAATAAAGGTCCTTCCTCAGTTAGATTTAGGGTAGGATTATCTACTGGAGGATTGTCTGATTACAATACTTCTTCGGGTTATCTGATCTTTAATCAGGATCTTCCTGTTGGAGAATATTATCAGAGTGAAACTATTTATTTTGGGGATGGGCAAAGCGTAATTATTAGATCTGATAGTACTGATATCTTTTTTAATCTCCTAGGTACTGAGACTGATGATGCTGTTGGGTCTGGACTAGTCGCTCAAAAGAGTACCACTGGTTCAAATGGTAATGAATTAATGTTTACATCACCAGCTGATTTTACTGGTAATTTGTTTGTATGTAATAGAAGCTCTTTTGACTCTAGAGTTAGAGTTGGTGTAGGATCTACTGATAAAGATTATATTGAATATAACTATACGGTTGAAAGAGATACAACTCACTTTAGAGAAAATTTAAGAATAGGAACTGGGGAAGTTGTATATATTAGATCCGATAACCCTGGAGAGAGCTTTGTTCTTACAGGATTCTATGGATCAGGAGCAAATAATTTCCCAAATAATGTAGGTGTAGGTTCTACTCTACAAGCAAATGATGTATATGCAGTACAATCTGTTTCTATTGGTATTACAAGTCCAGGATCTAATGCACTAAAAGTTATTGGTTCAACTGAGTTATCTGGTCTTACTGTTACTGATAATGTTAGGATTGAGAATAATTTACAAACGGTTGGAATTATAACTGCACAGGGTGGATTTACTAGTAATTCAACTAATCCAGTTGAGATATCAGTTGTTGGAACTGATTTGACATTTACTGTTCAAGGTGTGGGTTCTACTACATTGACCTTAATATAAATTTGATATATAATTAGTGTACTTAATTTGGTAGTATGGCATTGAAGTTCGAGGACGATGGTGTTCATAAAAGTTATGAAGTAGAGCAAACTGAGGAGATCATTGTATTCTCTAAAGAGAACTGCTCTTACTGCATGTATATTGATAGACTCCTTAATGAATTAAATCTGGAGTATACAAAACTTACACTTGGTGAGGATTTCACCAAGTCTGAATTTTATAAAAAGTTTGGTATGGATTCAACCTTCCCTAGGGTTGAAATTAATGAAGAACTTATTGGTGGAGCAAGAGATACTGTTGAGTGGTTAAAGCAGGCTCGCTATCTTCCTGGTCATTGAGCAAGATCAAATAAAAAACCATTTATATACTTTCTAGCAAATTGCTTTGTGTAGTATGATTTTATGATCCCATATGCTGGATCTGTGTATGAGAGATGGTGGTCATAACCCTTTTGAAATATGTGGGCAGAAATCTGCTCACATTTTTTTGTGCATTCTTGATATCTTCTAAGGTATAGATCTAATTTATCAATATACTCGTCATAAAAATCTTGACGATCAGTCTTGATCCAAAGTTTTTTGGAGAAGTATGTGTCTAGATCATAGATCTTTGATTTATTTTTTATCCTATCTTCTTGATCTCCAAGATATGTTTGAATATATTTGTCTGAATATTCTTTACTTCCTTCTAGTGGATGGAAGTCAATGGTTCCAAAATATTTTACATTACCACACTTAACATATTCTGTTCCAAAGACTGGGGCATTGTATTGAAAGTCTGGATATATAACAAGAGACTCTGCAATAAACTTACCACGGATATGTAACTCACAAAGTCTTATTCTGCGGAGGTTTTCTGTTCTCCATACATAAGATTTTATACACGAGTTCTTATCTTCTATAACAGGACTCAACCAATTTGGAAGAGCAACTGGAGTCAGGTTCTGATATAATTCAAATAGTTTATTCCTAACTTCCATCACAAAGGTTCAATAATAGATATTTATTATGAGAGTTTTAACTATATTTGGTGGTGGTCATGACTCCTCTGCAACTTTTGTTGTTGATGGTAAGGTTGAAAGATATTTAAAAGAAGAGAGATATACTGGAGTAAAGCACGACACGAGTCATAATGCAATTATTGATACGATTATTAATAACAATCTTCTCGGCAATGTTGATTACATTATGCCAGTTAATCAACTAGATCGCACTGATGCTATAAAACTAAACAACATTTTGCAATCTTTTGCTCCCGAAGCAAAGATTTTTAATCCACTAAATGAGCACCACTTGTTTCATGCATCGAATGCATTTTATAACAGTGGGTTTGAAGAGTCCTTAGTGATTGTTATTGATGCAGCAGGCGCAGAATTTAGTAAGAAGCATTTAAAAACATACGAATGCGACTCTGTTTATCTTGCTACTTATCCAAACAAATTTGAGAAGTTGTATAAGGGATATGCCACAGATGGAGAGTTTAAGTGTAGTGATGTAAAAAAGATTGTTAATTATTGTGAATATCAGATCCGCGATATAAATTCTGGGTGGGCTAATATTGGTAACTTATATAATAGTGCTGCTCTAGCAATGGGACAAACTCTTCAGGATTGTGGTAAAGCAATGGGGTTGTCTTCATATGGAAAATCTATTCCAAAAATAAATCTAAGTGGATTTGACGCACTAAAGAGTATAACCGAATATTTTAATGATAATTCGCAATTTTTATCTGTTCTGTATGGTGATCAGGATAGGTATCATCTTGATATTACGGACAATAATTATCAAAAGTATGCTGATTATTGTTATGAAGTTCAGCAAGAGTGTATGAATCAAGTAATTGATTTGGTTAGAAAATACACTAGGAAAACTGGCGTCAAGAAAGTTTGTTTGAGTGGTGGGTATGCAATGAATATTGTAACCAACTATCAGTTAACTCAAGAGTTCCCAGAAGTTGAATTCTTTTTTGAACCTCTTTGTAATGATGGTGGTATATCTGTAGGTGCTTCCATGTACATTTACAGAACGATATCAAAAGATAAAACAATAC
>Ga0213859_10000566_pt1 | contig 16837 bp, 30 predicted proteins | sample PICome_2_FD_160133 | JGI IMG/M metagenome (GOLD analysis project Ga0213859, IMG submission 160133) | Coastal seawater microbial communities near Pivers Island, North Carolina, United States - PICO304 | ecosystem: Environmental > Aquatic > Marine > Coastal | place: USA: North Carolina... | reverse complement strand
CGCAGCGTACGCTCCGATGACCGCACCTCCTAAGGTTGCAGTCGATGTGACCGTCAATGAAGACAAAGCAGTGCCTATTGAGGTAGTGCCTAAATCTTGGAAGTGCCCAGGGTGTAATGAAAACGAACAATATGTCCTTGAACAAATCCAAGCAAAAACCAGAATTACAGATCGTAATGCTCTTGCTACGATTATGGGTAACATTAAACAGGAGAGCAAGTTTATTCCCAATATATGCGAGGGAGGGGCTAGAGTTTCTTACCGCGATTGCCGTGTCGGGGGTTATGGTCTTATTCAGTGGACCAGCCTAGGTCGTTATAATAACCTTGGTAAGTTTGCTACAAAGTATGGTTATGACCCATCTACCCTTGAAGGGCAAACAGCATACATGATTAACGAATCTGTATTCCAACGTTATCTTCCTGAATTTGAAGGCAATGGTAAGACTGTCGATCAGTACATGGTGCCTGCTTATTACTGGTTAGGTTGGGGTATCAAAGGTAACCGTCAACTTTATGCATATGATTACACAAAAAAACTGGTATACTCTTGACATGCTACTGAAGACAATCAAACAACTTGTTAAACCATTCACGGGCATCCCAGCACCTAAGGTGCTCAAGGATGACCCTTGGTTTGGTCCTGCTGTCCTCTCTGAAAAGCAGCAAGAGTATGTTGCTATGCGTGCTCAGTGTGAGGCAGAGCAACTCCTCATCCCTCAGGAAGAAGACATGCCACGAAAGGAAGTTGACAACATCCATGAGGTCATGTATAATATTGCTACCAACCACGGCAAGACCACAACTCAACTAGACCCGTTGCCACCTCTTGGTGGTGGGTCGGAGAGTTATCAAAGTGGTCCTGGCGGTTGGCAATCAGGCACAGGTTATGCACAATTCCGACATGAATGAAGACTGGCGTTACAATGACCAGAAGATGGAGACACGGCAACGTGCATACTCCATCTTGCTCTCTAAGTTTGGTGGACAACTTGACACAAATGGAGAGCCCATATATACTATGAAAGCAATCACAGAGTGTGCCCACGATTGGGTATCGCAAGGCAATGTCCGTTGTGATGGAATTGTGAAATACTTTCAGGCATACTACGCCTGATTGATTTGTCTTGATAGCTCAGTTGGATAGAGCAACTGCCTTCTAAGCAGTCGGTCGTAGGTTCGAGTCCTACTCAAGACGCCTCGGGAGATTAGCTCAGCGGTAGAGCACCTCGTTTACACCGAGATTGTCACAAGTTCGATCCTTGTATCTCCCATTATGGACCTTTACTATTTCTATTGGTGCGTTGTAGCAATTATATTGTTTTCGATATTCCAAGACCCCAACGTTCCGAGATATATAGAACTTCGTTTGAAGATGCTACGCATTGATTTTATACGATGGAGAATGGCAAGAAAGATGAGAAAAGAATTAATTCGAGACATGAAAACTTTGGAGAAATGGATGAAAGACAATGACAAGGATAAGATGTAACTCATGTAATACTGAGTTAGAAGTAACACAACCAAATAAATCTAAAGCGTGTGGTTGTGATAACCAGACGCTTCTTCGTCTTGATCGCAATGGTATGCCAGTCATTAGTGGTAATGACCTGTCTCTCATTACCAGCATTGAGGGATTTACCAAGACAAAGGAGAAGAAGGTTGACAAACCAGACGTTTCATCCTATACTCCTAAACGAATTCCACGCAAGATGGAATTTGAAACACGCTAACTGTCACAAGGGTAAGCATTTTTTCTTACAAACTTGTATAAATAACGGTCGTAACTTAATGTTACGTTTTACAACAGATGACCGCCTCAACTACTCGCGCTCCATCTGTTGACAGCATCCCTAAAGGGTGCTACAATAAACAAGCAATCGAGACAACTCGATTCTCCATCTGTGGGTAACCACTCCACAAGTAACTTAAAGGTAATTCAAATGATTAAATCTGTATTCGCAGCTGTCGCAGCTGCTCCTCTTTTCGCTGGCGCTGCTTTTGCAGGTCCCTATGTTAATGTAGAAGCCAACTCGGGTTTCACTGGTTCTAACTACACTGGGACCAATACCGATCTCCACGTTGGCTACGAAGGTCCTATCGGTGAGTCTGCTTCCTACTATGTCCAAGCAGGTGCTACCGTCCTGTCTCCTGACGGTGGCGATACTGACACCGTTCCTTCTGGTAAGGCAGGCATCGGTCTCGCCGCTACCGAGCAACTGGGTCTCTATGGTGAAGTTTCCTTCGTCGGTTCTGGTTCTTCCAGCGTTGACCGTGGTTACGGTACTAAGGTTGGTCTGAAGTATTCCTTCTGATAACCTAGTCTAAATTAAGGGAGGGTTGACACCCTCCCTTTTTTAATATATAATTACTATATGGAAAGGTGGTCGAGTGGTTGATGGCTCTGGTCTTGAAAACCAGCGATGTGAAAGCATCCGTGGGTTCGAATCCCACCCTTTCCGCTGAGCGGAATGTAGCTCAGTTTGGTAGAGCACTCGCTTTGGGAGCGAGATGTCGCAGGTTCGAATCCTGTCATTCCGATTGCATTGAATTATTATGCTAGAAATCTACACACGCAACGGTTGTCCTTATTGTGAGAAACTGAAACTCATTCTAGAGAGTTTTGATGTGACTTTTGTTTCTCAGAATCTTGATGACAATTTTACAAGAGAAGAATTCTACGAAAAGTTTGGCGAGGGTGCTACATTCCCACAGGTGTTATTAGATGGTAGTAACATGGGTGGTTGTAATGATACCATCGAATATCTTGTGAGCATTGGTTGCTTGCAAGAAGAAAAAGATATGGAATGCACAGTATAGGAGTAAAAAATGGATTTTATTGGTGAATACTTTTTAGAAGATGAAACTGTTTGTGATAAATTATTAGATTTTTATATGAATTCTCCTTATAGTATGCTATACAGGAGGGGAGGAATATTTGGAAGAGGGGATGAAGTAGTAGAAGATAGAACACAAAAATCATGCACTGAATTGGAAATTATTCCAGAAGATTTTTATGATGCTCTACCAGTCCATGAATATTTTCAGGAATTACAAAAAGTAATAACCAAATATATCGAAGAGTATCCATATTGCAATCATTATTCTGCATGGAAAGTTGTAGAATCTATTAAAATTCAGATGTATTCTCCAGGAGAATCTTTTTCAATCTGGCATACTGAAAGAGCAGTTTGTCATATGCCTAGTACTGCTAGACATTTAGTTTTTATGACATATTTAAATACTGTAGAAGAGGGTGATGGTGGAGAAACAGAATTTTATCATCAACAAAAAAAAGTAAGACCAGAAAAAGGCAAGACAGTAATTTGGCCTGCTGATTGGACACATACTCACAGAGGATTAGAAGCTTCACAACCCAAATGTATTATTACTGGATGGTTTAATTACGTTTAGCATATATACTATAGCAGTATAGTGTCTATGGTTACAGATGTATAGCAAGCAAACAGATTTTGAGCAAAAACTTATCGACTTTGGGACCAAAGTTGAGTATATTGTAGCAGCAGAAATGGCAGGTAAGAAAAATGCTAATGACGCTTACAAGGAAATTAAATCCCTTTTTGAAGAAATTAAAAAGTTTCGTAAACAAGAGAAGAAACAAGACAACCCACTTGACTACGATAATATCCCTACCAGATACTAGAGTTTGCACCAGATGCGACACAGAAAAACCCCTTGACAAGGACCACTATCAAGTGGTAAAATACTTTCGCACAGGACTTTCCTACTATTGCAATGAGTGTAACAACCCTAAAGCGCCCAAATGTAATTGCTGAGCGTTTTCCCTATCGTTATGTTGAGTGTGGTATCCTAGAAATCAATGGTATGCCAGACTATCGCATCCAAAAGATGTGCTCCTTTACCAGTCGATACAGAGACATGTATCTCTGTGACAATCAGATGCAGTTTATGACTGCTATTGAAGATTTTGAATACACTAAATGGTTGGACCCCGATACGGTCCCTTGCTATATTAAAGATGAGGTTTCCCGACATGAATGACAAAGCACTTTACCAACTTGAGCGGGCAGTAGATGCCCTCAAACTCATGGCAGAAGCTCTTCGCGAAGAGCAAAACGATACTATTAGTTTTCCTACTGGAGATGTAGTATTCCCTACTGCATGGAATGATGATGTTATTACCTTTAACGAGGACTATCTTTCTCACGGTAACATTGAGATTAACACTGGCAGTGAGGGCAGCATTACCTTCTCATGATTCAAGATTTCATGTCATACTTGCTTGGTCGCTACCACAATAGAGACCAAGCATTCTATCAACCTTCCAAGTTTGCATACATTCATTGCTTCTGGGAGCAAGTAGGTCCTGAAGAAATGCACTCCAAGCACTGGTATAACTATGCTGGTGAAGATGCTCCTTATCGTGAGAAGTATCATCGTGTAGAAACTCAAGGCAATAATATTATTGTCAGAAACTTTGATAGTAACTGGGACAAATATCCCTGTGACATGATTTTTACCCGTGTTGGTAACACATGGGAAGGCACAAATCATGGTGACTGTCAACTCAATGGTGCCACAATGGAAACTAAGATGACATTGACAGGAAACGAAGTGCTATGCTATGATGCTGGTATCAAAAACGGTCAAATCGCCTGGGGCGGAAGAGACCTATATACCTTCAAGCGAGTCACGGATGGACTATAACAGCACTGGTGGAGTCAACTTACCCTTTGAATGCTATGAAACCTGTTGATATGAATCCTGTGAGAATGCGTATCGTTGAGGACGCAGGGGATGATAAAGTGATTACCTACTTTGACATCCTAGAGGTTGACGAAAAGTATTATTATGTGTATAATGATGTGAATCACGGACCTTACCATGATTTTGATGATGCTGTGCAAGCAGCACAACAGGATTTAATTCCTGATTCTGTCTCGGGATGACTTAAAACGCGCCCTGGTCGGGATGGGTCATCGACCCCTCGGGTTTCCAATTTTTCCATAAGAATTGGTGGTGCGGATGGGTTAACTCCCGCCCTGTTTCTTGCTTCAGGATAAAGAGCAAGTGGCGTGCATGTGCTCTGGGGGTTTGACCACCCCCTACATGTCGGTATGGCGGAATTGGTAGACGCGCTGGGTTTAGGTTCCAGTGTCTTTATGACGTGGAGGTTCAAGTCCTCTTACCGACATTGAAAAGATTTCTTTTCATACACTTCTTATTATTGTCTGATGAAAATTACTCACCACACAAATCATATCTTTCCATATATCACTATTGAAGATGTGTATACAAGAAGTGAATTAAATTCTCTATGGCAAGAGTTAGATTTTCTTTGCAATCAAAGGATTTTTACTGACACTAGAGGAGCTGTGCATCCTGACACAGGAAAACCTTTAAGCAATAATCTTTCTGTATGGATAGATACTCTCTATTCTGAAAGAAATACATCAAATATTCTTTTTCATAATAGGAAGTTGTTTAACAATTATAATAGTATTGTAAAATCACATCCGCATTGGTTTTTTAAAAACTTTGATTGTGGTGATGATAGCACTTTACTTTCTTATTATGAAAATAGTCATAATTATGATTATCATGTAGACAACGCATATGCTACAGCACTTACTTGGTTTTACAAAAAACCAAAAGCGTTTTCAGGAGGAGATCTTCTTTTGAAAGTTGATGATAATATTTTGACTATAGAAGTGAGAGATAATTTTACTATAATTTTTCCTTCAACCATAACACATTCTGTTACAAAAGTTTCTTTGGATGAAATGTATTCTCATAAACATATGGGAAGATTTTGTATGACTCAATTTATGAGACCAAATCCATAGAGGGGAATTAGCTCAGTTGGTAGAGCGCCTGCTTTGCAAGCAGGATGTCAGCGGTTCGAGTCCGCTATTCTCCATTCGCGAATAGCGAATATATTCCTCTGTAGCTCAGCGGTAGAGCCATCGACTGTTAATCGATTGGTCCCAGGTTCGAATCCTGGCGGGGGAGTTTCTAAAACTGTATCGCATTATACAGTTGACAAACCATAAATACTAGTGGTATAATTACCATACGTTCATCTTATGCTCAGCACCTTGCTGGCATTGACCCTTGCCCATCATGCCGACGACAGCCCCTACGGGTGGCATATGTCGTGTGAAAGGTTTCTACAACAGCGGATTGAAATCCTTATGGATGACAATCTAGACCGTAGGTCAAAGTATAACCTCATAGGTTATTTCCGAAGCAAAGTAGAAGGTCAATGCGACATGACGTTGACGTAAGACGCAAGTAAGTCGCGGAACGGAGCGTTCATCCCATGCTAGCAGAATTACTTCTGTATACAACACTAAGTTGCCAACAAACCGATGCAATAATGCTGAGGATTAAGGCAAACGATCACCTTAGCGACAAGCTTAAGGTTGAGTTGGTTGAGACTCTAAAAGACTCAGCACCAGAATGTGAATTCTACTGGGACGCAAACGACTGAAGGAACGGGAGATTTAACACTCACCCATCCTTTAGGAGACCTACAATGAACAACACACTTACTCTCATCAAGAAGCAGATTGAAAAGGCTAACGCACTTCACGATGCACAAATCTCTCACACCGCATATCGTGGCGTGAAGTTTGAGTGCAAGCACGGTGAAGCTGATGCAGTCCATGGTACATTCTGCTATCGCGGTCACACCTATCAGAAGTGATATGGAGAATTACACATATCATTACGATGATATGGATAAAGACAGCAGACCACCAGCATGTTACCAACTAACATATAGAGGGATAACATACTGGTCCTGCTATCGTATACATATGCGTGACTGGTTAGATGAAAAATATGCTTTGTTGGCATATGGAAATAAGAGAGACCTAAAATTATAGGTCTCTTTTTTTATGTACATTAGAAAGGGGGCATTGCGCCCCCCTTTTTTATTCTATTTTATGAGGTTGGCACCGTGGCGGGAATCATCATACCACCACCAGGACCATCGTTATCGTCGTCAACTTCATCAGCAAAGACAATTGACCAGAATATAAATGCTCCAATCAACGATGCTGCTAAGACTAGCATCACCATACTCCTGGGATGATTTGTCCAGTGGTGATGTAAGAACCTACGGCGGCGACGAAACCAATCATTGCTGCGCGTGCATTCAGAATTTCTGCTTCAGGGGTGAATCCAAATTTCATTGTTTTTGCTCCAAAGTTTTGTTAGTAATGATGATCTTCTGACCATCGTGAGTAAATTGTAACTCATCGTCAGGATGCCACAGTAGCTCTTCATACAAATCGTCGAGTTTCTGGATATCCTGCCAGAGTGCATCGGGGTTAGGCATATTGTTGCAGTAGATTTCTAATGTTTTGGGTGATACCCATTCCACCAATTTTCTCTTCCAACTTAATGCCATCTGCATCAGTAATAATAAGGACTGGTGTAGCAGTTACACCATACTTTTTAGCAAGGTCTAGATTTTCTTGAGGAATCGGCACGTCGCTGAAATCTTCAAGGTCAACCTTTTCAATAATACTGATGCGTTCGTCCTTAACACCCTTGAAGTATTTGTCTACAAGAGCACAAGGACCACATGACTGCTTTGAGAATAGGTAAAAGTGGTTAGGCATATTTATCAAAAGATACCAAAGAAGAGTTTACCAGTGATTGCGTAAGAAAGCAAGCCCGATACGAAACCCATCATTGCCCAACGACCGTTATACATTTCACGTTGTTGCATAGGGGAGAAGAGACCCTTACGATTGTAGTCTTCTACAACCATTTGAGGCTCTTTAGCGAAAATATTTTGTTGTCCTAATTCATTGGTTGTTACAGTCATGTTACCTCCTGTTGTAAAACTTTACATAGTATATAGCTCTTTTTGTATTTTGTCAAGATATCCTGATAAGCACACATACCCACCTAAATATTCCAAAGTAATTCTGTAGTTATGAGACTGATAGACATTTGTCTGCTAAAGTGGGATGGCACAACAGAATGGCGCACCATTCATTGGGGCAAAAGACACCTAGATTACCATCGTAAAGATGGAGACATCATCCTTTATACAGAGAGGCACAATGTATAATCTTTCTAGCAAAGACGTAAACAGAATTATCGTTGCATGTAAGCATTATGCTTACGAAGAAACAGGCAGTGAGTGGATGCATGATGAATACATCCATATCATTGAGAAACTTTGCACCTACCTAGACCAAAATTTTGATGCAGAAACATCAAAACCATTGGAGTGTTATATCCATGATTCATGAGGCAGGACACTTTGCCAGGTGGGTATTAAATAATCCATTTACCCTAGGGACATTGGCATTACTCTTGGTTTTTGTGCCTATCCTGGGGATGTGGGCAGTCCACCATTACGGTTGGCAACACTGGGAACCATTCACTAAGAAGCATGAGTGAGGAAGAGAAGAAAAATTTTTACAAAGGACTATTAGAAAGAGCAGAGCAGCAACGTTTAGACTGGTTGTTTGAAGAGCCCTGCACATACGAGGATGAAATCGAAGAAGACGCTTGACAACTGACCCTATATACTATAGAATGATTCTATATGACTCTACATTATGGAATACAAACCTTACAGTCCTGAGTGGCATAGGTATCGATACTTGAAAGAGGCAATCGATAAGTATCTGGACGACTATGTAGACCCTACGTTTATCATGGATGATATTCGTAGCGTTTTACATGCTAGGTCTGAAGCAGCTTATGCAGAATTTACACGAATCAATCAATTAGAGCACTATCTGTCGGAAGAGTAATATGCTATCAACTCAATACAGACTACGATTAGAGTTTATCTGTAAGAAGATTGCAAACAAGGAGGAAGTCCAATTAGAAGACATGATTTGGGCAGAAAAAATTGCTAAGTCATATACCACTGCTAGAGACTGGTTAAACAAAGCTCGCCGTCAGGCAGCACAGGATATTCAGGAAGGCACTATGGATGATTTTATGAATAAGATGGGACTAGGAGACCCCGACCCATCTAATTACAAAACGGGGTTTAGTGGTGCAGATGAAATTGTAGATTGGTTTAAACAAGACAAACCTGATGATTGGAGACAACGTGACTAAATTTATTCTTTTTACTGATGAGGAATGTATTCCTTGTGGAATGGTTAAAAAATATCTTAAATCCGTTAAAGATGATGTTGTAGAAGAAATTGTTTTCTATGAAAATTTAGATATCGCAGAAAAATATAAAGTTGGATTTACACCAACATTGGTTGTGGTTGATGATGAAGATAATGTGTTAGAATCATTTCGTGGAGGAATGCAAATCACACAAAATCTTCGTAAGGTTAAATCTAAGTATGGATTATTGTGACTAGATATAGTATCATCCACAAAGATGGCACGGAAACTGCTTATGTGTGGTGTGATAAAAGCAAACAAATGATAGTAGACACAGGAATGAAAACAGCAACTATCTACAGTAACGGCAGTCAAGAGTGTGAGCGCATGGCATCACTCTTGAAAAATCTAGGAGGTGAATTTCTAGAGTATAAACTAGACAAGCACTTCTCTCAAAGAGCATTTGAGCAGGAGTTTGGTCCAGAGGCTACCTATCCTCAGGTGTCGATTGGTTACAAGCATATCGGTAGCATGAAAGATGCGCTACAATACCTTAAAGAAATGGGAATGTTTAAATGAAAGACCAGAATGTAATCGACAATAGATTTGATGACGAGTCACAGAAAGACAAGTGGAATCGTGGACTCGATATCTTCATCGAATCTGTAATCAAACCAGACCCTGCTCTGAGGCAGTGTGCTCACAACCAAAAATGCTATCACGAATTGATGTGGGTCCGTGAGAATGTATTGGAATACCTCAGGACTCTAAGGCATCATTAACCTCTAGTAAAAGTATTTGGTCTGGGATATAATTGTCTATCACCTGTATCAACAGGGTCAGTTAATCTTCTACTGTTTAGAGTGTCTTTTTTCCACCCACCTTTCCATGAAGATTTATTTCTAGGATTATCACAGAAGACTTCTCTATTGGGACTTCCTTGTTGACAAGAATTATCAAGTTTATTTCCTGCTTGTCCCAGTAAACCTGCCCTTGCATTAACAACAAATTCACCAAACATGGTGTTATTTGCATTACTTACATAGTAATATGTACCTGCTGCTGAAGGGTCTGCTGGGATTACCCATTGAATTATCCCTTTGTTAGACCCAAGCGTCCCACTTACTAATTGTGCTGGGTCAATGTCTGGATCGGTAGGACTATTTTTTCTGATAGTTAAACCATCTGCAAAATATGTGCCAGCAGCTGCTACTATAATATCTCCTTCCATGTTGGAGTGAGATGAGCAACGATATTTAAATGTGCCCGTTGTGCCAACTGGTGGAGTGAAGTATACTGCTTGTCCTATTGTATTGCTATATTGTCCTGTCACTAGTCCACCTCCTTCGGTTAGTACTGTGCCAGACTGGTCAGTAATAATTAATGGATGTGACCCTAATGTAGTTCCAAATTCTAAAGTTAGAGTGTCGCCTTCTTCCATGAAGAAATCTGGGTCTGCTTGATTGGTAACATAGGTACCAGTTCTATCACTATATTGGAAGAAATAATCTGCTGAGTTTTGTTGGCCTGTAATCTGTGCATAATGATCACCACTTGGCATTGTTATATTGACAGTATCACTTGTTTCAAAAGTAAATGTTGGATTATTTCCTTGATTTACAGTGCCATTTAAATCAGTGCCATCTGCTACCCAATTTGGATTAGTGCTACTAACATCAATGTTTACGTTGTAAAAATTTCCAGCAGGAGAGTTGTATAAATCAAAATCTATATCATTATCTCTGGATAGATTTCTAATGAAACCAATAATATCATCGTTAGATATACGGTCTTTTCCTGATGCTACACATGCAGCGATACCAGAGACTTGTGGACCTGCCATGCTGGTGCCACTGAAGGTTAGAATACTATCAACACCAGCAGTATATTCTGGTCTTGTAATGGGGCCATACAGAGGTGTCGGTGCAGCATATGACCCATCACCACCAACAGATACAATGTTTACGCCAGGTGCCCAGACATCAATCCTAGGTCCGAAATTACTGAAATCTGCTCTAGTGTAGTAGTCAGATAAAGCACCTACACAAATTACTCCATTTGCAGCAGATGGTGAAGACCCTTTAGTTACATCTATAGTCCCTGCTCCAGTGAATGTCATCACAGCAGAGTACTCAGAATCTTGTGGTCTTGCAATATACTGGTCTGAGTTGCCAGCACTTCCAATCATCACAACTCCTTCTGCGATTGCATCAGCAATGTCTGCATCAATAGCAGAAACTCTACTACCATATTGTTTGTTATTTTCAAAACCAAAATCAACACCAACCCCTTCTTGTGTCCAACCAGATGGATTGGGGTTACTTGCATTATATGTTACGCCATTCCATACAATTTCAATTAGATTAGACCATAGAATGTCTTCAACAGTAGCGTCGGCATAAAAATATCCCCAACTGTTATTGCAGATAGTGGCATTCTTAATTCCATTTGGACCAAGAGGTTTAGTCCTGTGAAATTCTCTGATGTAATCAAAGAGAGTGCTTGCAGAAACTATTTCAAAATCAATATTATACAGGTTTGCTTCGTTTGCCCAACCGTAATACAAACCACCACAGGTACCTGTTACATGCATACCATGGTCATCTGCAGCAGAAACGGGAGGGTAACCATAATTTCCACCACCGCTAATGTTGGTGTGCTGAGCATACCAATCATATTGCACAAATCTTGTTTGACCAGTTGTTGGACTTTTCCATTCGTCAGAATCAAATCCAACAGACCCATCTACTACAATAATATCAACATCTTTACCTGAATCAAAAATTTCAATACTGTCGTTTGCTTCTTCACTTACGGAACTATTATCAACCCATGGCCAGTCGTAACGTGCAGTTGATGGAGATCCTTTACGTCTTTGACTAGTCGTGCCAGCACTATGTAGAAATCCCCACTGATTGTAGTTTTGCTCTGCAGTGTTATTTGTATTACTATCTTTTGTGAAGTCTCCAGATTTCGTATATGGATTTCTGGGAATGAAAGTCATTCTTTTTGGAGTGAGACCTCTTAATTCAGGTGACAACTCACATGCAATAACTCTTTCGTCTTGAGCAACTAGAGCAGCTTCTTCCTCTGTTAAGTTGTAGTGGGTGTTTCTACTAACTTCTCTGCGATTTAGTAATTCTACTGCTCTATCGGGAATATAGAGAGCACCACCTTCGGTCTCCATGTCGTCATAGAGACTTTGTAGGTCCTCATACGACCTACAAGTGACGATATATTCCTGCATATCAAGCCTCCAGTGCTACGAAGTAAAGTGTTACAGTGATTGCTTGAGTGCTTCCACTCTTATTAACAACTTTTACATATGCTTCAGCAGCAGGAGTGCTCTCGTCGTTGTATCCAATGATGCCAGGTGATAAAGAAACTGTTGCACCATCTGAGGTAATTACTTCAGCAACAACACCAGCACCTGGAAGTGGGTCAGTTGTTTCTGGTCTAGAAGCATCAGCAGTTCTTGCTGCTTGAGTGGTATATACAGTCACCCATGCTGCAGCAGAAGTTTGAATTTTATGTAAAGCGTATGTTTTACCAGCAGTGATAGTAATATTATCACTGACACCATCAGCAATAGAAGATGTTACTTGTGCAGCAGTAGTCCTGGACTGAAGACCACTACCACCGCCAGTTGCATCAACATCATTAATCCATGTTGTGCCATTATATTTTAAGACTTGTCCAGTTGATGGAGATGTGATAGCGACATCTGTTAGACCATCTAAATTGGTAGCGCCACCAGCACTAGTATCAGCAGGTGTGAATGTGAAGACACCATTTGTGCTGTTATATGTAAGACTTCCATTACCAGAAGCGGCATTGGAAGTTACGGATAAATCTGTGAGTGCGATACCACCACCACCAGCACCAGTATTATCAGTGCCAGCGACCCATGCCGTGCCATCATATTTTAAAACATCACCTGTAGAAACACCTGCAGTGTTTACATTAGATAATTCATCAATGTTAGACCCTGTATCTAACAGTTGTGTCCATGCACCAGCATGTGCAAAGTATCCATGACCTTCACCATGGACATGAGCAAACATGCCATGGTAAGATGTTGCAGATGGAAGCTCTTGTAGAGTGCCAAAATTATTTGAGAAATAGATTTTGCCAGTAGAAATAATATCTTGTGCAGTGCTATTTCCTTCGGTTAATACTTCATCTAAAGTTTGTAAGGATGAAGTTGTAGAAATTTCTACATCACCTGATGCTTGATTGACAGTAATACCATTACCAGCGATGATTGTGCTAACAAAAGTTGCACTACCACCACCTGGGTCAATGATTGCACTACCACCTAGAGGAATTGTTACACCATTAATAGTCAAAGAGCTATTTGCAAATGATGTGTTTGGCAGATTGGAAATTACATTACCGTTTCCTGGACCACAATCGATAGTTTTATTTGTGAATGTGGTTGGTTGGTCTGGTTTGATTCCGATTGCAATTGGAATCCTCTTTACAACATTCGGTGATACCATTGTATTCCTCTAGATGGTTACGCTTTCTCTTTATCTATTTAGTTATATCAAAGGTCGTAGACGGTTACCATAAGGTCTCCAAGGTTTAGTGGTTCCTCATTCCACTTTCTAGTGCAGAATGTTACATCTGCAGTCCCTCTTTCAACAGCTACTTGTGCTCCATTTGACCCGATATAGTCAGTGCCGTCATAAGTGACATGGACAATGTAATCTGTTCTTGTTGAGTATGCAGTTGGGAATGTTAGTGTGTAGAATACATCACCACCATTTACTGTGCCATCTCCACCAGATTTTGTAACGGTATAACCAGTAGTGCCAGACCATGAAGGAGTGTTGCCATTCATAGTGATATAACCAACAGCAACAGGAGCAGTGCTACTACCACCAGCAGTCACAGTTGCTGCAAGTGTGCCAGCAGTATCATCATAACTCCATGTGATACCAGTATGCACAGCATTAGTAATCATTCCAGCAACAGTGTCTTGTGCTTTTTCATCAGTGTAAGCATCAGTTGCCGTAATAGTAAATGTATCACCGAGATTTCTTTGAGTCCCGTTGATAATCATGTAAGGATTTGAAAGTGATGAGTTACCAATATTCGATAGATTATTTACATCACCGTCAATTGTTTTATTTGTTAAGAGGTCTGAGGTAGATCTACCAACTAAGGTGTCTGCAATGCTTGGTGCTGGTAAATATAGAGTGCCAGTATTAATAATTTCTGAAATTACTGGAGAGTTTAAAGTTTTATTTGATAGTGTTTGGGTGTCAATAGTGCCTACAACATCACCTAAAGGCATCGATTTACCAAGTACTTGTGTAGATGATAATACTACGGTGCCACCAATTTTATATGTTTTTGTTGGCACCAAATCAAAGTTTGATGTAGATGTCCACGAAGAATTGTTGTGGTTGTATACTAGATTGATATTGGAAGTGCCAATGTAAATACCAGCATTATTTGCAAACTGTGATGTAGTGGTTCCGTCTGCAATAGTGATAGTTTTATCAGTTACAACTAGATTTGTCGTGTCAACATATGTTGTGGCACCTTCTACAGTTAAACCGCCATTAATAGTAACGTTATTAAAAGTTACATTGGATGTGGTAGAAACATCTTGACCGATTGAAAATTGGATATCACTTTCACCAATAGATGTGACTTTGACTCCAATGCCGTCCCTGAGATTGATTCTATCGACAACCCCGATAGTTGAGGTTGTATTGATTACATCATGAACTGTGCTAGTTAAATTAAGTCTTGCACCTAAATCTTGATTACTAACAACATAAGTATCGGTGTTGATAGCATATCTTGTATCACTGTCGGTATTTACTTCTGTAGCATTGAAAGTAATAGTATTATTATTGATAGCGAGTGACATTCTATCACCAGCTTCTAGTGCAACAAATGGAGCAGTTGCATCACTTCCAGTTAAGATGAGATTCATCTCTCCTGAAAGACCTTCTGCGGCCGAGAATGTATATGTGGTATTTTCATCGCTACCACTACCACCACCACCCGAGATGGTGATGCTACCACCGAGAGGTACAGCAGTCCCGTTAATATTGATGCTGCTGTTGATTAGAGAAGAGTTTGGAATACTTTGAATGTTATTACCAGCACTTCCTGCTAGCGACATGGTGCAATTAGTAAATGTTTTGTTGCTAATACTTTGTGTGCTAGTCCTGAATACATCTCCATATTGTGGAATGACTACAGTATTTCCTAGAGGGATATCTGTATCAACACCATTAATTCTAAATGTATAGCTATCATATTGTAATTGATCGTTGGTGATACTACTATTTTTGATACTTGGCGAGATAGTTAAACTATCTAAAGTATCAAATTGTAGTTGATTGCTATCCAGAAACTTAATTTTAATGGTGCCAATACCACTACCACCAGCAATTAGGTTAAGGGAGGCACCATCTGCCTGATCTTCTGCTTCAACGATGTAGGTAGTGTCTGAGTCAATACCGCTTCCTCCACCACCTCCACTAGTGAGAGTGCGCCACTCAACTGTGGTACCATTGGTCGTTAATACTTGACCATTAGATCCTAGAGACCCACCAGCGTAGATACCATTACCTGTAAGGTCTAGGTTATCATTCTGAGAAATTTCTTGAATCTCTTTGGTGTCAGGATTAACAATAAGAGGAAAACGGTTTGCCATTACACGAACACAAAAAAGTTTCTATTTATCTTATTTATGCGTTGGGGTCCTAGGGGGGCTTGACAGGGGTGGAAAACCGTAGTATGATAAATAAGTCAACAGGTTAAGGAATGTAAACATTTCTAATCTTTTGTAACACCCCAAACCGAGACCTATAGGGTGTATAAAGCACGTCTCTCATATCCTGTCTGAGGGTGACAGGAAATAGTAACTCCACCATTTCCCTGATGGTTTTACTTCTGTTAAATTACAATGGCTAACTCTACTCTAGTTCAACAACAACAATCTGGATGGGAATCATTCTGCGAATGGGTCACATCCACTAACAACCGCCTCTATGTGGGTTGGTTTGGCACACTGATGATTCCAACTCTGTTGGCAGCAACAATCTGCTTCATCGTTGCCTTCGTCGCTGCTCCCCCTGTGGACATCGACGGCATCCGCGAACCCGTTGCTGGGTCGCTCATGTATGGAAACAACATCATCTCTGGTGCAGTTGTTCCTTCTTCCAACGCAATTGGACTTCACTTCTATCCCATCTGGGAAGCAGCGTCACTCGACGAGTGGCTCTACAACGGTGGTCCTTACCAACTCGTAGTCTTCCACTTCCTCATTGGCGTCTTCTGCTACATGGGTCGTGAGTGGGAATTGTCCTATCGTCTGGGTATGCGCCCTTGGATCTGTGTTGCTTATTCTGCGCCTGTCGCCGCTGCTACTGCAGTGTTCTTGGTCTATCCATTCGGTCAAGGTTCTTTCTCTGACGGTATGCCGCTCGGTATCTCGGGCACCTTCAACTACATGCTTGTCTTCCAAGCAGAGCACAACATCCTCATGCACCCCTTCCACATGCTTGGAGTCGCAGGTGTCTTTGGTGGGTCCCTTTTCTCTGCGATGCACGGCTCGCTGGTTACGTCGTCGCTCGTGCGTGAGACTACTGAAAACGAGTCTCAAAACTACGGATACAAGTTCGGTCAAGAAGAAGAGACCTACAACATCGTTGCTGCACATGGATACTTCGGTCGTCTGATCTTCCAGTATGCATCGTTCAACAACTCCCGTTCGCTCCACTTCTTCC
>Ga0213859_10000565_pt1 | contig 16867 bp, 16 predicted proteins | sample PICome_2_FD_160133 | JGI IMG/M metagenome (GOLD analysis project Ga0213859, IMG submission 160133) | Coastal seawater microbial communities near Pivers Island, North Carolina, United States - PICO304 | ecosystem: Environmental > Aquatic > Marine > Coastal | place: USA: North Carolina... | reverse complement strand
TATCCCTTGGGAGGGGAATTACTCATCTTGGCTCGAACAAAAAGACGCTCGCCTTGAACAAGAACAAAAAACTGATGCTTCTCGCAAGCGCTCGATCAAAAAAGAATTGGAATGGGTACGAACAAACCCTAAAGGCCGACATGCAAAAAGCAAAGCAAGGATGGCTCGATTCGATGAATTGCAAACTAAAGAATTTCAACAACGCAGTGAAACTCAAGAAATTTACATCCCCCCCGGCCCTCGATTAGGTGACTCCGTTATCGAAGCCATTAATGTTAGTAAAGCCTTTGGCGACCGCGTCTTGTACGACAACCTGAATTTCAGGCTTCCTCAAGGGGGCATTGTGGGCATTATCGGTGCTAATGGTGCGGGTAAATCCACCTTATTTAAAATGATGGGGGGGTTAGAAGAACCAACGAGTGGAGAAATTAAAATAGGTGAAACCGTCAAACTCGCCTACGTTGATCAATCCCGCGATAACTTGGACGATAACAAAACTGTTTGGGAAGAGCTATCAGGTGGGCTTGATGTCATTACCGTTGGCACGTACGAAACCCCATCACGCGCTTATGCCGGTCGCTTTAATTTTAAAGGTTCCGACCAACAAAAACGCATGGGCGATCTATCTGGCGGTGAACGTAATCGTGTGCATCTCGCAAAAGTTCTTAAAGAGGGCGGCAATGTCCTCTTACTGGATGAGCCCACAAATGATTTAGACGTTGAGACACTACGCGCCTTGGAAGAAGCTTTACTTAGTTTCCCAGGCTGTGCCGTAGTGATTTCACATGATCGTTGGTTCTTAGATCGTATCGCCACCCACATTCTTGCATTCGAAGGAGATAGTGAAGTTGTTTGGTTTGAAGGCAATTATGAAGAGTACGAAACAGACCTGAAACGCCGCTTAGGTGCTGAAGCCGATCAACCTAAACGGCTTAAGTACAAAAAGCTAGCCGGCTCATAATAGCGTCGTTTTTTAAGAAATCAGCAAATTACCTTTGTTCGTAAACCGACTTCTCGTATTAATTCATCACCTCGACAAGTCGGTTTTATTGCTGCTCCTTTATCGCTTAGGCAGCATGCAGAGTGCGGGCCTTTACGTGTTGCTCAGCAAAGTTAAAGGACACATCGAATATTTCACCTTACTATTTTTTAACACTGACAGGTCAAACTCTCTTCAACTAAAACGTTTATTAATGAATTTAACGAGGTTATCGCCTGGGAACATAAGCCAAGTTTTGGTGCCAAAAATCAACCACATAATTGATACGCGCCCGAAGCAATTCTCTATAGGCCGGCAAGTCACTTAAGTGAATCCAGCGGCACTCTATAATGCCTTCTTCATTTTGAGGAACCGTTTCATCGTCTTCACTGTCATATTCCATTAAATACCAATGCGTTTTTTTTAGGTATTTCACACCGCCATGGGTGGTCGTGTGGAAAGTTGAAACGAGTTTTCCTTTGATCGATAACTTATGAGGGTCCAACCCCGTCTCTTCTTCTACTTCTCTAATAGCAGCTATTTCTTTTGATTGGCCCGGTTCAATTCGCCCTTTGGGCATATCCCATTTACCCCGCTTAAACATCAGTAAAACGTGGTGACTTCTATTACGCACTAAACCGCCTGCTGACTCTATCAACGGAAGCCCAATTGTTTCCTCCAGATTCATTCTTTTTTTACCCTTATCATTCTTGTTGTGTTTACCCATGTGCATGCTAGTTCTTAAAATAAAAAGACCTTACCCTTTTAATTCTTTAAGCACGGCAAGTTGCTTCATCGTCAAACCGCTAAATTTAACGCCGGCTATATCAATACTTTGCGATTTAATAACATCTTCTCCGGTCAACGGTTGAAAATCTTTATTACCAAAAAGTCTCACCAAGTGTAGCATGGTCGTTAAGCGAGCCTCTTTTTTATTATTCGCATTAACAATAATCCAAGGAGATCGATTCGATGAAGTCCGCTCAAACATTTGTTCCTTAAATTTGGTAAAAATATGCCATTTCTCTCGAGCCTTTAGGTCATTATTAGAAAATTTCCAGAAAGTTAGCGGGTTTTTAATTCTGTCTTCAAATCGGAAAAGCTGTGTATCTTCTCGGATGGATAAATAAAACTTAACCAACAACAACCCGTCGTCAATTAAAGCGTGCTCCCAATTAAGCACCTTCCTCATAAAATATTTGTACTGACTTTCGGAACAATACCCCATAGCGGGTTCAATCATCGCGCGGGTGTACCAGGAACGATCAAAAAAAACAATTTCCCTTTCTTTTGGCATGTGCTTAGCGTAGCGCCTAAACCAGTTTTTAGATTCTTTTTTTGTTGGTATACCCAGTTCAACCGTTCTAAAATGTGCCGGCATCATGTTTTCATTAAAGCGCTTGATAGTCGAACCTTTTCCCGCCGCATCTCGCCCTTCAAACACAATAGCTAAACGCCCCTTTTTAGCAACAATTGATTGTTGAATTTTCAATAATTCAACTTGTAAGCGCCGTTTTTCAACCTGATAGTCTTTTTCCGTTATATCCTGATAAGGTGTTTCTACCGCCTTGATTTTCTTTAACTTCATACGCAATGAGAAATGATTTAATCAATTTGATGCACCATCTTATCAATTTATTATGATATTTTTGTGACAGTAGATCCAACGACAAAAAGGGAAAAACTAATTCAAGTTTGTCGTCGCAAACCCTTTTCTAATAACGCCTTCTTGAAAGTGTTTTTTTCGATTTATGTTAAAGGCCTCAGGCGCTATGATGCCTTGGATACGAAGCGGCTTCCCCTTAGAATCCGTTAGCACTTTATCAAGGTTAACGACCATTTCCTTTATCGGATTCATATAACGATCCATGATCGTCATTACTCTGGGTCGTAGCTTTGATTCTTCATTAACCTCCAACACCAAGGCAATACGGTTATCGCTCAGTTGCACATAACATCCCGGCGGGAAGACACCCAAACTTTCTATAAATTTACTCACTAAGGGCCGATCAAATTGTTGACCGGCTTGTTGATAAAGAATTTTTGTCGCTTCCAGATGCGTCATTCCTTTTTTATAAACCTTATCACTCGTCAGAGCATCATAGGTATCAGCTATAGCCACAACGTTAGAATAAAAAGAGACTCCCGAATCTTTTAACCCTTGAGGATAACCCTGCCCTTTTATCCTCTCATGATGCGTTAAGGCTGTTTCTATCGCGCCATAAAACATGTTGTCACTAGATTTAAGCAACTCTGCACCCAAAGTTGTATGGGTTTTCATGATCTCAAGCTCATCTGGATCTAATTCAGCCGGTTTATTAAGAATGGACACCGGAATTAACATTTTCCCCATATCGTGCATCATTCCACATAAACCCAAGTTCCTTAATTCCTGTTCGGGCAAGCCAATATGACGCCCAAGCACAATAGACAACATGCTGACATTTAAACTGTGCTGAGCAGTATATTCATCTTTATTTTTTAACTGCATGAGCCATAAATAAGCATCCGGAGATTTCAAAATGCTGTTCACCGATGAGGCAACAGATTCTTTGGCTAACTTAGCATCTATGCCACCACCATTTCTGACCTTTGTCATGAAGTCGGTGATTAAACGATGTGTTGCTTGGTAATGACGGGTTGCACTGCGGATTTCTTTTTCGAAAGAACCCCGTTTTTTTGACGGTTTACCTAGCAAGAGCTGGTTGTTTGCCAACCGACTTTTCGCTGATAAACTCAGTTTGCTTTCTCGAGCCTGGTCAACATAAACGTAATAACAAATATTTTTTAGTACGTTAAGCTCTCGTTCGGTTTTTATATTAAAGCCTTGAAGTTTAAAGGGTGACTCAATCCAAGGGCGATCAAGCTGAGCAACGTACATGCCATCACCGATGGCTCACGTTACTGAAGAACTTCTCATTTCACTAAACACGGAGCTAAATTATTCCTAAAATTGAAACCCCAGTGTTGATTGAGAAATCGCTTGTTCATTCTCACTCATCTCAATGGAAATATCATCAAATAAAGGCGTGGAAAGATAACGCTCACCGGTATCGGGCAACATACATAAAATTGTTGAACCTACTGCAGCCTGTTCAGCAACCTTTATTGCGCCGGCTAGTGTTGCCCCCGCAGAAATTCCTACAAAAATCCCTTCCTTCATTGCCAAGTCTTTAGAACATTGGATCGCTTCTGTTCCATTAATGGTAAGCAACCCATCAATTCTTGACCCGTCAACCACGTCTGATGTTAGTTTCGGAATAAAGTCTGGAGTCCAGCCTTGTATTGGGTGAGGCGAAAAATCAGGATGACTTGCCGCATCACCTTGTGCAGTACCACTCGACAATAAAGCCGCAACTTCAGGCTCACAAACGATGATGTTTGTTTTCGGGCTTTTTGTTTTTAATACGCTAGAGACGCCATTTAATGTTCCCCCCGTCCCGTAACCGGTCACCCAATAATCGAGCGTAGTATCTGAGAAATCATCTAAAATTTCCTCAGCGGTTGTTTTTATATGCATCTGTGCATTTGCTGGGTTCTCAAATTGTTTAGATTGCCACCACCCGTGTTTTTTGGCCAACTCCTCCGCTTTTTTAACCATCCCGGTTCCCTTTTCAGCAGCAGGCGTTAAGACCACGTTTGCACCTAAAAAGCGCATTAACTTTCGTCGTTCAACACTGAAGCTTTCTGACATGGTAATCACCAACGGGTAACCTTTTTGAGCGCATACCATGGCTAAGCCTATGCCCGTATTGCCACTCGTTGCCTCCACAACAGTTTGCCCTGGCTTTAGTTCCCCTCGACGTTCGGCATCTTCAATAACGCCCAATGCGAGTCGATCTTTAACAGAACCCATCGGGTTAAACGCTTCAATTTTGACAAATAAATCAATACCTTTTGGGGCTAACTTATTAATACGGACAACCGGCGTATGACCAATTGTTTCAAGAATATTTTCGTAACGCTTACCCATTGTTATTCTCCTGTTCAGTAAAGGCTTTACTTTCAGCGCACCTAATGTACACCTGAAATTAATTCATTGCCAATTTCAAGTACCTCACTGACCAAATCATTGGCATGGTGCCAATCTGTTCTTGCACCTAAGAAACAAGGGCGAATGACAAATTTATCTCCAACCATTGTTGTACTGGGGATATTCACCCCATTTTTCATCAGTTGCCGATGAATGGTTTTGTTAAGGGCATTTAAATCACCCGCTTTTTCATGCACATAACGAAAACAACAAATCGAGAGGGTTGGTTCAAGTGCAAGTTCTAAATTTGGATGTTCTGCGGCCTGAACAGCCACTTGCCTTGCCATTGCATTGTGACGACAGATACGTTCCGTCATCCCCCTAACCCCAATTTCACGAATCAACGCCCAAACAATGGCCCCACGTGCTGGAGCGGACAGCTCTACACCAAGATCATAATAAGGCACACCCATTCCATCCATTGAGTTTTCGACTTGTTCTTCTTTCACCGTTGTAGTCTCAAGATAATCAGCGGCCCCTTGTGTAAAGGTGTCGTATAACGCCTGATAGTGTTTAACAAAGGTTGCTCCTATACCAACGGGGGCTCCCAACCATTTATGCGCATCTACGGTGACTGAATCAGCCAGTTCAAGGCCTTTATATAAATGAGCCACCTGAGGATCCAATCGGCCTGGTAAACCATAAGCTCCATCCACATGAAACCACACACGATGCTCACGAGCGATTTCAGCAATTTCTTCTATCGGGTCAATAGCGCCCGTATTCGTGCTCCCAGCATTGGCCACAATTGCCACCGGTAACGTTCCCTTGGCTGTATCCTCTTGAAGTTGCCTTTTTAATGCGTCGGGACACATTCGCAGCTTCCGATCTAACTGAACATGCACCATCGCATTGCGCCCCATACCCAAAACAGCCACGGCTCTGTGGACTGTGTGATGGCTTTGCCCTGTAGCGTATACTCGACAGGCCCGCTGCACCCCTTCAGCCGAGGCATCGATACCTATTTGCTGAAAGGCCCATTGTCTAGCTGCCCCTAATCCTATTAAATTTGCCGTTGAACCGCCGCTACTCAACACGCCCTGCATGCCACGCGACAAATTAAACATATCCGCCAACCAATCCAATGCCACGCCCTCTAAATAATTAAAGGCCGTCAAGCCTACGCGTTGTGGGGAAGCGGTAATACCCGCCAAGGTGGCTATTGAACCCATATCAGTCGCCGCTGTCGTAATATAGGACGTACAGCCTGGTTTTGCTATTTGAGAACCATTGGGAATAATGTACTCCCCAAATTCTTCAATGACTTTTTCAGCGCCAATCCCTTTTTTAGGCACAGGGCCGCTCAGTTCAGCTTGCCAGCTTTCTGCATTGCGCATTGCATCAGGGTGCTCAAACCGTTGAAACTGTTCCAAATATGGAACTAAACGATTAAATAAGAAAGAAAGATTGTCACACTCAGCTTGTTCTTTTTTCATCAAACTTTTAGCAAATTATTGTTGTATATTGCAGCTATTCAAAACGACCCATTAAATGGGCGAGCTCGCCTGAACGGTTAATTTAGCAAGGTAATCATAATGAGGACCGTGTTGAATAATCTCACAATCAAAACCACTTTGCTGCGCAGCATCTATTAATAATTCCTCTGAAACATATAACCAACGAAAGGGCGCGCCTTTTATTTTCTTGTACGATAAATTGAACTCAACTTCGCCGTGGTATTTATCATTGAGGTCTATCAAGTAAGAACCGTCGTCCTCTTCGTACATATAAATTAAATCAGAGCTGTCCAATAAAATTTGGCCATTGGGTGCTAATAAAGTTTTTGCCTTCTTGAAGAAGGCATCAAAGCCATCCAGCGTTTTAACTAAGCCAATACCATTCATAAGAAAAAGTAAGGTATCAAAGGCGCCTTCATTAAATTCAAAAAAGTCAGCCAATTTCGCTTTAGAAAGCCCACGTTTCTGCATCACCAAAACAGAATGTGGCGACACATCTATCGCTGTGACATCCATGCCATGTTGCTGCAAATATAAACTGTGTGAACCGGCGCCGGCACCCACGTCTAAAACTTTTCCACTGGCTTGTTGTAAAGCGACTCGCTCTAACTGAGGGCATTCATCAAATGATCTAAAAAAATAACTCGGCGCAAGTGTATCTTTTTCTGCAATATCCATCTCCACCTGAATGTTCGTATCCTCCGATGTTTGATAGAAATCGAGCAGTGCAGATCCAATGGGGTCTTCGTGTTTATTGATGAGCATCAATCAACTATCTACTTTTCTTTTACCGCTACAACATCACCTAACGATTGGATATACGCGACTAACCCATCCAGCTCCTTACCATTAATATTGGCAAACGAAGGCATCATCATGCCGCCTTGTTGAATAACCTTTTTCATTTCATCGGCTAACATGACTGATGTACTCAAATCAAAAAACAGGCCAAATTTCCCCATCCCATCGTCTCCATGACAAGCAGTACACGCTTCACGGTAAATTTGCGCTCCGTTAGCCCCAGCGGCCGGTTGATAGTCACTCGCCATCAAAACTGTAGGCATCAACATCAACACCAATAATAGCTTTTTCATTTAATTTTTCTCTTTTTGGATTCGTTGCTTCTTTTTTTCTATACGGTGTTGTTCGATTAACTCTTTCATTTCACCGCCTATATGCTCTTCACCACGCTCTTTGGCTAAGTCAATTTGATGTTGGCGTTCAATATAGCGGGCTTTTTGCTCTGCATTTGTTTTATCAAAGCAATGATGGCAGCTAACCCCCTGCTGATAATGTTCATGCAATTTATCTTCAACAGTTATCGGCATACGGCAAGCATAACATTGCTCATATTGCCCTTTTTCTAACTGGTGATTAACTGAAACACGATTATCAAATACAAAACACTCACCTTCCCATTGCGAATCACTTTCGGGCACGTCTTCCAGGTACTTTAAGATCCCTCCCTCCAAATGAAACACTTCATCAAACCCTTGTTGTTTAAGATATGCTGTTGACTTTTCACAACGGATCCCACCGGTACAAAACATGGCCACTTTCTTATGTTTTTGAGGATCAATATTCTTTTTTACATACCCTGGAAACTCGCGAAAAGTTTCTGTTTTAGGGTTTAACGCGCCCTTAAATGTCCCAATCGCCACCTCATAGTCATTTCGTGTATCCACCAACAAAACATCTGGATCATTAATTAGCGCATTCCATTCTTTTGGTTTAACATAAGTGCCGACAATGTGATTAGGGTCTATGTCTTCCACACCCATCGTAACGATTTCCTTTTTCAATTTCACCTTGGTTCGATTGAAAGGCTGCTCATCAACATATGATTCTTTATGTACGAGCGTTTTAAATTCGTTTTTATTTTTTAACCAAACTAACAGATGATCAATCGCCTCACGCTTACCGGCAACGGTGCCATTAATACCCTCCGCAGCCAGCAGCAAAGTTCCTTTAATACCATGGCGCCGCATCAGTTTTAACAGGGGCTGCTTTAGAGCGGTATGACCCTCTAATCGTACAAAGTGGTAGAGTGCGCAAACAACGTATTGCTGATCTTTCATGACTGTCCTCAAGTTAGAGCTCGCTGGAACGTAAATCCAGTGCTATAGCAAATCATTATACCAAATGGAGACCTTGCTAAAAAACTCCCAAGGCCTATAAACATTATCTCTTTGATTTAATCATGTAGGCAAAAACTTAAACACCTGTTTGCTTTTTTTTGATTTAGCTCATTGACTCAAGTAGCGCTATTCACCGATAGTTTTAACACTAAAAAACGGCTCTTCGAGCCGGTTTAACATGTTACAGGAGATTAGCAATGGCATTTTTAACACATGGATTATCCATTGGTATTGAAAGAATGAATACCCACTTCTTTCTCACACTCAAGGCGGTTGGAAAACTTACCCATGAAGATTACACCGTCATCACCCCTATGATTGACTCAGCTTTATCCACCGTTAAGGAACCAAACGTTAACATACTAATTGATGCCACTGATCTGAAAGGGTGGGAACTGAGGGCCGCGTGGGATGATTTCAAACTCCGCCTAAAACATGGCTCTGAATTCGATAAAATAGCAATTTATGGCAATAAAAATTGGCAAGAAATCACCACCAAACTCGGTTCATGGTTTATTTCTGGTGACGTTCAGTATTTTGACCATTTACAAGATGCGCTCTCTTGGTTAGATAAATAGCAAACTCAACATATTTGACTTTTAACCCACCTTAATTCGATAAAAAAACACTCGTGGCAAATAATCGGTATCTCTGTTTCGATGATTGGTGCTTATACCCCCATAGCCATTTTAAGAGGCGGGTTAATGGCCTCTCTTGCCGCTTACTCATATATTAAATTAGGCGTGTATTACAAAGACGAGGGCGCAACCTATTCTTTTATTTGCATGTCGGCATTCGCAATCTTGCTCACTTTAGCAGGTAGCCTTCAAATTATTCTTGAATTTGGCAACATAACTTTTTTATTGGTCTCAATATTAATGGCTTTTGCACATTTTAAAATTCGCCACCTGACTGACTCATCACAATTTGGCTGACTTTAATCGCCATCACTGGACTACTCCTCGGTACATTTCTGATTGTTTATTATGCATTCAAAAAACAGCCTGAACAATTAATCTTCATTGGGAGTATTTATTTATCACTAGCCTTTGGAGCGTGACTTTTTTCAAACAAAACTCTTTTAAAGCATTCACACTAAGAGCTACATGACAACATAGAGCAGCCTACTTTGTATTTTGCCCAGTCTGGCCTCTTTTGATTGAGGTGCTCTTTATCGGGTTGCTCCTCGTAAGGTTGACTTAGCACATTAAGCAATTCATTGACCATACTATGATCACCTTGCTCTGCTTTATCTATTGCCAACTGTGCCAGGTAATTTCTTAACACATATTTGGGGTTAACGTTATCCATTAACGTTTTTCGTTCTAGAGCACTGGACGGATCTTGTTGACTTCGTTGAGCATATTGCTCAAGCCAATCGGTGATCATTTTTTCTGATTCTTTATCCATTTCTTCAGCATAAAAGGCCGGCCTTAGTTGCTCTAAAGCCTCTATTGCCTTAAACGTCTCACGGTGTAATTGAACGTCCGAGAGCCGCCTGAAGAAAATAGTCATGTCGGTTTCGAAAGCATTAAAAAACAACAATAATTGCTTGATCAGTTGATTATCCTCTACCCGTTGAACCGATGAAAAGCCCAACTTTTGGGTCATCATTCTCAACCATTTTCTGGCATAACGGTCTGCATAAGCATTCAGTGCTTTTTCTAAAGGCTTAACTTCATTGATTAGCGGGTAAATGGCATTGGCTAACTGGTAAAGATTCCAATGTGCTATTTGAGATTGCTGTCCAAAAGCATACCGATGATGCGTCGCATCTGTCGTGTTAGGTGTCCAATTCAAATCATAGGGCTCTAACCAGCCATAGGGTCCATAATCAATGGTTAAACCCAAAATCGACATATTATCGGTATTCATCACGCCATGTACAAAACCAACGCGCATCCATTCCACCACCATATCGCAAGTCAACCGACACACTTCCTCAAACCATTGGATATAGGTCATTGTGCCCGGTTCGGGCAAATGTGGAAAATCCGTGATGATTGTATGATCAACAAATTGCTTTAATAATTGAGCATCTTGTTGCGCATAGTATTGAAAATGGCCAAAACGAGTAAAAGAGGGAGCCAATCGGCACACAACCGCTCCAGGTTCTGGAGCAGGGTTGCCATCATAAAGCATATCACGCACAACCTCTTCACCCGTGCTCAACAAACTTAATGCACGTGTTGTGGGCACGCCAAGGTGATACATGGCTTCACTGCATAAAAACTCTCTGACAGAAGAACGCAGAACAGCCAAACCATCTGCTGTTCTTGAATAAGGTGTTGGGCCAGCCCCCTTTAATTGTAACGCCCATCTTTCCCCTTTTTTATTGACGATTTCACCCAGATTGATCGCTCGACCATCGCCTAACTGTCCCGCCCAATGACCAAATTGGTGGCCGCCATAGCTGGTTGAATAAGTCGCCATTCCGTCTAACTGCTCATTACCTGCAAAGATTTGAGTAAAGCGCTCACTTTCACAATCTTCTTTAGTCAAATCCAATAATTGCGCAGCCTCCTTTGAATAACTTACTAATGATGGTGAGATCATCTTCTTCGGTTTTACCCAGGAGTAACACGCGCCTTGAACTTGTCGAGGGTAGTTATCAACAATGCTATCAGCCGGTAATTGCTGCACAAATTGATTATCAAATGTCATACCTTTCATAAAACAGGTCCTTCTGGTTGCAAGTCGGCAAATATAAAACCCTCTCGCTCCACTACGTCCCCTGTTGAAATATTTATTGGTTTTTTGAACATGGGGCCCGCGTAGGTAAAGCTATGGAACTCACCATTTTCACCACATGGATCAATACCGCCTGGCAGATCATCTAAAAACTGTTGATTAAACTCCCGACCAGCGAAATTTGCAGATAATTTATTAGGGTCAATGCAAGTAATCCGCGTTTTTAATCCCGCACCAATCATCTTCTGCGCCAACTTCTCAGTCGGTTCTAACCACAATGGAAACATGGGTGTTAATCCCGTTCCTTTTAAATTTTCTTCACGGTATTGGCGAATATCTTCTAAAAACAAGTCGCCAAACGCCATATGTGTCGCACCTATCTGTTGAATGGAATCAAAAAAACCATCCATCGCTTGATTATATTTCTCATTACTGCACGGGTGAGGAATATTAATAATGTGTAACGGCAAATTGGCAGCAGCTGCCTGTTGTTCCAATAACACAAGACGAACAGCATGCATTGCAACCCGTTGATGCGTCTGGTTAACCGTTGTAACCAGACCTAACAACTCAACGTCGCTCCTTTGCTGAAGTTCGTATAAAGTCCACGCGCTGTCTTTCCCACTGCTCCACGATAGAAGAGTTTTTTTCATGCGCATCACTTCTCAAGGCGAGCTTCAAAATTTTCTATTTTCGCTCTGATAGCCTCCGGTATAGCGGCACTTTGCTGTTTCACCATATCAAACCATACCATGATCCCTTTGCTTGTTGACACAGGTTCTTCTACCCCTTCAACATAAATATTGGCCAGGATAGTGGCACTTTTATTACTCATTTTATTGATACGGCTGCGCACCTCAAGCAAGGCGGGATAGTGCACTTGTTGCAAATAACTACACTGAATATCGGCTAAAACCCAGCCGGATTCCATACCGGCCTTCAAGTTTAAACCCATCACATCGTTACAATAAGCCACTCGGCCAGATTCAATATAACGAACAAATTCAACGTTATTAATGTGCCCATAGACATCCGCATCTCCCCAACGAACAGATAATGGAAATACGTGTGAAAAATCTTGCTTACTCATTAACCGCCCCTTCATTCGTTAAAAAAATCATTTGAGTTTGTTATTATACCTCTTTGCATAAGAGACATTTTTAGTCTAACTGTATTAAATATGCTCATTAATAAAAATAATAAATGCTTACTGTTAAGTTTATTTCTCTGCTTCTTCTTAAAGAGTGCACCTGACGTTTTAGCCGACACTTCTCCAGAAAAGATCAATACGCCGTTAGCTGAGCACAGCCTCAAAAATGGTCGAGTTACAAGCCTTATTATGGAGATGTTTCCCACGGCCACGCATATTGGTAAAAAAGATAACAAACAATCTGTATGGCCTGTATACATGAGATCACAAAGAGTGGGTTATGCTTTCGAAAGTAAAGATTTTACCCAAATACAGGGGTTTGCCGGGGACATTATTAATTTGCTCATTGGCCTTGATAATGAAGGAAAATTGAAGGGTGTGAGCATATTATTTCAGCATGAACCCATCTTTATGCATGGCCTAGGCTCCGAAGCATTCGATAAATTTCTTTCTCAATACCCGGGGCACTTCGTTTCTGAACGAATTATTGTTGATAGCGGCCGTTCTCATTCTGTTGTTTCTAACAGTGGAGGCGACCTGATTTTTGACGGTGTTACCAAAGCAACCGTCTCTGTTATCGCTGCAAATGACACCTTGTTAACTTCAGCCTTAGAAGTGGCTCGCAACGTATTAGGTAAATTTATTCAAGAAGCCTCCTCTCAACCCAAAATGGACCTGTTTGAACCCCTTTCTTGGCAACAATTATTAGACAAAAAATTTGTTGGGCATTGGACAGTGATGCGGGATCAGCTTGAAAATGAACTAGGAAGAAAGCTGGCAGATTACCCCGATTATGGTTTTGAAGACCCCGAGATGAAGGTTATCTCCGAGGTTTACTATGCCTACTTAAATCCGCCAATCATCGGAAAGAATATTTTAGGTGAACAGGACTATGCACGTTTATTAACAACAATTGAACCGGGGGAACACGTTATTGGCGTGATGTCTAAAGGGCCTTATGATTATTTAGAGGAGGGGTTTAGGCCGGGAAAAGTACCAACGCGCCTCTCCTTCTACCAGAATGAACTCCCTGTTTTGATCAGGGATATGGATTTTTTCCGGTTTTTTGAGAAAACCCTCCCCGAGACCATCCCTGATTTACCTAATTTTAAATTATTAAAAATTAGTGGGCATGCCGGTTTTAACCCAGCCCAACCCCTCACCATTCAGATGAATTACGATTTACGCCAAAATCATTTAATAGGCGATAACATCAATCAACGAAGCCAACACCAACTCCCTTCGACCCTTTTTATTAAAGCAGACGCTCTTGAAGAAGAACCTGAACCCATTTGGAAGCGTTTATGGCGTTCCAGACTCGTTGAAATTTTCATCACTCTTGCCTCTTTAACGTTACTGAGCTTGATATTTATTAAACAACGGACTTTATCTAAATACCCCAGACTTATTCGTTATGGCCGCTGGGCATTTTTATTCTTTACACTGTTTTTTCTTGGCTTTCATGCACAAGGACAATTATCCGTTGTCAATATCTACACTGTTCTACTCTCATTAAGGGATGGTTTTAAGCTTGATGTCTTTCTGTTAGACCCTATTTTGTTTATTCTTTGGCTTTATACGTTTATCACGCTATTTATCTGGGGAAGAGGTGTCTTTTGCGGTTGGTTATGCCCCTTTGGCGCCTTACAAGAAATGATCGCCTGGGTAGCTAAAACATTAAAAATCCCTCAATTCAAACTCACTGCGCCTTCTCACCGAAAATTACAAAATTTAAAATACTTTATTGTGACTGCTCTTTGCGTTATTTGTTTTTATGATTTGGCATTAGCTCAAACTTTGTCGGAAATAGAGCCCTTTAAAACCACAATTACTTTGGGGTTTGACAGAGAATGGTATTTTGTTGTCTTTGCTGTGAGTCTTTTGACTATCGGCCTGTTTGTTCATAAATTCTATTGCCGATATGTCTGCCCTCTTGGAGCCGGCCTCGCCATTTTAGGACGTTTTCATTTGTTTAAATGGTTAGATCGGAGAAAAGACTGCGGTAAACCTTGCCAAGTTTGCCATGTGCGTTGCGACATCAAAGCCATTAAGAAAACAGGGCAGATAGATTATAGCGAGTGTATCCAATGTCTGGAGTGTCTTGTTATCTATAACGATCAGCAACAATGCGCCCCCGTTATGCTTAAAAACAAACGAGCCTTCAAACCAGTCGTTAAATGACCTTAATGCATTATGTTTTATCTACAAACAAAATAAGTCTTGTTTCGTCTTGCATAAATATAGCTCAACAATTAATTTTAATCTCTCCCTATTGCACACCGCGTTCTATTTCACCTTGTTTATTTAAAACACGCTTAACAATTTTACCTGCCCCATTTTTAGGTAAGGCATCCATAAAGAAGACTTTTCTCGGTACTTCGTAATTCCCTAAGTGTTGGCGGCACCACCGACGAATATCCGCAGACTCTATTTCAAAACCTTCTTTCAAGGCGATATAAGCCACAGGGATCTCACCATGTAACTTATCAACTTGCCCTATCACCGCAGCTTCTAGAACGGCCTCATAGCGATACAGGACTTCTTCGATAATTCTTGGATAGACATTCATGCCGTTAACAATAATCATGTCTTTTTTTCGATCAAGAATACTGAAATAGCCCTCTTCATCTTCTGTTCCCAAATCACCCGTTAAGAACCAGTCTTCAAAGAATGAAGCTTCCGTCGCCTCTGGTAACTTCCAATAGCCTTTCATGACATTATCCCCTCGAACAGCTATTTCACCGATCTGGCCTAATGGCATTTCTTCACCCTGCTCATCAAGAATTTTCATTTCTACACGTGGCACCGGTTTTCCTACCGTTCCCACTTTTCTAACACCCCCTACAGGATTCACACAAGTGACTGGGGAGCATTCCGTTGGCCCATCACCTTCATAAATAGCTACACCAAATTTTTCTTCAAAACGCTTTAATACATCAACAGGCATTGACGCCCCCCCCGATACACATAGTTTTATTGAGTTAAAGCGCTTTGCTTTATCATCCGACGTATTCAGTAAGACGTTATACATACTTGGAACTCCAAGAAAAACAGTGCTTTGTGTTACTTCTATTGTATGAAGTAAATTGTCAGGCTCAAATTTAGCAATCGGTACAAAGCAGCAGCCGTGTGTTAAGGGCGTTAACATGCCAACAGTGGCAGCAAAAGCGTGAAACATCGGCAGCACCAGGATAATTTTTTCTTTTCCCGCTTGCCACTTCATCGCTTCAAAAACGCTGGCCGTGTTACTAACCAAGTTCTGATGCGTTAACATTGCTCCTTTTGGCTTACCCGTGGTTCCTGACGTATATAAAATCGCAACCAAATCATTTTTCGGATCAATGGATATTTCAGGGAGAATGCCATTATTATCAAGAAAGCGTTCCCAATCTATTGCTTCTTTCGAACCAGAACCGACACAAATGCTCAATACAGGAAAACGGAGGGCATTTAAAATATCATGCATGTTAGATTGAAAGAGCTCATGATAAATTATGCCAGTGACGTTCGCATTGTCCATGACATAAACAATTTCAGCAGGCTTTTGCAGCAAATTAATCGGCACAACAACCGCTCCGGCTTTTACAATCCCCATATACGCGATTGCAAATTCCAGACTATTAATGCAATACAAGGCGATCCTGTCACCTTTTACAACGCCCTGTTTCAGTAGCCCAACAGCAAATTGATCGGATGCCTTTTTTAATTCTAAAAAAGTATGAGATTGATCGTTACTGATAAGCGCTGAACAATCCGCATATTTATTCGCTGTAGCATTTAAAACTTCAATCAAAGACAGTTCAGTCATCACACTGATGCTCTCTTAATATGACTAATAAGTCTCTCATTTTTGACTCCTCCATTTCATTTAATCGCTTGTTAAGCGCCATTATTTGTTTTTTTATAGAATAATTTTGTTCGACGTTATGCACCAAATCTCTATACATTTGATGGGCAAGTAACTCTTTTGAAAAAACTGTTCCTTGCCTAATCAGGTAATAAAAAATAACCCGAAGTTGAGACAATGACAAGTCGTAATGATCTGACAGATCAGGCTCTTCAATAACGGGTAAATCAGGAAAGTGCTCTCTAAGATTTATAACAAACAAACCACTGCCATTCTTACTCAATGGCCGACCACGGGGCGATTTAATCGGCACTGTATTTAATCCACAACTCGGAGAACGAGTCACCAGATCAAAACCAGATAAAAAACTTAAACCAGCCACCTGCTAGTTGGTTGGTGACATCCAATGAAGCGTCATCTCGGCCAAGGCCTTTATGAAATTTAACTAACTCGATCGGTGGCCTAGGAATAGATAAGCCGGATTCAACTTCTGGGCAGACCGAGTAGAGTTCAAAGCAATCTGCTAAATGCAAATTGCAGGTTTCTGAGTATTTTGACCGACCATCTTAACG
>Ga0213859_10000559_pt1 | contig 16914 bp, 21 predicted proteins | sample PICome_2_FD_160133 | JGI IMG/M metagenome (GOLD analysis project Ga0213859, IMG submission 160133) | Coastal seawater microbial communities near Pivers Island, North Carolina, United States - PICO304 | ecosystem: Environmental > Aquatic > Marine > Coastal | place: USA: North Carolina... | reverse complement strand
AGGAAACATTATGAGCAAAGTTATCGGTATCGACTTGGGCACAACTAATTCGTGTGTGTCTATTCTAAGCGGAAAGGATCCGCAAGTAATCGAAAATGCAGAAGGCGCAAGAACTACACCGTCTGTTGTAGCATTTACAGCAGAAGGACAATTAGTAGGTACCCCTGCAAAAAGACAACAAGTTACTAATTCAAAAAACACAATCTACGCAGCAAAAAGACTTATAGGTAGAACCTATAATTCAAAAGAAGTTGTGAATGATAAGAAAACATTACCATACAAAATTGTAAAAGCAAAGAATGGTGATGCTTGGGTACAAGCAGATGGCAAAGATTATTCACCATCTCAAATTTCTGCATATGTTCTTCAAAAAATGAAAGAAACAGCAGAAAGGTATACAGGCGAAACTGTAGACAAGGCAGTGATTACTGTTCCAGCATACTTCAATGATGCACAACGTCAAGCAACTAAGGATGCAGGTAAGATTGCAGGATTAGAAGTTCTACGTATTGTAAACGAACCAACTGCGGCGGCACTAGCATACGGGCTTGATAAAAAGCAATCAGGCACAATTGTTGTTTATGACCTAGGTGGTGGTACATTTGATGTGTCAGTACTTGAACTAGGTGATGGTGTATTTGAAGTTAAGGCAACTAATGGTGATACAGCACTTGGTGGTGAAGACTTTGATGCAACACTTACACAATACATTATTGATGAATTTAAAAAAGAATCAGGTGTTGATGTAGGAACTGACAATCTTGCACTACAGCGTGTGAGAGAAGCAGCAGAAAAAGCAAAGATTGAACTGTCAAGCACAGCACAGACTGACATCAGTCTACCTTTTATTACAGCAGATGCTTCAGGACCTAAACACTTGAATGTAAAAATTACTCGTGCTAAATTTGAAAGTTTAGTAGACGAATTAATTACACGTTCAATTAAACCTTGTGAACAGGCATTGAAAGATGCAGGCGTTAGCAAGAATGATATTACTGATGTAATTCTAGTTGGTGGACAAACACGTATGCCTAAGGTAATCGAAACTGTTCAAAACTTTTTTGGCAAGGAACCTAACAGAGGTGTAAACCCAGATGAGGTTGTTGCAATGGGTGCTGCTATTCAAGCAGGTGTATTAAGTGGTGATGTTAAAGATGTGTTGCTACTTGATGTTACTCCATTATCACTAGGTATTGAAACACTAGGTGGTGTTAGCACAAAACTAATTGAAAAGAATACAACTATTCCTACAAAGAAAAGTCAAGTGTTCTCAACAGCAGAAGATAACCAAAGTGCTGTAACAATTAAAGTGCTACAGGGTGAAAGAGAAATGGCTGCTGACAACAAAGAGTTAGGCACATTTAATCTTGAAGGTATTGCTCCAGCACCAAAAGGTATGCCACAGATTGAAGTTACATTTGATATCGATGCTAATGGTATTGTAAATGTATCTGCAAAAGACAAAGGCACCGGCAAAGAACAGAAAATCTCAATCAAGTCAGACGGCGGACTAAGCGAAGCAGAAATTGAACAGATGGTCAAGGATGCTGAAGCCAACAAAGAAGCCGACAAGAAGAAACGTGAACTTGTAGATTCCAAAAACCAAGCGGATTCTTTGATCAATTCGGTTGATAAAAATCTTAAAGAACACGGTGATAAGGTTGACACAGCGGACAAAGATGCTATAATTAGTGCTAAAGATGAACTAGCAGAAGCAGTTAAAACTGACAATGTTGATGACATCAAGAGTAAAATTGAAGCACTTACACAAGCATCAATGAAACTTGGTGAAGCAATCTATAAAGCACAACAGTCTGAAACTGAAACTGCCAAAGAGGAAGAGAAAAAAGATGAGGACATTGTTGATGCTGAATATGAGGAAGTTGACAAAAAATAAGGCAGGTACTGATGCCTGAATTATTTCCATTATTTTCAAGGCCCATTTTCAAAACAAATATCGAAACCAATATGGTGGTTTTAGATAAAGTTAAATGGGCCAAGAACTACACAAATAATATTAGTGAGTCGCAGAATGTTTTAGATTTACCAGAGCATTCTGCGCTCAAACACGAATGTGAAAAAGCACTTAATGATTATTTTTATAATGTTATGGGTGCTGAAGAATATGTAAAACTAAGAATTACTGAATCTTGGTTTAACAAAACTGTTAATGGTGAACAACATCATAGACATTGGCATCCTAACAGTTTGTACAGTGCTATTGTTTATTTAGAATCTGATCCTAATAGTGGATTCACAACTTTCCTTACAAGTAATTTTGATACAATAGAATATGATATCAAAGACGCTAATCTCTATAATAGTAGAACTTGGTCATTCGGAGGATCAAAAGGAGATATGTTAATCTTTCCTAGCAATGTAGAACACTACGTTACTCCATACGAAGGTAAAGAACCAAGAATCACTTTGAGCTTCAATACATTTGCTGAAGGTGTAATTAATAAAAACAATTTAACTAGATTGGAACTATAATGAAATTTGCATATTTTAATCCAACAGTACTAGCAGTTGATGATGTGCCTACAGATCTGTTTACACAGATCAAAAGTTTAGTAGAACAAGCACATACACATTCACAGTATAATGATGAAGGTGATCCTACTATTAGTATTAGAGGCGGACAACAAATACATCTTGTTCCTAATAAATTTAATTTAGATACAAAATTGCTGAAAGAATTTATTGAAGATAGATGTAAACATTATGTTGATAATTTAAGCAGAGCAACAGGCGTAAATGATTTAAACGGTTTTGAACCACAACTGGTAAGTGCTTGGACTATTAAACAGAAGGCAGGAGACTATCAAGCATTACATAATCACGAAGCACATATAAGTGGCAACATTTATATTGATGTTCCAGATGAAGATCCAGAATCTAAACCAAGTGATGCCAATATTGAATTCCGATTTCCAGTAATTAGAAATCCAGCACATTTTATGTTTACTGACCAATGGAGATTCAAACCAGCAATTATGAAAATGGTTGTATTTCCTAGCCATATTCCGCACACTGTTTATCCGTGGAAAGGCACTGGTGAAAGAACTATTTTGGCTTGGGATGTAAAATTAATGTCCAAAATGGCAAATCAATAGTTGACAAACACAATAAAGACTGCTATATTAGTATTTGTTGTTTAGGAATACTTGTATTCCAAAAACAACCGGGGAAGTAAAGGGTAGACGAGAGTGGACCCGATATTGAGTAATCAATGTCTCCAAACACATATAGGACTTGAAATCCTTGACTGTGTGATCCGGTGCAGTAGGGCTTGTTTTATTGTTCGCCGGAAGTAAACAGTTTATGCACTTTGTTCGTGTGTAGATTGCTAGGTCGTAACAGACTGTTGAATTTTGTTCAGTCCATTACTTGACCTTTTACTGAACCGTCAACTTATAGAAAGGTACGTTATGGCAAGAGTATTTGTAGAAGAGGCAATAAAAAAGACAGGCAATAGTCCATATGAATTAATACAAATGGCAGCAAAGAGAGGCAGAGAAATATCAAAAGGTAGCAAACCATTAGTCGAAGTAAAAGCAAAAGACGAAAAATCAGCAGTTACAGCACTGAGAGAAATAGAAGAAGGTTTGTATACCAAAGATCATTTTGATGGCAAGATTAAATCTGCAGAACAATTAGCAGAAGAGGCAAAACAGAAAGAGGAGGCCCAAGAATATGAATATCAACCTACGCAAAGCGAATAACGTCCAAACCAGCATCCAAGATGCTATCAACTCAATCGAAACCGTGATGTCGGTGGAGATCAACGAATTCCAGGATCCCGTAAAGGAGATCCAGTCAGCGAACGACGAATTGTTCGCAAACGATGCACGTAGGATGAAACTCCTGCAGGCATTCTATAACATCCGTGCCCTAGTTGCAACGGCAAATGCGAGTTGTGGAATCTCCACTAATCTCGCCAAGGCTGCTTTCATCGAAAAGCGCCTACAGCAATTATCATCAATCGCAAGCCAAAGGCCCGTGACTGATATGGAAGTTATCAAGGGTCGCCTTGATAAGATCAAGGCACGTGATGACAAGGAGTATTACGGTGCTAGAGATACCGTATCAACTTCTGTTGTTGGTGCTGAGCAGATTACTCAGGCCAAGGCGCAGATCAAAGACCTGCGAAAACAAAAGCAGAAGATCAATGATGAGAATCTTGATCTAAACTTCAAGACAGAAATTCCTCTAAATGAGGATACCGTTAAGACTCTAACTGAGGAGGGTATTCTATGAGGCAGTTCATAGTTAATAGTTGGAATGGCGTAATGGATTACAAACATAATCCTCTTAAAAATATTCCAGACTTACAGGTTAGACATATGGTAATGCAGGTGTTAGCATTTATGTGGGCTCTTGCATTTAGTTTGTTTATTATGGACAACTTAACTATATTTGGTATTAGTGCTATAGGACACGTTGCACTAATCGCCGCAGTAGTAATTACTGTAGGAACATTCAAAACAGCAGAAAAACGTCCTTATATGTTTGGTAGTTATCATTCATATGGTAGACAGAGAGGTTACACTATCTATCACGATAAAAAAGGCAATCCACAAAAAGTTTATTTTGATGAAAATGATCCAGGTGGAGAACACGCCTAATGATAGAAGTCTACTGGGCTCCGAATTATGATTTTTCTGATATAGATTGGAATATGCTCTATGCAGAGCCAAGTAGCCTTTTTGACATTAATATAAAAAATAAAACAGATGTTGATAAATTTGACAGTATGTTTTATTGTCCTGCTTTTAAAAATCTAGCAAAGAATACTTTAGTTTTTAATAACCCACTAAAGAGTAAATATTCTTTTGACGAATCGGGTAATGTAGTATCAGATATACAATCTGGTATGGCAGCAAATGTAGTTAGAAAACCTAACATAAAAGGAAGAAACTTATTAGAATATAGTTTTACTCCTATACTGTTCAGTGACAAACCACTCACTGCTACAATGACCAGTCCTTGGTTCGAAACACCGAATTATATGAAGTATGGAACAATTGTTCCTGGAAGATATGATATAGGCAAATGGTTTAGAGCAGTAAATGTTGAGTTTCAACTAATGCCTGGCGTAAGAGAATTTGAAATAGATAAAGGCGAACCTTTAGTTTATTTTACATTTGATACCGATGAAACAATCAAGTTTACAAGATTCAAGATGGATGCTGAACTTCGCAGATACAGTGTATCTTGTGCAACTAGCACATCTTGGGAACCTTGGATTCCTTTAGCCGATAGATACAAAAGGTTTAAAGAATCTAGAATGCGTAGTATAATTTTAAAGAAAGTAAAAGAAAACATAGTAGAATGACATTATCATCAGGTCTTCTGTTATTGATGTTTGGTATACCAATTACAGTATTGGTTTTTTATCTAATATTCAAGGCAGAGAAAAAATTTACAGATAACAAAGATAAAGACTAAATTATTATAACGCGGGTGTCGTATAATGGTAATACCTCAGATTTCCAATCTGATGCTAGGAGTTCGATTCTCCTCATCCGCTCCATAATATTATGAAAGTAGCAGTAACAGGACATTATTCAGGATTAGGCAAAGCACTGTTTGATTTATTTGAAAACAGTGTTGGCTTTGATTTAGAAAACGGATTTGACATCAAAAATCTAGACCACCTTAATAATATTGTACACCAAGCAAAAGATTGCGATGTGTTTATCAATAATGCATACAATAATGTAGGACAAATAAATCTATTACAATTATTCTTTGATATTTGGAGATTTGATTCTTCTAAAACTATTGTAACTATTGGCAGCACTGCAAGTGACTATACCGATCTAGATTACGATGAATTTGGATTATATCCAGCACATAAAAAAGCACTAGAAATGTCTTGTGAAATTTTGAATAATACAAACAAGAACTGTAATGTTTTATTCTTTAAATTAGATAAGATTTCAGACTATAAAGAGATTGCAAATAATATTAAAGATGCTATAATAAAATAAAACAAAGGTGGTAACAATGGCAACACAAGAACAGAAACAAGAACTAGTAGACAACATTAAAGGTTTCAGATATTATAGTATTCAAATTAATGGATATGGTGCAGAACACGCATATGCAAAAATTTCAAAAGAGGCTCACGACTTTTGGAAAGAACAAGTAGACGAACACGGTGATTATGATCTTGTGAACTATATGTTAAACGCAGAAGATGGCCAGTTTGATTTTGAAAACATCGAAAGCGTTCCGCCCGAAGCAAACTTTTTAAGTGATGATGAAGAAGGCATAGGCGCTTGTCGACCTTGGTTTGAAATGCCTACAGAATTTGAACACATTCACGCAGTATCATACGACTCTGCACATATGTATGTTTCTGAAGTTGAAAGTGATGAATACAATGCTAAACACATTGCAGATGTAATCGACAATGAGTCACCTAGTGAACTTAATGAAAGAATAGGTGAGGAAACTGATTGGGAATACGAAGTGGTTGAATCCGTAGATGATAATTATCCTGAAAAAGGAACACATATTGTACAAATGCTGTCTATGGAAAAAGGCAATTTCTTTGACGGTATCGTAAAAACTACAGGTGATTTCGATCCTAAGAAACTAAAAATTAAAATTAACGAAGCAGTGAATGGAGAAGACGTTATCTGTGGTGTACTATATGATGGCGTCGAAGTTGATAACAATGGCGGTGACACCAATGGCAAGGGTTACAGTGCCGCAGTTTGGGAACAGCAGTTCTGATGGATGTAATTGATAGTAACGATATATTTAAAAAATTTAACTTTAGTTCTACAATCACACGTAATGATATAAAGTATGCTATGGATGATATTAGAAATATCATCGAATCTGGCAAATACTGGGAAAATTCACCTAAGTATCAAACCAAAGAAAACCTATTTGCTATACAGGATCCTGTATGGTTAAAGTTTAGAATGAGCTTCTTGTTTAGTGTTTTTATGTACTATGGCAAAGAAGTTAGGGTAGGCAATATGCAGGCTTGGAGTTTTATGACTAGCCTAAGTACAGCAGAAGAAAGAGATAAATTATGGCATCATCATCAACATAAGCCATCACCTAAATCTATGAGCGGAATATGGTATTTGCATATTCCTGAAGATGTTAAAGACAGAGACTATTGTGGTACAGAAATAGCACCTAATGGCCCTGAAAAAGAAGGCAAATTCTTTGTAAAACCCACAGAATTTAGTTGGTTAATATATCCTAGCAAGTATTGGCACCGCCCAGGCATTGCACAAAGTGAAAAATATAGGTATATTATTGCAGCCGACGTAGATATACTATCATAGAATAATTACCGTTTAGCTCATAACTGGCATAAATACAACAGTTAAAGAACAGAATGTTGCCAGGAGTTTACACATATGTCACTACAGATTAGAAGAGGCACTGAAGCAGAACGCTTAGTATTAGCATCTCCGCCTCAATCAGGAGAGCTAATTTGGATCACTGATGACCAAAAAATGTACATCGGTGACGGCGTTACACTTGCTAAAGATTTGGTGCCCGTTACAGGATTCAACGCAGAAGACGCTGCGGATACAATTGGTGCTATATTACAAACAGATAGCACACACTTAGGTATTTCATTTGCATACAATGATGCTGCCGGAACTATTAATGCTACAGTAAGTTTAGATTCTCTACGTCAAAACGTAGATATGAACGGACAAGATATCACTGGCAATGGTAACATTAATATCGGCGGTACTATTACTGCAACTAAATTCGTAGGTGACTATCAAGGTTCTATTAGCGCAGATGATTCAACTATTATGGTTGATGCTGTAAATGGCAAATTTAATTTAAATGGCACTATTAACACAGATGTTATTCCTGATGCAAATGAAGCATATGATATTGGTAGTGCAGCAGCAAGATTCAAAGACTTATATCTAAGCGGATCAAGCATCAACTTAGGTGGTGCATCTATTACTACTAATACAGCAGGTGGAGTTAACCTTCCAGCGGGATCAACTATTGATGGTGGCCCTATTGGTGGAGCAGGGGCTGGACAATCTTTAAATGTAGACATTGTTGGAGACGACAGTACTATACTTGTTAACTCAAGTAATAATGTACATCAAGGTGTATTCATTGGTGACGTTACAGGTAGTGTTTATGCAGACGACTCAACTGCACTTGTTAATGCAGTAGATGGAACTGTAACTCTAGACAACGGTAACGTTAGAATTGAAAACAATGCTGTGTTATCAACAGCAGCATCAGGTGATGGTTTTGAATTTGATATTAGTACTTGGACTGAAGCACCTTTTAATACTACTCTAAACGTTTACAACACTAACGAAACTAGTGCTATTAGAATTAACACTGTGAATGGTGGTGCTAACGATGAGATTTCTGGTATTGCTATTAGAGGACACTACGGTGGCTATCCTGGAAGCGGTACAGAAACTAAACCTACAGCAGGTGACTACATTGGTGAATTTGTAGGTACATCATATGATCCTACATTTGGCGGCGGCACACAGGTATTTTCATCAGGTATGTTCTTTAGAACAGACCCTAATGAAGCGATTGCAGATGATACAGCAAAAGGGCAAATTGAATTTGTTACTAACTCAGGTACAGGAACTGCTATTGCACCTAAGTATCTTGTGTTTGATAGTGCAGGTCAATTAGCGATTAACCAAACATCTGCGAGTGCGACACTAGACGTTAATGGTTTTGCAAAACTTGCTGTGCTTACAGCAGCGCCGGCAAGTCCAGCAAATGGTATGATTGCAATTGCAGACGGTGCTACTTGGGATCCAGCAGGAACTGGTACTCAAGCAGCAGTTGCTTATCTCGGCGGCGGTTGGGTTACGCTTGGTAGCGCATAATTAATCTAAAATAATTTCTTTTACAAATTTAGAATTTTCTGTTTTATGATCTCTATTGAGATAGATTAGTGGTTCATATTCATATACTGGCTTACCATCATTGTCAAAATAATTAGGACCTTGTGGTACTAGGTGCTTAAATGTAATCGTTTCACCTTGAGTATAGGTTCTATCTAGTTCGTGTGTTTTAGAATTAAACCATTCTATAAAATTAGATTGCACTACAATTACTTTGCCTGATTCAGTTTGGTAACTAGGATATAATGCAACAGCATCTATATCACTAAGTTTTAGATTACCTGAGCGTATGTGTATTGATATTTCTTTATATAGATATTGTTCTGAAGGAACACTGAAATTATAGATATAAACTGAATTACTAGAACAAGGTGTTCCGTTAATCTTTACATCTAGTACTGCTTCGGGTGAACTATTAAGTAAGCCAACAAGTCTATAATTCTTATGAATAGAATTCATCTTTCCTTGCATCGTCTACTAGTTTAGCAAATTCTTCGTGACCTACTTTTCTACCATCATAAAGCACATAATCATTAGGTGTTGCACCTGGAAACAATTTATTCATATATGTAATTGTTCTACTCATAGTTCTTTTATCGCCATCTTTTACATTTGTAGGTCTTGCGTGTAATGTGATGTTTTGATCCATAAAAACTATTTCACCATCTTCCCAATTCTGTGTATGAATGTATTCTGGTTTGTTTATTTGTTCCCATAGGTGAGATCTAAACTTCAAACTATCTTCTCTAGACATTCCTCTAAAGTGACTGAAACTATGACTAGGAAATTTGATGCCTTTTCTACCAGAAGCAGTTTGATCCATTAATGGACACTCCATACCAGGAAATGGCACCATATGATATCTTACAATTTCTTTTTGACTAGGAATTAAATCCTTACACATATCGCCGCCGTCCCATTTCCAAACACTGTATAGTTCATCTACCATACTACGATCTTCGTGATTAAGTGCTTCATATGCTGGTGCAGTACACAAGAAAGTAGTTTGACTTCCTCTGCTGCCCCACAAACTCATTAGTCCTATAACTCGTTGTTGATCGTGATGTGATTGCTGATCACTGTGCCAATCTAGTTCTCCGTTTGTAAAGATACCAGTTGGCTTGCCTTTAGCATTCTTTTCATAACTAACACGACTCATACCTTCTTTAAAATCTTTTACAGCATTACTGATATAACCTAAATTAAGTAAAAGTTCTCTCCAATGCCTTCCTGATAATCTTTTTTCACCTACATATTTGTGTAGGATTGCTCTTGAAGGATCACCCCAAAGAGTCATTACTTCGAATAGTCTTTTTTCATCTATCTTTTGTTTAACTACAACAACACATTCTTCGGCACAAACTTTACCTAATTCTTGTGCTTGTTGATCATCTAATAGATCAATATCTGTTACTTCAACAGCGTTGCCGATTTTATTAACTTCCATATTTGTCCTCCAGGAAATTTGCATACTCAATGTATCTGTCATAGTTTAACCTGTACACATTCTGCATACATAATTTAGTTCTTTTGTCTCCACATATGTGAATATTCCGAGATCACAGAATCTTTTGACGTGTTTATCTACTCTGGTCATCCAAGGGCCTGCTTCATTATTTAAATTTGTGCTTACTATTAGATTGGTTCCCCCTTGATTGTGTGCGTATTCAACACCTGCTCTTTGCACATATCTAAACATTATACTGTTTGCACCAAAGTCTCTTTTGAATCCAAGTAGATTATGATGCGTTGGTAGTGTGGCCTGTCTAACTGCAACACGCCAAGTAGTATCATCATATTGTTCTATTCCATTAACAGCAATAATTTTATCTTCGTAGTATCCTACCCAATACTTTACACTATCAATTTTCATTGCTACAAGGCTTTCATTGTTTTTCAAGCCGTGTGCTTTTGCAATACTACAGAACTCTTCTAGTTTCTGCTGTTGGTCAGTTGTGTATTCTTTTACTGTAATCATATACTTCTCTAAATAATTTTTTAATAGCATCTATAAAAGATTTGCATTCTTTAACATAGACTACAATTTCTTTTGTGCCAGTTTCTTTAAGATAAACGTTGGTGCCGTCTTCGGTTACTATATAGGCTTTTGTATTTGGTAGTAGTGTACTTACATATTCTGTACAACTTTCAAAAAAATCACGTTCCTGATCTTTAGGCATTTCAGCACCGATCTTCGCCCAATCACTATCATCTATCCTTTCTTCTACGTCTTTTTCATCTATAAAATCTAATATTTCTATGTTAGGCCATTTCATTGGCTCTCCTTGACAAAGTATTATTGCATCTACCCACATCGGTTTGTCTCTAAAACATAAACCTAAATATCTATTAAGTCCAGGATGTATAACGTAGCCTGTAGATTTTTTAAAAATCTTTTCATTTAAAACTATAGGATCGTTAGGTGTATGTATATAAAAATAAAATGCTTTATCTAGTCTGCGTTTCTCAATTATGTAGAACTCTCTAACTTCAGCCTCGCCTTGTGGCCAATGATGATTTGGAAAGCCGCAGAGTACCTTACCTGTGTATTTTTTATAAAGCATATTCTTGTATAAACCTTTGTGCTTGTTTTTTACCGAATAGTGTTCCATTTATGTTACATTTATTACAAGGACTACAGTTTGATCTTTTACCTTGTGATAATTGTTTTCTATATTCTAAAAGTTTAGATCCTAACCAAATATCTTTTATACTGCTTTTTAAAACATTACCAACGTTGCTTTCTCTTCCCCAATCCTCTGAACATACTAAAACATCACCGTTCCAATCTATAAACATTTTATAAAAAGGAAGATAGCAGTGTCTATTAATATCAAGTTGTTTTTCTTTTTTAATAATATCTATTCTATTGACTAGTTTTAGTTCAAAGTTTTCAGAATAACAATGACGTGGAACAAGTTCTATATCTAATCCTTGTACTAATTGTTCAAGTGTTTGTGTAATATCTTTGTCGTACATACTTACAGTAAGTGTTGTACATCCTGCATCATATAAGTTTTTAACAGTTTCCTTAGTTAAAAAGTCACCGTTGGTGTTTACTTCAATCCATTTTACTGATTGCACTTCTCTGATTGTTTTTATTAATTCGCATAGTTGTTTGTGCAACGTAGGTTCACCAAACCCTACAAATCCTACACGACCATTAAACTTCATTTCAATAAGATCTTGTTTTATTTTTTCTATAGTTTCTAAATTAATCTTAAGACTTTTATTAGGATACAAGTCATCATCGACTCTTGGACAGAATTCACACTTCCTATTACATATTTCAATAGGATTTATTTCAATCATTTTAAGTGTATCAGCAAGGTTAGTTACACCTGTGGTTTGTGTTTCTCTTAGTTGTTCTATTTTAGATTGCATTTTTAAATACCTCTAAATTACACAATGCCATTCGGTGCTTGCCTTGTATTTCTTTTGTTTGTATAACTTCTTCTAAACCTTTAGGAAGATTATTAAACAATACATAGTTTCCCATAGACGGGGTACAATCAAAATTTTCTTCTATGTAATTTCTAGTTTCAATCATTCTAGATGTATGGGGTTTTATGTTGTTTAGTATGTCGTATAAATGATCCTCAACATTACAGGTAGTAATATGCACAGGTCTGATTTCTTGTATTTCTTTTATAATATCGTACGGTCCTATTGCCCAAGCAAATCTCAGTCCTGGCATAGCAATACTCTTGCTTAATGTTTTAAGTACAATAACATTATCTGCTAGACTTACACTTTGGTATGGTGTAAAATCTGCGTATGCTTCGTCTACTATTGCTATCTTGTATTTCTTTACAATACTATCAATGTCTCGATGATAGTGTCCGTTGTTACCATTAGGATTAGCAATATATAAAACATCCTCTCCTTCTTGTATATTATACAGGTTTGAAAATACTTCAACAGGTTTCCAAGTAGGCTTTTCCGATATATCTATTTTGTAATTAAACTTTTTAACTACAGCAAGTACTCTTGTTATTAATTCACCTAATCCTAAACCTATTGCAATATTGATAGGTTGAACATTATGATAATCTGATAGAATATTATAACACCTACCTGCATTTGAATACTTGTCAAACTTCCAATTGTATGAAGGTAGATACTTGTCATAACAAATGTTAGTTGACAAATCAATCTTATTACTGTTATAGGTTTGTATAGTCCAATCAGGCCGCATTGTATCTCACGTGTGTTAGATTATTTTTTAAACTTTCATACATATCTTGTGCAATGTAATCGTGTCCATATAGGCATAGATCACTAGGAAGTTGTTTAGCAAATACTCGCCATTTTTCTTCTAGTGCTTCTGGTTCAACGTTCCAATGCAACATTTCGCTAGACCATATATTAGTTGTCCATAAAACTTTGGTGCCGTGTACTTTGTTGATTTCAGCAAATAGTTTATCGCTTTCATTTACAATATCTATCACATAAAATTTGTGTTTAAGTTTTCTATATCTATCCCATAGTTTTTGAAATGCTAAACTACCGCCGAAGTCCTTTAGTTCTTGTTCCCAGAACTGTTTGTAATTTCCTCTATAGGTGCTGCTGAAATTATATTTTAAATCATTTTCAAGCAACCAATTATCTAAATCATATCCGTCCCAAGTTTCTAATAAATGTTTTTTGTAATTTAAACTTGCTTCACACCAGTCAAAATAATGCACTGTTGTACCGCTATGAAATCCATTTGCTTCAAGTATAGCAAGAGGTTTAAATCCTGCAGCCGCACTAAACAAATGATCTATAAGTTTACCGTTGGTTCTAACACCTTCGCCTGAAAGTGTTTCGGTATTAAAAGCATACACTCTATCTTTTTCAATATGTTCTTGATACCCTAGTTTGCGTATCCAGGCCTTTTGACTGTAGTTCAATTGATCTACAAGTTCATCATTGCGTTTATCTAACCATACCTTTTCTAAAATCTCAGGTTTGTTATAAGGATAAAGAAACACTTTACATTCTCTCATTTCGTGATCTAAATTATCAATTGTAATATTGTTTTCACAAGCAAGGTGTATCCAATTGCTTCCATCAGAAGTTACAGAATGTTCGCTATACCCATCTGCTGCTTTAACCCAGGCAGGAGTATATTCACTATGAATTGTATCTTTGCTAAATTCTACATTTCTATATAATGGTTTCCTATCGCTGAATGTTCCTAGTTCATCAAAATCAGGCGAGCCAAGTTCTTGCCATTTCTTTAGATTTACAAATAGGTATTGTCTATGTAATCCTGGATAAGCACCTGCTGTAAGATAATGATGCTGTTTCTTTTTGTCCATAATATGGCCTACTACAAAAAACTGCGGATTGTTTTTTGTATATTCTAAACTTTGTTGCACAAGACTAGGTCCTCTATATAATAAACAGCCTTGTGCTACTATCATACAGTATTTTTGTTTTTTATCTATAGCAGCATTAAGTAATTTTTTAACATTTGAATCTGTTCCTACATAAGAACAAATTTTCATTTTTAACATTCTGTTTACATAGAAGTATGTCATATCGAATGTACGCTTCGCTATAAAATTGCTATCAATATCACGACTAATATCTAATATACCAACAGCAATGTCGCTGTTGCTCATACCTTCGTAATACCTATCAATAGAAAGACTATTCCAATCCTTCATAAGGCTTACTCCTATTAGTGTAAAAACTTTTCCTTAACACATAGAAAAAATCTCTTGTGCGTCTACCTAGTTCATAGTGTATTATCATATGTATTCTAGGTTCATTGCTACGATTCCAAACGCTATGAACATTTGAAATATCCATCAAGAACGAACTTCCGCTATTTCTAAACGGAACTCTTCCTCCGTCTTTCATTAAAAATTCACATCCTTCGGGATTGTTAAGACTTACGTTACAAACACTTAAACGTTTTTCTGTTGATTCTCTATCTTGATGTGGAAGTATATATCCGCCCGGTTCAAGTAACATAAACCTTACACGGTTCAAGTATTCTGCTGGAAACACATCTTTCAAAAACTTTTTGGTAATAGGACATTCGTCTGCCACCCAAGTCCAATCAAGTTGTTTTATTACTTCATTGCGTTCACCATAGGTGCTAAGACTCTGTGTATCTTCATTAAGTCCGTGTAGTGTTAGACTCTTCCAACCGTGGCCGTAGTCATCTCTGTGTGTATGAAAACTATCAAGTAAATTTTCTGCTTCAATCAACATATTAGAATATGGCTGATCATCTAACGCACTTAAATGAAAGTATGGCCAACCACTTTCTAATACCAGCCATTTAGCATCAAATGTATCTGGATATTGCTGTTGTATTATGTGGTTATTTTCTTTCCAAAATTTATTCAGTTCTTCGGGCATATCAATATTTATGTACCAGGTTCTTTAACTGCGTATATAATGAGCATTAAATACAGTATGCAATTCTTGTCTAAAAATGATCTGAAAACTATAGTTGTGGATTTTACCAGTCATTGTAATGCTATGTGTGGTAACTGTTCACGTAACATAGATGGTGTAACTGTGAATCCAAATATGCCTCTTGGTCATATGAATATGGACACTTGGAAAAGAATCGTTGACGATGCAAAGGGTGTAGAAGAAATTATTTTTAACGGAGCATACGGTGATCCGCTAATGAATCCAAATCTTGTGTTTGCACTACAGTATGCAAGAAAACTGAAATGCAAAATTATGATACACACCAACGGTGGCATAGGCAAACCCAATATGTATAGAATGCTGGCACAGGAACTTAGACATTTTCCACAAGGTGTTATTACGTTTAGCATTGACGGATTAGAAGATACTAATCATTTATATAGACGTCACGTTGTTTGGAAAAATGTAATGGATAATGCAAAAGCATTTATAGACTCCGGTGGTTTAGCAAGATGGCGTATGCTTGTGTTTGATCACAACAAACATCAAATAGAAGAATGTGAACAACTATCTAAGGATATGGGATTTGTAGTATTTGATATTAATGGCGGTTATACATTCAGTGCTATTGATAGTGTTGTGAGCGAAGCAGTAGAAAAATTTAAAGCAACTAAAAAAGAACAAGAACGCACAGTTAAGTACGATGCAGAATATCTAGACAATGTAGAACGTGTTAAAGGTTTAATAGAAAAAGGATTTGATAAAGGTTGTATAACCTGTAAGTGGCAACGTAAACAAAAGATACAAATAAGTCACACAGGTGAAGTATTTCCTTGTTGTTATTTGTTAAGTGATCGTTATGCAAAAGATCCAAACAGTCCTTATGCAAAAGAGTGTAATAGCATTACGTGGCCAAATGTTAATGATATGAGTCTACAGGAAATAATTGAAAGTGGTAGGTTAACGTTACCTAAAGAAAATAGATTTAAAATATGTGAGGTGACTTGCGGTGAAGTGTAAGTATTTAGATCATCAAGTTTGTGTTAAAACTTCAGGAGAATATCGTTTGTGTTGTATAAGCACAGAACCTACAAACATTGAAAACGTAACTACGCATACAGTAGAGGATTGGCGTAACAGTGCTGTATTTCAAAACGCTATTGCAACATTTGAAAACGGATTGTTTCCTAGTGCTTGTGAAAAATGTAAACTACAAGAAGAAGCAGGCGAAACAAGTCAGCGAACAAGACCGAGACAATATGGTCCTGGTATAAGTCATTTAGATCTACGCTTTGGTAGTAATTGTAATCTACAATGTACAATGTGTTATCCTGGTGTGTCAAGCAGTCTTGCTAAAGAACATCAAGCAATGCTAAAAGCAGGAATTGAATCTCCTTGGGGTAATGAACCTTTTCCAAACTTTGATTGGTATACTGATGAGCGTGGAGAGTATCTGGCTAAACTACCTGAACTTAGAGAAGTATACCTAACTGGTGGCGAGCCTATGATGGTTAAAGGCCTTCATAAGTTTTTACAAAAATTAGACAGCTCAGTTGAAGTACGATTTAATACTAATGCTACAATTATGAATCCTAACATATACGAAGAACTAAAACGTTTTGAAACTGTTAATATGTGTTTTAGT
>Ga0213859_10000555_pt1 | contig 16965 bp, 9 predicted proteins | sample PICome_2_FD_160133 | JGI IMG/M metagenome (GOLD analysis project Ga0213859, IMG submission 160133) | Coastal seawater microbial communities near Pivers Island, North Carolina, United States - PICO304 | ecosystem: Environmental > Aquatic > Marine > Coastal | place: USA: North Carolina | collected... | reverse complement strand
GTGATTGATTGTGAGTCTAAGTCGACTGCACCTGTTCCACTATCACCTGCGATATCTAAATCTTGAGCAGTGACTTGTGAATCAACATATGCTTTTACAGATTGTTGTGAAGGAACTTTAGCATCTGAATCAGAAGACATGTCATCTTCGTCAACTAAGAAGTCAATCATTCCAATCTCAACGGCACTGTTTGCTATTGTTACAGCACCTGCTGAATCCATAGTAACGTCACCACTTAGTGATACGTTATCAAATGAATCACTTCCGTCATGAACAAGTATTTGTCCTGATGTTGGAGATGAAATATCTGAGTCTGAAGCACCTGCAAGTGTTGATGTTGTTGAGACAAAAGAAAGGTTTCCTGAACCATCTGTTGCCATAACTTGGTTTGCACTACCATCACCTGATGGTAATACGAAGGTCACGTCTGAAGCAAGTGTATCGGGAGCTTTAAGAGCAACGGAATTTACACCGTTGTCTGAATCTTCTCTTAACTTAATAGAACCACCTGAAGTTGCACCATTACCGACAATAAAGTCACTAGGTGTAGGCGCATCACCATCTACGATATCTGTGTAGTATTTACCACCGATTTCGTGGATTACAGCTGATGAACCTGAATCTACGGATTCTATATAAAGTTTTGCACTAGCACCATCATTCGACCTATCTTGTACATACGCTAATTCGCCTTCGCTCAAGTCTGAGACTGTTGGCGCCGTTGCTCCTGTACTTCTTTTAATTTGAATTACTGTTGCCATTTTTATTTCCTATAAAAATTAATTAATTAATGTTATTTGACTCTGCACTATTCGAGTCCTGATACATAATGTAAAAATTCTATCCTCTCACTATGAGGGTCGATACCTTCACTGGTCGGTATCCTTGATTGTATGAATATTTATACGACTAAAACGTTCCACCATCTAAAACAGTAGTAGTTGTCCACTTATCTGTTTCAGCATCATATGAAAGTAGTCCGTCATCTGTTTCTGATGCTTGAACGTCTGCTAGTTCGTTAATAGATTTTGCAGAAAGATTTACACTTGATGATGAATTACCAATCGCAACTTGCTTTGCACGAATGTTGCCTTGACCACCAACTCTTCCACCAATAGTTGCTACTCTAGATACTGTACCTTTTATTGCCATAATTTACCTCGTTACTCCTGGAGTTACGATTGCTTGACCTTCTACAACTCTTGTAACTTGTCCACCAGAGCTTTCTATATTTAAATCGTAAACATATCTACCTGCACCTAGTCCTGCAGTAACTGTATCACTCAATGTTAATGTAACTTGTCCGTTTGATGCAGATATAGATGTGCCGAATGTTGCACTCACACTTGAAGAAGTATATGTTTTTCTTATTTGTGCCTCTGCTGTATAATCAGTTAAGTCTAAAACACTACCGTCTGTATCTGTAACATCTACAGTAACTGAAAAGTCTGTACCTTGGTCAATAAATAAGTTTGCGATAATAGCCATACAACTATTTATACGATTTGTTAGTTATTAAATTGTGCTGTTGGAACTGATTGGTGTATTTTCTCTACAGTTGAAGAATCTTTTTTGACATATATTTCGTCCATCTTCGATACGCCTTGTGCTTCTTTGACGTAAACACCCTTAACTTTTGCAACTTGGCCTATCTCTCTGTTACCTGTTACTGCAACTTGATAGATAATTGGTGTTCTGAAACCATAAGGTATTCTATAAGGATTCTGATAACTAAATGCCGTTTGTGCGTTTGCAATTACTGGTGTTCGACCAATCACTGGATTTCTATACTTGCCTGGGGACCTATGATTATACGTAAATGGTTGTCTAGCATTGTATGTAAACGGTTGTCTATGTTGATATTCAGAAGGAGATTGATGCTGATATGTGAAAGGTTGTCTTGCATCTCTTATATTAGGTTGCTGATAGTTTACTGGATTTTGATAGATTAGTGGTTGTCTTGCATCTCTTATATTAGGTTCCTGATAGTTTACTGGATTTCTATACGTAGCAGGTTGTCTTGCAGACCTAATATTAGGTTGCTGATAGTTTACAGGATTTCGGAATTCGTACGGCTGCTGATGCTGATAGATTACAGGTGTTCGTGCTGAATATATAACTGGTTGTCGTGCTAATGGCATATAATATTCCTATACATCTAGTGGGTCTAATGGCGCCCCATTATTTTGAGCTCGTAAATTCAATTGAATATCAACTTGATAATCAGTATAAGTTGGGTGAACAAAATAAAACCTCAAGTTTCCAAGCGCATTATGCCCAAATCGACTCGGTGATACTACTCTATAAGTAGCAGTAAGACCGCCAGTCCCTGATGGTACTGTTGCACCTGGGTTTGACGGTGTTTGGCCTAAAAAATAGACAGGTAATGTTGGTGATGCCATTAAAGGATGTGGTATTCCAGAAACACTATCTTCTACGTAGACTTTATAATCACTTGCTAATGCATCTTCAATTTCATATATTTTACTTTGAATGTTTGTGCCTGTATAATAGATAGTGCCACCGCTACTATATGTTATTCTATACTTTAATACAGGTGACGTAGGCAGAACACCTTCATACCAACTTAATACACCAGATTGACCACTAATTGACATGAATGCACCTATTTGATAATTGGTTGCATTTGAATTTGTTGCTGAATTTGTTCCTGTAGACCTAGTAACTTTAAAGTAACATTGTACTTCAGGTGTAAAACTTGAAACATTAGTTTCAGCATAACCATCCAGGTTATCAGCAATAACATCTGTATCAGTAGTTACATAAACACTCTGTGAAGAAACTGAATAAGGACTTGGTCTAGATGCTATAATAGGAGCTGTTCCAATAACTGGATTTCTATACGTGCCTGGGGACCTATAATTATACGTAAATGGTACTCGATAATCTACTGGACTTCTATACGTGCCTGGTGACCTATAGTTATATGTAAAAGGTGATTGAGCATCTACAGAAACCCTATATGTGCCTGGTGACCTGTAGTTATATGTGAAAGGTGTCTGTCCATCTCTAATAAAAGGATTTTGTTTGTCTGCAATGAAAGGACTCTGTGCATTCGCAATGTAAGGCGATTGTGCATCTCTTATAACGGGTTGCTGATAGTTTACAGGTGCCCTAAAAGAATAAGGACTCTGCTTGACATAAGTTGACGGTTGCCTTGCAATCGCAGGTTGTTGTGCAACTTTTTGAGCAATTGTAGGAGACTGTCTATTCCTATTTTGTTGAAAAATATAGGGTTGTTGAAACGTTCCTAAATTATGTTTAATCCAAATATCATCTGACATATCATATCACAAAGTAAAGATGTCCTATCGCATCTCCAGTTCCATCTGGAGCAGAACCACCTAAAGAAGATGAACTGATAACTTCGTAATCTAATTCTACGTCATCGCCATCTATTTTTACACCATTCGAAGTATTCACACTAAATGAACCTGAACCACCTAAAGTTAATCCAGCACCACCACTTAAATATGATTGAACATCTGAGTCACCATATTGGGCAGAACCAGTAATAGTTAAAGTATTAGCATTATCATCGTATGATAAATTAATACCTGTACCTGCTGTAAGTAAACTGCTTACTCTATCGTCTACTCTTTCGTCTGTAAAGTATAAGTTATTAGAACCTTCTGTAATAGTGTCTGAAGTTGCTTGGTCGGTAGGTTCCCAATAATTATTTGAACCATTCCAAACAAGTACTTGACCATTTGAAGGTGCTGATGTATAATTAACATCATCAAAGAAGTCAATGTCTTTAGATGCCATTCTTGTATCAACTCTCGTATCAGTATAATACAAATTACTGCCTTCTGTCAAGTCTCCTGTATCTAAACCTGTGAGAGCGGCAACTGTATCTGCTTGACCAGTCAAACCACCAACAAATGATGTTGATGTAATTGAACTAAATCCTGTACCAACACCACCTGTAATTGAAGCAGTGCCGTCTGTTAAAGTTCCACCAGTGACTGTACCACTGAATGTACCATTTACTGCACTTGTTAGTGAACCACTAGAAAGTGATGCTGTGCCGTCGGTGACTGTTGGTGCTGTAAGAGTTTTACCTGTTGCTAACGTTATGTCATCTTCTGCAAATGTTTTACCTGCGAGTTGTAATGTGAAACCAGTTTCTAATTGTGATGTAATAGATGTGCTATCACCGTTTAGTATAATACCATTTTGATTATTATTAAAAATTGAGTTTGTATCAGATAATTGGAAGAAAGATGAACCTGTAGATGAAACTGCAACACCAAGATATGAACCTGTGTATGAGTATACAACTACCCTATCATTGACTTGTGTTTCTTTTGAACCACCGTTTGCATAATCACCTTGAAGACTTATTTGTCCGTAAGTACCATCTGAGTTTTGAGAAGCAACTACGTAATCAATACCTTCAATTAAATGCTCACCTCGAACAAAGACTTGGATTCTATCGTCTCTAAATTTTAAGAGATTGCCAACGTTATCGTTGCCAGAGAAATTGACATCGCCTTGTGTACCGACAACATAAACAAATTCTTGAAAGAAAAAGTCCTTTTCATTCACACTGTTTAATGCATCAACAATGTTACCTTGTCTAGGTGTCTGCAAACCACTAATAGTACCAACGTCTGTTGCCAGTTCGTTATACGTCTGTCTGAAGTTTTCTATTGTTGAAAAATTGTCTACTGTTTTAGCCATGTACTTTCTCTATTACGTTTAATAATAATTGTTTTATCTCACTCACTTCATTCTTTAAGTTATTTATTTCATCTCTCTGAGTTCTATGTAACTCTCTTCTCTTCTTTACCAAATGATACGCATGAGTATCAGTATTTACAATTGCATGAGATTCTTCATCTCTATAAAGATTAGTATGTCCTTCTACTTTTATACCCATTATGCTAATGCAATACATCGTAAAGCAGACACAATAGGTACACTTGATGTATTTTGTGATTGTCCTACAATCTTAATTATAAATGAACTAAACTCTGGTAAACCATCAGCAGTATATTCGTATTCTTTGAAGTTTCTACCATCTCTTGGTATATCTGTATCTGAACTACCGTCAGTGTTAAAGTATTCAAATCCTAAATCATCGATTGGTGTATCTTCATCACTCTTCACAATCTTGTACATTAATTTAATGTCTGAGTTTGGTGGTCTAAAGTTATCTGCAAAGACTTTCAATGAAGTTGCAGGATTTTGTAATGTAACCTTTCTTGTTACATAGACCATTGCATTGTTGTCACCTTCAGGTTCTGTAGATGATACAAAAGTTTCACCATCTGCTACGTGACTCGACTCATCAATATCATTAATTCTGTTCATGATACCAAGACAACCGATAGTTGATACATCAATCACTGGCGATACGTTAGGGTTAATTGACCTTAATTGTATTAAGCACTCAAATGATTTAGTATTACCCATCTCATTTTGTTCGTTAATTGGAGAAGCAACAACACTTGGTTTATCAAAGTAAACATTATCGTTTAATTTAACAAAGTTAGATGATGTTCTTCTTGTATATGCAGTATCTAAACTTAGCAGACCTGACCTTGGTGATATTGGTGATTCAATTCCTGTTCTCTTTATACTTGCAAAAATTTCTGTATTCTTATGTCTTACTGAAGGTATCATTGTGTGAATACCATCAAAGTATAAATTTCTTGTTGATATAACAGAACTACCACCACCAATTGTTGATTGTATTGCACTATATGATGTCTCAAAACTGTAAGATGAACCATCTAATGCTGAATTTAAATCAACGTTAAATGCATCGATACTGAAATCTTGTATTGATGTATGTGTAGCATTTATGGCACTTATTGGTAAACCACCTAATGTATCATCAACTGTATCGATAGCAACTGTAAATGTTTTATTTGTATCGATAGTAACTGTTAATGTTTCTGAATCTAAGTAACCAAATCCTGGGTCAGTAATATAAATTTCACTGACTGCATCTAAATCACCACCATCGACTACAACTTTGAGTTTTATGCCTTCACCATTTACACTTCCTGTTATATCAGAATCTGTTACGTTGTAAGTACCAGCAGTTGCGTTTGCACTTAAGGCACTCGGTGTTCCTATTTTAACAACACCATTTTCCTTTTCGCCAGTTACACCTGATATTGTAACATTCGAATTTGTGCTATACATTCCATGTGAATAATTGTAAAGTTTTACGTAAGTTTGACCACTGAATGTTTCAACTGGACTGTCTTGCAATTCAACTGTATCTAAATCTGCATTCTCAAACACAACTGAACTTGCAACTGAAGTATCAAACGATGCAACTTTCATATTGAATTTAAGGTCATCTGTTTGTTCTGCTGTCCAAGTAGATGCGTTTTGTGATAAGAATAATGAACCACCATATGGTTGACCAGAAATTGTTTCACCTGTTATTATGTCTGGGTCACCCATTCTAGAATGGAATACTTCATACTCATTTGAGTTTGATAGAACAACAAAACAAAACTCTTCATTGTCTTGTACATATACAGGACTATCAAAAGTAAAAGTTGTTGCAACTGAACCATCAGCAGAAACATTAATGTCTGCTGGATTCTTAAACACTGTTGAGAAAGGAAATACCATTTGACCAGGATAACCATTGACCATGTTTCTAAGTTCTACTGAGACTGGTAATGACTTATCTTTTGTTTTAAAGTATAAGTCTATAGATGTTACAAACATACCACCCTCTGACTCAACTAAGATTGATTGTGCTAATGGGTCTACCCAACCTCTAGGTTCAATATCTCTGAATCTTCTATTTTCTAAGAAATCAAATCTATCTCTAAACGGAGGTCTCTCAATATCAGGTCTCGGCTCTAAAGGAGGCGGAGGCGGTGGAGGCGGCGGTGGTGGAGGCGGCGGTGGTGGAGTTACAATTGGCTCTTCTGGGTCTTCTTCTTCTGGAGGTATTATTCTTGCTGGTTCATCTTCAATCTCTTGTAGAGATGAATTAATGTTCTCACCCCTTTTGGTCATAGACCTTTCACCAGTAAGAACCTCTGTAATCACTCTAGCATTTCTTGTTGATACAACCTCTGTTTGATTAGATTGTAATAAACCTTGTGCTTGATAAATTGCATCACCATAAGATGCTGGATTACTTAAGTTATTCTGACTTGAAGTAATTCTCAAGTCTCTCATACCTGTAGGGAATCTTTGATTTCTATTATTTGGTAAATCAAAGTATGCTCTTAATCTGCCGTTACTGTCTGTTTTAACTGTCTCGTTTGCATTTAAAGTTGAACCTTCTGTATAATCTGAACTAAAAGGTCTAACATATTCATCTACTTGAATACCATCAAAGTAAACAAAATGTCTTGTGCCTGGTTTTAAATTTTGTGCATCTATTTCAATTGTTCTTGCCCTACAGAAAGGTATTACTGCGATACTTACGATTCTATCGTTTCTTGATTCTACAAACTCTTCTACAACTGAAGTTCTGATTCCTGTTCTTGTTTGAGTTTCAGGTGTTTGAGTAATCTCTCTTGTGACTGTTGTCTGAGTTCCATTAACCCAATTACCACCTTGTGATGGGTCACCATCCCATGAACCACCTTCTGTACTTACTGTTGTTGAAGAAGATGTTACTTCTGGTTCACCAACCCATGTTGTTTGCCATGCATTCCAAACTGAACCGAGACTGTTTCTATTTTCTGCCAATACGGCATCAAAGTTACCTTCTCTATTGACTCTAACTTCTGGTAAGTTTTCTGTATCTTGCCAGATATCATTTTCTGGTGATAATTTAACATTACCTACGAATGCAAAAACGTGATATGGATTTACATTGATTGAACGTGATGCCAATCTTTGATTTACATATGATTGTTCTGTAAATGGTAATGTAATTAAATCACCGGTTTTCTTGTAGTTCGTTGAAGCAGAAGTCTTTTGCTCTATATCAAAGAACTGAGTATAATGCATAGGTCTTAATTGACCGTTTTGTGTATCGATACCTACTTGATAGTCTGGGTGAACAACATCACCTATCTTATGACCTCTAAAGTTATCGACTAAGAAACCTGATTTGAATCTATCAAGTCCGTCTGCATCTAATATTTGTTTTTGTTCTGTATTCTTTTCAAGCAATGATAGTGAAGTCACTCTTTCTAAATTGGTAACTCTTTGATTGATTTTACCAATGTCTTTCATTGTGAAACGTCTGTAATCTTTTGCTTGTACAGTAATCTCTTTTAGATTATCTGTGAATGCAGGTATGAATAATTCAAACATCTCAATTGCTTCATCAATTTGTGATGGCTTCTGAGGTGTTATATCTGGTAAACCTGTTGATACTTCAAATCCACCATTTTTATGTAAGAATATCTTGTCTATTCTTGGTACATAGAACTTTAAATCAGCATCTACTGTTGTTCCAACAATTGGTGTTGCGATATTACCTGTTGTAAATGCTCGTGTTTCGTATGCAAATGGAGATGAACTCACATCTGATAAATCTGTAATTGATGTTTGGTCATATGCACCAGTTGGTATTGTTTCTAATGCATCAATTGGTGACCTAAAATCTACTGCATCTGACAATTCAAATTGTCCGTCTGGTTCAAATCCGCCTAGGTCAACTTTGTTAGGTGAGTAATTTGGTATATCTTGATAATCAACATCTGAATAAGAACCAACTGCAAAGTAATCTCCAGCACCAGCATTAAAGTAATCAAATATAACTACGATTGGATTGTTAGGTGCTGGTTCACCAGGTTTTAATTGAAGTTTAGATACGTCATAAAAACCATCTCTTTGACCATTATCTAAGAAGTATCTATTCTTAATGTTTGGTGAACCTATTGCAACATTTGATGTTGTTGCAACTCCTGAATCTGTTTGTCCTACGACTGCTTCTCCTGAAGAGAATGTTACACCTGTTGATAGATAGACAAAGTATGATTTGTTGCCTGAACCATTATAGTCAATAATCTTTGCTCTAGCACCTGATGTTTGCCCAATGATGATTTCTCCTGTTGTGAAACTTCCTGAAGTTTCTGTCAACGTCATATTTGGTGCAGTTGCATTACCACTTGTTAATGTTCCTGGTACTGCTTCTAAAACTGCATGTACTTTGAATACGTCTGGTACAGCAAGTGCCAATTCTTTGTGGTCATATGCATAACCATATCTAACATTGCCATCTGAATTTGGACTACCAAATTTAACTGACCTGTACTCTTTTAAATCTTTTATTTTAACTGTAGGATTTTTAATAATAACAGAATATGATACTAATATCTCTGCACCGTCATCTAAACCAGAAGAATTTCCTACAGGAACAACTAATGGTGAAGTTACATCTGTTGGAAATGAACTTATATCATCTGGATATAAAACATCACCATTATTTAATGTTGGTGAACCTAATGCTTCTGTTAGAACTGAAAATTGAAAATTATCATTCGATAATGATGCAAACTTCTCATCTGAAGTTGTAAGTGGAATTGTTATATTACCACCACTAACAGATAGTTTAACCTGTTTTCGAACTGATACGCCATTATCACTTGGAGTTATTTGTGAAACATAATTTCGTGGCCATGCAAATATAGCTGCTGACTGATTTTGTTCTCTAAGAACTGCTCTTTTTCTCACAACTGAAACTTGTGTTTGTGATGAACCTGAGAATGCACTTCCGTCTGTATCTGTTACTTCGATTGAAATATCATTGGTAACTTCACTGACTAAGAATTCAGCGTTATTTGAATCTAATATTGTATCACCAACAAGTAACTCTCTTGTAAATTGTGTACCTACACCAGAAACTGTATTGTCACCACTTGTAAATGTTAAGAAACCTGAAAGTGTTTTTAAATCATCTAATACTACATCGCCAACAAAGTTTTGCGAACCAGAAGCTGGAGTTGCTTGAAATACACCTCTTGATTGTGAGATATTAAAGTTTCTTGGTAAACCATTAATATTACATGCAAAATCACCATCACCTCTTGATGTGATTGCTTCTCCTGATACAAAGTTGCCGACTACATCATGTAGATATATGGCATTTGAATTATTATCATATGCTATAATACCTGTAGCACCAGATGTGCCACCTGTTACTTTATCACCTACGATTGCTGTACCAGTATGTGATAAGTATGGAATCTCATTAAACATTTTAATATCAAACAAGAATAGATTTACTTCATCATTTGCTTGTGTTGAAACGTTTGCTTGATTATCTAAATGTCTTACACGTGCAAAACCAATGTGTTTAGCACCTGATGGGACTGAATTAGAACCGGAAAATGCTCTATCGTATAATTTGATTGGTTTGAATGCATTTGTATTTGTTGAATCCTGAAACTCTGGTAATGCTTTTATGTTATTAACTTTTAGTTTATTACCTAATCTAATTGGTGTTGATGAATTACTTACTTCTGCTGTTGTTCGTGCTTTGTCAAAATCAATGTTTGTGGTGCCAATTTTATCTATCTCAAACCCTTTAACGTATGCTTTTCCTGGTGATATCTGACAAACAAATTTATCTGCATCACCACCATTTGTGGTGGTATAAAATCCTTTATTGTCCGTTGTTTTTAAATGCTCTCTAAATGATGTTGAGAATTGTCTTGTTACAAAGTCACCATTCGCATCAAATGTTCTACGTGCTAAAGTTCTTTCTATGTGACTGTAGACTGGTCGATTGATTTGTAATTCTATGATACCATTATTGACTCTTGACAATTCTATGAAATTTGAATTTGTAGTTTCTGTTATACTAACTTTTTTGAGTATTAAAGAAACTTTAAGTCTATCGGCACCAGGTGCGTTTTCATTATTAGTGCCTTGTGCATTATCTAATAATGTTGTATCGTTAGATGAAGAGATTAATTCTTCTTTAATTTCTAGACCAACTCTATATGAAGGTTTACCTGAGTATTTTTCTAAAATAATTTGTTGTGCTTCTACTTTAACAAAGAAACCTCTAGAATAAACGACACCCTCAGAGATATCGGCAACCGATGCACGACCTGTTGGTGTGTTTACATCTGTTACTGTTTTGAATTCGTTGTTGTTATTTGCAACTACAACTGCACCTGTATTTTCAGTAATTGTTACTTCTTCTAACTCTTCATTGCCGACAAAGAGAAATGAACCAGCATTATTAGTACCTGATTGATATCCCTTTACAAATAAAGTGAGATTGTCATCTGAAGTTGCAGCTGTTGAAGTGATTACTTTTGCTATGACACCAGAAGATTTACCTCTAAGAAGTTTACCATGAAATGATTCTCTAAAGCTTTCTGCTGAATCATCACCATCTAAATTTGGATTATCTGCCTGTACTTTAACAAAATAAATATCCATATCGATATTTGTTTCAGCACCTTGTATAATCGAACCCTCTTTAAAAAAGTGACTACCTAATCTTTCTACTTGGTCTTGTAGAATAGATTGTGATGTTGTTAGTTCTCTTGCTTGTAAAGGTCGACCTGCTCTAAACAGAACTTTATGAAAGTTCTTATCTTCACTAAAGTCATCATGATATGGAGTTATGTTAAGGTCAGTCTTTTGTGTCATTGTATCCTTCTTTGGTTTTGTAATGTAAAATTACAATTAATTACATTTCAATAATTAATTTTATGTCTTCTATCTGGTCAGCAGCTCTTGATACTGGTCCTCTATTTTCAACGTAGAGTAAATGACCTGTAAATCTTTCAACTTCTGGGTGGTCACTATCGACTCCAGCAGATGCCACATCGGTATCTTTAGAAGAAGCAGTGCCTATGAAAACTTCATCATCATTTACAAAGTTAACAAATTCACCACCTGTGTTCGCAATAGTTTGAACCTTTAATGTATTAACTGTTTTAGAAACAACTCTTGCGACTGCTGTGCTTGAATCTTCACTAGCACTTGCAACATCTCTGATGATATCATCTACAGAAATATTTGTAGCATCGTTAACTGTTAGTTTTCTTGTTGCAGTTAATGTTTCAGCAACTGCAATTGAACCACCTGATACTGGATTCTTAACTAATCCAATTTGTCTGAAATCGTTATCTGTTGGGAAGTCACCTGAACCGTCACCGAACTCTAATCTAGAGTTAACAACTACATAGTTACCACCCAATTCATCGACTGGATTTGCACCATGTCCTTCGATTGGTGAAATAATAGGTCTAATTGTTGCACCTGAACCTGAAGTAATTCCTGAAACTGTAGAATCTAAAGTTGGAAAAGATGCTCTCTTATAACCTGAACCATATGATGATGTGTCTTTAAAGACAACGTTTGTCAAAGCACCACTACTAAATGTTAATGTTGCTATTGCACCAGAACCATCTCCCTCGACTGTTATATCAACATCACCGTCATTATAACCTGAACCAGCAGATGTTATTACATATCTGTAGATAGCACCGTCAACGGCATCATTCTCAACGTCCCATTGTGCTGAACCATCATCTGTTGCACTAGTTCCAAAACCACCGTTTGTTCCTATACCTGCAACATCGTTTTTAGCACCTAGTGTTTTTACTGGCACGAAGTCGTTAGTTACATACTTGATAACGTCATTTGCACTCATTTGATACATGAACTTCCACATATATCCGTCTGAAGTTACTTCTGGGTCAGTTGTTGAAACTGAACTTGGTTCTACAGTTGAACCTTGTGCTGTTCCGGCATCATAGAAAGCACCACCAGATTTTCCTGTTTTTAAACATTTGTAAACTTTGTAGTCTGAAGTGACAACGTAACCTCTACCATCGTAGAAATTATTAGCACCTGAAGGTGTTTGATTTGATGAACTATAGTCATCTCTATATTCATCGTATACTGTACCAGATGTCCAGTTATATCGGACTAAACCATGAGAAACATCGGTTGTACCAATCTTCTTCAAAGCAATCATGTCTTCGAATGCTTGTATTTCTTCAGACTCTGAATTTGCTGGTGCTGGTGGTTCGTTGTCGTCTGTCCACGAATGTGAACGACCTATAAAAATATAATTTGAAGAATCGCCAAAGTCTGCGATAAATTCCTTCGCATTATGCGTTCTAAATTTTTCTAAAATAATTGCTGCCATTTTTGAGTAACTCCGTTATCTATTAAACTATTTATAATGATTCTAAGGTAGAATTGGTAATATTTGATGAAGAAACGTAAGAACTGAATGCAATGTTAGTTCTTCTGTTCTCATGGGTACCAAAACTACTAATATAAAAATTTTGTAGAAGGTCATCTAACTGGTGTATTCTCAATCCTTCTCTCTCTGAAGTTTCCATGAGAACATGACCACTGCCACCTTCTGTTCCACTTTCTAATACTATTCTATCCTGCTCATCTGAATCAGGTGATTCGTCTAACAGATAGTAAGATATCTTATAAGTATCTTGAAATGCTATTTTATTTATCGTTCTAAAAGTGTGTCCTAGTGGAACAAAACTCACTAATGAACCTGTTCCTAATCCTTCAGAAACAATTGCTTCACCAGTTTCAAGAACGATTCTATCCTGATTGTTTTCAAGATAGAAATATGGATTATATAATTCTACTGACCTTTCAGTTAAGAATCTATGAATGTCTTCAGGTATTGTTGCATCTTCTAATAGTATTTTACCAGAACCATCTTCTAATGACATGTCTGCACCGTTTGAATCACGGTTAGTTGGCTCATGTGTTAGAACATTGTACGGTTCTTCACTTTGAAAATACGCACCGTCTTCTAGTATGAGATGTTCTTCTAAGTGGTCTGATATCTGTATGACTTTACCTTGGTCTGAAGGTCTTCTTTCTGGTTCTTCTAGACCTTCTCTTGTTTGTATCTTTAAGTAATTGTTATCTTGTGAAACTAAGTTAAGAACAGATACAACACCATCTAAACGTGGTGACTTCTGTAAAAATGTTGTTCTTGTTTCAGCAACCGATGCCACTGCACCTGAAACCTCGTTATTGATTGTTGATTCAGTTACACTTGAGATAAACTTCTTAATGATTTCAACTCTATGTCTCTCAACTTCAGTGCCTTCATTTAAGTAATCTCTTAATACTGATGCCATTTGGAAATCATCAACTTCAGTTTTCTTCGTATCAAACAATACTAATACTTGACTGTTTCTTGTAATGTGTGGTTCAAAAGCATCTTCGTCTTCAATATAAACAGGATTCATCAAATTACCCATGCCATCGTATTCTGATTCTTCTAAGAGAATTTTGTTTTTTATATCTCTTGTAGCATCTTCCATTAAGATATGTTCTGTATGCTCAAGATTGATGATGATAGTAGGAACAAATGCTCTCTGTTGCAATGCAAGTGTGTTGTCTTCATCTACATCAAATCTACCGTCTTTATCATCTGATACGATAATGTTTTCTACAGCAACTTCACCGAAGAAAATATGACCTGATGGGTGAACAATATCTTTGACTACTGACCTATATTCATCGATTGCTTTACCAACTTTAATCACATATGAATGTGATTGATAAAACTTACTGTCTTGTATGTTTGAAGTACTGTTAGATGCGTAACCCTTTTCACCTAAGAAGTTATCTAAGATAACACCTTCTCCAGCAAACTCGCCTCTAGCATCGTATGGGTCAAACTCAATAACTTTAAAACTATCTGAATTTGCGTAAGTTACTTTCTCGTCTTTTTGGAAAGTACCATTTCTTGTTGTGAACTTGAGTATGTTTCTTTGTGCATCGAAAGATACAACATTACCTGTTGCACCTGATGTCTCACCAGTAAAGACTACATCTTTACTTAATGAACCAACTGTACTTGGTGTTGTAATCATTATATTAAAGAATGAAGTATCTCCAACGATTGCGTTTTCATCAAAGTTGTAACCCTGATTCGTAAATCTAATTTTTTCTACACCACCGATTTTTGATGACCATGCAAAAAGTTTTGCACCTTCACCTGCTGTAACATTTGCAAACGTACAAGTTCTTTCAGTTGTTGATGAACCACCTTCTATGACTTCTTCTATAAACTCACCCGTATCTGTTGGCAATCTTTTGATGACCAATCGCTTGTTTTTTGTATCAATACGTGATATAATACCAGTAGCATTTGAAGTTTTACCTGTTACAACTTCACCTACTGTATAACCTGATACATCATCAAAGTATAGATAACCACCAGGAAATACTTTTGGTAATTTTTGATAACCAGCACCACCATTTGTGATGATGATTCGTCTAATTCTTTGGTCTGATGACTCCAACATAATTGGGTCACCATCTTCTTCAACAAGTCTGCTGAACTCTGATACTATTTCTACTCTTTCCCCACCACTTGGTGTAGGAGATGTTGTAAAGACAACTCTGTCTAGTTTTTCTTCGAAACTATTCTCTGACTGCTCGATACCATCAACAAAGACTTTAACTTTTAATCCATTCAATGCTATTGGTTTGTCATTTAAGTCACGAATACTATTTCCGTTACTGTCAACACCACCAAATATTGTTTGTCCTGCTGTTGCAATTAATTCGTATTGGTCTAATGCACTTGCATTCTCTAAAGTAATTTCATCACCGACTGCTGATATAATTGCTTCTGCACCACCACCTTCTGTACCTTCGTCTTCAAAGATAACTATCTCGTTTGCTGAATAACCTGAACCACTGTCTTCTAAGTATATCTTTTCAACTGGTCCTCTTGATAGACCAGCAACTATACCAAATGCATCAACTTCTTCTGTATCTGTTTTTGAACCTGTAAATCTTATTTGGTCATTTAAATCATACATTGAACCAATCGTTGGTTTCTCAAATAAAAGACCAGAACCAGATTCTAATAATAAGTCACCTGCATCATCTTCTAAACCAAAGTATGTTGATGTGTCTGTTGCTAAAACACCTGATATGATACCTTTTACTGTACCTTGATAAGTTGTTACACCATCTCGGTCTTCAAACGTTACTCTCTTATTTGGCAAGAAAGTTCCTCTATGTGTATCGGATATTGATATAGAGTATTGTCGATTTGTTATACTGATAATATTAACTTGCTCTACGACTGCTTCTGCATCGACTTGTGTTACGTTTTCTTCGTTGTATTGTATAACTTTATCTGTTGCTTGTGGTGTACCACCTGCGTCCATAACGACAAACATTCTTCTGTCTTCACTGTAATCTGAATCTGATGCAAAGACTGTCTCGTCTATGGGATATTTAATTTCTGAATTGAGTCCGAAAAGTATACGCATTAAGAACTGAACTGACTCTGCTGTTCCTTTCTGCTTGTATAATTTACCTATGTTCTTTAATGTAAGTCTCTTGTTTTGTGTATCTTTTAAATCTAATGATGGTATAAAATCTTTTTGAAAGTATTGTAAGAATGATTCCAATGTCTCATCAACATCTGAGTAATCAAGCAATCTATTACTTGCAACAATACTGTTTTCTTTATATGATGATACGATACCTGTTTGGTTACCATCTCTACCAATTATCTTTTCGCCTTCTGCGAAACCTGTACCTGATATTGTATCGACTATCAGGATTTTCTTGACTTTTGAAATGTGATGTGTGAGTATCTTAGCAACTGATTTGTTTGTCTCACCATAGATATATTCACCAACTGATAAGGGTTCTTTATCTTGTTCGTAAATCAGTTTAGCATTGTCTATGTCTGATTCAAGTGGGTCGGTACCATCTTCGAGTAATAATATAGATGAATTACCCTCAACAGTACCGTCCTCGAGTCTCATAGCATCTAGTTCATCGACTGATTCGAGAACTATGATTTCTGACTCTAAGTATTCAAAATATGATTGCAAGAATGCTTCGAATATAGGCGCATCTTCCCTAATATATTCTGGAAGAAGTCCTGATAATCGAGTAGATAATTTATCTACAACATGATTTTGATGAGCCATATATCTCTGCTATTAGTTAATTGTTACTGTACCTACAGTAGACACTGGATACCATACAGAAGCAACTGCTACTAGAACTACA
>Ga0213859_10000554_pt1 | contig 16977 bp, 11 predicted proteins | sample PICome_2_FD_160133 | JGI IMG/M metagenome (GOLD analysis project Ga0213859, IMG submission 160133) | Coastal seawater microbial communities near Pivers Island, North Carolina, United States - PICO304 | ecosystem: Environmental > Aquatic > Marine > Coastal | place: USA: North Carolina... | reverse complement strand
AACACCGTGGGGCTCGACTACCTGTACTCGCACACTGCCGAGGACCGCGCCACCCTGGCCGAAGACACCCGGGGCAAGGAGTACTTCTTCCCCGGCTACGACCCCAACGACCCCGCGGGGCCGGGGAACTATGGCAGCGAGTCGGACGCGGCGCCGTACCTTCGGACGGAGTCTCTCGAGTACACCGAGCGCACCACGGGGACGCTTCAGCTGAGCGGACGCCATGAGATCGAGATGGAATCCGTCCCGCTCGGTGACTCCATCAAGCTCCTGCCGCCCATCCTCGACTGGAAGCTCGCCTCGAGCTTCGCGGACCTCGACCAGCCCGATAAGCGGCTGTTCGGGTCCCTCTGGAGGCCGCCCAGCTACGACCCCGGCAACCCGACCTTCGGGATCCCGCCGGGCATCAACGACCCCTTCTTCGAGGCCTTCAAGCCGGCGGCCAACTTCACGCTCGGGAACCTCCAGCGGATCTTCAAGACCATCGAGGAGGACAGCAGCCAGATTCAGCTCAACGCGGAGCTCCCCTTCGAGCAGTGGTCGGACGACAGGGGCTACCTGAAGGTCGGCTACTTTGACGACCAGGTCGACCGGACCTTTGACCAGGAGAGCTTCAGTAACTTCGGCGAGCCCTTCATCACCTACTCCGGCGGCTTCAACGAGTTCTGGAGCTCCAACTGGGGGAACGAGAACCACCCCATCAGCCAGGAGTTCGACCTGGACGTCGACTACGAGGGCCAGTTCGACATCGACGCCTGGTACGGGATGCTCGACGTGCCCATCAACGCCTCCCTCTCGCTGATCGGTGGCGTCCGGCTCGAGGGGACCGAGATCGTGACGCGCCTCGACCCAGGAGCGGACGCCCAGTACTTCGATCCGGACGGGACCGCGGTCTCGGAGTTCACGCCGGAGATCCTGGCCGAGATCGCGGAGCCCTACACCGAGGACGACGTCCTGCCGTCCATCGCTGCGGTGTATGACGTGGACGAGAACTGGTCCGTTCGCGCGGCCTACAGCCAGACCGTGGCGCGCCCGACGTTCAAGGAGCTCGTCCCGATCCTCCAGCAGGAGTTCCTCGGGGGGCCGGTCTTCATCGGCAACCCCAACCTCGAGCTGGTGGGGCTCGCGAACTACGACCTGCGGGTGGACTACCGCCCGACGGCGGAGTCGCTGGTCTCACTGTCCTATTTCCACAAGGACATCGACCGGCCCATCGAGTACATCCAGCGCGTCTTCGACTTCGGCTTCACCACGCCGGTCAACTACCCCAAGGGCCGCCTGAGCGGGGTCGAGTTTGAGGTCCGGCAGCGGCTCGAACCCCTGTGGGAGCGCCTCGAGGGCCTCTCTATCGGAGCCAACGCGACGCTGATCGACTCGTCGGTGCGGCTCCCGCAGGACCAGGTGGACGTGTTCAGCGGCCTCGGGGTCAACCTGACCTCCCGCGACGCGACCAACGCGCCGGAGTACCTCTACAACCTGTACTTCACCTATCAGGTGCCGGACACGGGGACCCAGATGGGCCTGTTCTACACGGTGCGAGGAGACACGCTCGTCACGGGGGACAGCGTCGGCCAGATCAGCAACTACATCCCGGCCATCTACCAGAAGGCGTTCGGGACCCTCAACTTCAGCCTCACGCAGCGGCTCTCTCAGCACCTGTCGCTGAAGCTCCAGGCGAAGAACCTGACCAACCCGACGATCGAAGAGGTCTATCGATCTGACTTCACCGGGCCCGACGTGACCAACACCTCCTACACGCGCGGGATCGAGTACGCCCTGAGCCTCAGCGCGGACTTCAGCTTCTGAATGCAGTCGAACCGCCTGGACGGCGGACATGTGCGATGAAACGAATCAGACAGAACCACACCCCGCGGGCCCTCGGCGCCCTGGCCCTCGCTGGCGCGACGGGGCTCCTCGCGAGCTCCCTCGTGGCCTATCCCCAGGGGCAGGAGCCCCAGGACTCGAAGGTCGAGCTCACTCGGGCGGCCATGGAGAAGTACGTCACCCTCCGGGGAGCGATCGGCAAGGAGAAGGCGCGCCTCGCGGAGGACAAGGAGTTCCTCGCCGACCAGATCGCGATCCTCACCGAGCAGGTGGCGATGGAGCGCGCGGCCGTCGACGCCCTGAAGGGTGAGATCGACGACACGTCGGCGCGTACCGCTGAGCTCGAGGCCGAGGAGCGAGAGCTCAAGGCAGCGACCGCTTCCCTCGAGGCGGTGATCGGGGACCTCGAGGAGCGCGCGGCGGGGCTGGTGACGCTGATGCCGGCGCCGCTCCGTGAGAATGAGGTCTTCTCGGCCCTCGTCTCGGGCCTCCCGAAGGACCCTGCGGAGACCAAGCTCAGCCTCTCCAGCCGCTTCGTCAACGTGACCGGGATCCTCGACGCCGCGGACAAGTTCAACGCGGACGTGCACGTGGCCAACGAGAACCGCGAGCTCGGGAACGGCGAATCGGTCAACGTCGACGTCCTCTACCTCGGCGTCTCAGCCGCCTTCTACGTGAATCAGGACGGGACCATCGGGGGCACCGGGCGTCCGGGCCCCGAGGGGTACGTCTGGCGCCAGGACGACGCCGCGGCGCCGGCCATTCAGGCGGCCATTGCCATGAAGGAGGGCGACACCGCCGCCGCCTTCGTCCAGCTCCCTGTGAAGGTCGACTGAGGCGAGACCCAGCCATGCTCAACCACATCAACAAGTGGGTCGCCGTCGGCGCCCTCGTCGCGGTCACCCTGCCCTCATCGCCCGCCCAGGCCCAGGAGGCTCTGGACCGAGACGTCCGGTTCGACGAGGTCGCGGCCGGGGTGCTCAAGGACCTGGACGCAGCGCAAGCAGAGCTCGAGGCCCTGCGCAAGCGCGCGCTCGAGGAGAAGCTCCCCCTCAGCCGGCAGGTCTCCGAGCTCCAGCGCCAGCTCCTGGACGCGGAGGCCGAGCGGCAGGCCCTGCGGAACGACAAGAACGCGGGCGCCAAGGCCCTCGCCCGGCTCGGTAACTCGATCGCGGCGCGCAAGCAGGCGGTCGCCTTCCTGGGCGCCCAGTTCGCCGAGTACCGCCGCAACTTCGAGTCGCGGCTGCACATCTCCGAGCTCGCGGCGTACGAGGATCTCCTGCGCGAGATCACGGCCGCCGAGGAGTCCTCGGACCTCAGCGGTGCCGAGGTCTTCGCGGAGCAGCTGCGGGTGATCGACGCCTCCTTCAAGCGCCTCACCGACATGGCTGGCGGCCTCCGGATGCAGGGGCAGGCCCTCGACGGCGCCGGGTTCGTCAAGGACGGCACCTTCGTCCTCCTTGGGCCGACGGCCTACTTCGCCTCCGAGGACGGCCTCGCCGTCGGCACGGTGAGCGCGCCGGCCAGCTCCCTGGAGCCGACGGTCCGCGGGTTCGCAGAGCCTGGGGACCTCGAGGCCGCAGCGGAGCTGGTGGCCAAGGGCGCCGGGATGGCGCCCTTCGACGCGACGCTCGGGAACGCGTACAAGATGGAGGCCACCCGCGAGACGTTGCTCGAGCACGTCCAGAAGGGCGGCGTCATCATCTATCCGATCCTCGGCATGGCGGCCCTCGCGGCGCTCGTCGCGGTGATCAAGTGGCTAACGCTGCTTTTCGTGCGGACGCCAAGTCGCAAGGCCATGAACGCGCTCATGTCCGCCGTGGCGGACGGCGACGCGGAGAGCGCCCAGCGCCGGGTGAAGGAGCTCCGCGGGCCCGCAGGCAAGATGCTCTCGGCGGGTGTCGCGAGCCTCGGTCGGTCCCGGGACCTGATCGAGGAGGTGATGTACGAGCGGCTCCTGATCACCAAGACCAAGCTGCAGGCCGCGCTGCCCTTCATCGCGATCTGCGCGGCGTCGGCCCCCCTGCTCGGCCTCCTCGGCACGGTCACGGGCATCATCAACACCTTCAAGCAGATCACGCTCTTCGGGTCCGGCGACGTGAAGCAGCTCTCGGGGGGCATCTCCGAGGCGCTGATCACGACGAAGTTCGGCCTGGTCGTCGCGATCCCCTCGCTGCTGCTGCACGCCTACCTCTCCCGCAAGGCTCGCTCGATCACCACGAAGATGGAGTCGGCGGCGGTTCGCTTCGCCAACGAGGTCGCCATGTCCGATGAGTTCGGGCCGGCCGCGGCCGCCACGGGTGACCGCGGCGGTCCGGCGACGCCGGACGCGATCCGCGGTGAGGTGACCCGTGTCCTTAGCGACATGCTCGGCCCCGTACAGGAGCCCGTGGCCAGCGCGGCCGCCGAGTCCGAGGAGGACGCGGCCCCCTCGACCGACCCCGCCGCGCCCGAGCTCGCCTCCTGAGGAGCACAACCGAGGTGGTCCAGCACATCCAGAACCTCCTCCTGCGGCTGCAGGAGGCTGCCCGCGCCGCCAGGATCGACTCCGAGTCGACCCTGGAGTCGAGCCTGTACATCTGGCTCTCGGGCGGCTGGGCCATGATCGTCCTCGCCGCGATCGCCCTGTTCATCTTCGCCCTGGGCTTCGGCGTCCTGATCCGACTCCGCTCCAAGGGCTTCCGCGGGATCAGCGAGGCGACCTGGCGGCGCTGGATCCACGAGCCGGAGGGTCGCCGGGGGGCGGTCGGAGAGGTCTTCGACGAGGTCGAGCGCCTGACCAGGGCCGACAAGGTCGACGCCAGCGCGGCCTTCGACGAGCTTCGGACCCATGAGGTCGAGCCCTTCATCCGCGACCTCCGGCTCATGAACATCGCCGTGGGGGCGGCGCCCCTGGTGGGCCTGCTCGGGACCGTCACCGGCATGCTCTCCACCTTCAAGGCCCTGGCGGCGGGGAGCGGCGGGGACAAGACGATGGCCATGATCGCCGAGGGGATCTCCGAGGCGCTCTACACGACGGAGACGGGGCTCGTGGTCGCCTTGCCTGGCCTCTTCTTCCACTACTACCTCTCCAGGAAGTTCGGCCGCTACAAGGACTTCCTCACCCACGCCGAGACGGTCTGGCACCAGAAGTCGCTCGAGGACCACGAGCGCGTGGTCCGCGAGCTCGTTCGCGCGTCTGCCCGCGGCGAGGTCGCCGGGCGGCTCCGCGAGCGCCTGGCCGCCGCGGCCGCATCGACCACTCCCTGAACCATCAGCGGGCTGCAACGAGCACCCCGCCGAGCCACCACCAACATCACCATGGGACGATTCAAGGACGCCGGAAGCGACGACGAGGCGGAGACGACGATCGACATGTCGCCGCTGATCGACTGTGTCTTCATTCTCCTCATCTTCTTCATCGTCACGACCGTCTTCGTGGAGGAGACCGGCGTCGAGGTGGACAAGCCGCAGGCGGCCTCGTCCAAGGACCTGCCGAGCAACAGCATCCTGATCGCCGTGACCGAGAGCGGTGAGGTGGTCTTCGACAAGGAGAACATCGGGGTCAACCGCGTCCAGGCCACGGTCAAGCGCAAGCTCAAGGAGGACAGCACCATGCCCGTCATCATCCAGGCGGATCGCAAGGCGAGCGCGGGGCTGATGGTCAGGGTCATCGACGAGGCCGAGCGGGCGGGCGACAACGTCACGGTCAACATCGCGACGGCCAAAGGGGGCGCCTGAACCATCCCATGGGGAAGCGCAAGGCACTTGCGGCGGCGAAGGCCGCCCTCCAGCGCACGCTCGTGGCGATCTGCGCCCTGGCGTCGACGGTGCTGCTGTTCTTCGCCCTTTCGGTCATCAACGAGATCGCGGGCGGCGAGCGCCCGGACACTGACATCCGGTCGGCCAATACGCTGGCCGAGAAGCCTCCCCAGGACGTACTGGATGAGCCGGAGCCCGAGCCAGAAGAGCCCGAGGAGCCAGAGGAGCCCCCTCCCGAGCTCGAGCAGGACGCCGTGGAGGAGCTGACGCTCTCCCAGCTCGAGGCGGCGGCCAACGCGGCCACCGGCTTCGGCGCCGTGGCCGGCGACTTCAGCATCGACCTCTCCAAGGCCCTCGGCGGGGGTGGCGGGCTCGACCAGCTGTTTGACGCGAGCGAGCTCGACCAGAAGCCGCAGCCGAAGCGGCAAGACTCCGCGAAGCTGTCCCCCGCGGAGAAGAAGCTCACCCCGGCCCTGGCGGTGGTGATCTTCAAGGTGGACAAGAACGGACGGGTGGTGAACCCGCGCGTCAAGAAGATCAACAGCCCCGGCCTCAAGAGCGCCGTGCTGCGAACCGTCAAGGGCTGGCGGTTCTTCCCGGGCACCGTGAAGGGTGTGCCGGTGGAGTACAAGGTCAGCTGCCCCTTCGAAATTCCGGACATGAAGAACTCATGACGACCACGAACCGCCTCGTTCTCACCCTCTTCGTTCCCGCGATCTTCGCCGCAGCCGGATGCGCGAGCAGCGCTCCGGTGGCGACGGAAGCCACGGCGACCCGGTCGGGCGACCGCTTCGGCATCGCGGGCGCAGTCAGCGCGTCTGTCCCGGCCGCGGCCACAGCGACCCTCCCCCAGGAGGACGGCGTGGCCCAGGCGACGGAGGTTGAGGCTGCAGCGCCGGCCGCCTCGGGCGGCGCCGATCGCTACCGCCCCATCGCCGAGGGGCACATCTCGTCCGCGGCGTTCCAGCGTCGGTTCACGGACGGCCTGCTGGCGGTGACCGACATCGAGCCGCCGGTGGACCCCGAGGACGTCAAGGACCTCCAGAAGGTGATCGAGCTCATCGGGGCCGGAGAGGAGGAGAAGGCCCTCCAGCTGATCGCCAGGAAGACGACCAAGGTCTCCTCGGCGCTGCTCCCGTTCCTGGAGGGGCAGGTTCACTATCAGGCGGACCCGGTCCGGCACGAGCAGGCCATCGCCGCCTTCGAGCGCGCCCTCGACGAGTTCGAGGGCTACCCGCGGTTCCAGCGGGCCTGGTTCAACCTCGCCCTCTGCCACTACGACCTCGAGCAGTGGGACAAGGCGGCCAGAGCCCTCAAGCAGAGCGTGATGCTTGGCCGGGTCGACAGCCTGACCTACGGGCTGCTCGGGGGATGCCTGCTTCGCGCCGGGGACTTCGAGGGCGCCGAGACGGCGTTTCGGTCGGCGATGATGCTGGCGGAGGACGGGCTGCAGTGGCGCCTCGCGCTCGGTGACTCGCTGATGGGTCAGGAGCGCTGGGCCGAGGCGTACCGGATCTTCTCTGGTGCCGCGGAGAAGGACCCGGGCAACGCGCTGCACTGGCGCAAGATGGGCCGGTGCCAGTCTGGTCTCCAGGACTTCGAGAAGGCCGCGGAGTGCTTCGCCATCATGACGCGCCTGGGTGAGGCGGATGAGGGCGTACTGAACCTGCTCGCGGACATCTACAGCAACCAGGGCCAGGTGGAACTCGCGGTCGAACACTACCTGCAAGCCCTCGACGGCTTCGCCTCGGCCAGCCCCGGACGCGCCCTCACCTCGCTGGAGAAGATGATCCGGCGCGGTGAACTGGGGCCGGCCAAGGAGCTCATGGAGGGCATCGAGCGCCTCCGCGCGGACGGCCTCTCCGACCAGGAGCGGTATCGCCTGCGGATGGCGAAGATCAAGGTCTCAGTCCGCGAGGGCGACCTCGCCACCAACATCGAAACCCTCGGGCAGATCGTGGCGGAGAACCCGATGGACGGCGACGCGCTGATCCTCCTCGCCCAGGCCCTGGCCGAGGCGGAGCGCCTCGAGGAGGCTCTCCTGCGCTATGGGACGGCCGCGCAAATCACCGGCTTCGAGGCCAAGGCCACCAAGTTGCACGGGGAGCTGCTGGTCAGCCGCAAACGCTACGCGGAGGCGATCCCGCTGCTGAAGGCGTCGCTGCAATACGAGAGCGACGAGAAGGTGGCCCGGTTCCTCGAGCTCGTGGAGAAGGCGGCCCGCCAGAGCGCGCGCTGATCGCCAGGGGATCGGGAGAGAAGCCGCGCGCCGCGCCCATTCTGGGCCAGGCGCGCGGCTTTTTTTTGTGGCGCGCAGCTACGGCCAGGAGGGGGAGAAGCCGCCGGTAAGGGCCCAGGAAGGCCGATCCCGATCGGCCAACAAGCGCTTCTAGGACGCTTCACACCGGCTTGAGGCTTGCCGCCGGGGTCCGCCCTAGATTCCTCGCGTCAACCGACATCCCCCCTGGCCGAACGCTCCCGATCGGCCAAGAAACCCAACCCAAATATCGCTGTGAAGAAAGCTCTTTCGACCCTGGCTCTTGGCGCGCTTGCGGCCTCCTCGTCGAGCGCTGCGGAGATCATCGTCGCGTCCAACATCACGACCTCGACGACCTGGACCGCGAACAACACCTACAACATCCAGACCCAGATCTACGTCGAGCCCGGCGCGACGCTGACGATCCAGGCGGGCACGGTCATCGCCAGCGACACCAACGTTGGTGGCTCGATCGCCGTTGCGAAGGGCGCGCAGATCTTCGTCCTCGGCGAGTCCGGCAACCCGGTCATCTTCACCTCGAAGGCCGATGTCGCCACCTGGACCAACGGCGATCCCAAGACCGGTACCTGGCGTGAGTCCGCCAACGAGTGGGGCAACATCACCATCATGGGTGACGCCTACATCGCCGAGAACGCGGTGCCGACCAACACCGCCAGCCCCAACGGTTCCAACTACGCCAACATGGAGGGCCTGCAGCCCCCGGCTGGCAGCACGATCGCCCAGTACGGCGGCGCCAACGACGACGACGACTCCGGCACCCTGAACTACATGTCGCTGCGCTACGGCGGCAAGGTGATCGGGCTCAACAACGAGCTCAACGGTCTCTCGCTCGGCGGTATCGGGCGCGGCACCGACATCGACTTCGTTGAGATCATGAACAACGTCGACGACGGCATCGAGATTTGGGGCGGCACGGTGAACCTGAAGCACTTCAGCATCTGGAACATCGGCGACGACAGCCTGGACATCGACCAGGGTTGGCGCGGCCAGGCTCAGGTCGGCCTGATCGTCCAGGGCTACAGCCTGGACGCGAGCCAGGGCTCCGGGGTCGGTGACAACTGCATCGAGATGGACGGCGCCGAGGACTCGGACTACCAGCCCGTGACGACCGGCGCTCTCTACAACATGACCGTCATCGGTCAGCCCGTGGACGGCGACGGCGCCACCGCCTGGCGCGACAACGCGAACATGCAGATCCGCAACTCCATCATCATGGACTGCGGTGAGAAGGTCGTCCGCGCCGACGGCGACGACGGCGACGGCGCCTCCGGTTACGGCCACAACGGCACCCTCTCCTTCGAGGACCGCTGGAACACGTCGGCGGCCACGACCTCCGCGGTCAACGCCCCGGCGAACCCGGGCCTCTTCTACACGGCCCAGGACTCCACCGGGAACCTGATCGAGATCAGCGACACGGTCTTCTTCCGGAACCTGAACGGCTCGGCTTACACCGAGGCGATTGCCCGCGGCGTGTTCGACCCGAGCAACAACAATGTGCTCGCCACCAACTCGCCGGTCGCGTCCATCACCCGGGCCACCCCGGTCGTTCGCGGCGGGAAGACCATGCTCCAGTGCATCGGCCTCGACCCGACGCCGATCAATGACGCGGCCTCCACCACGGCGTCCGCTCCGGCCAATGGCTTCTACGAGTTCGCCCCGTACCGCGGCGCCTTCTCCCCCGACACGGCCAACAACTGGCTCTGCGGGTGGTCCGCTGCGAACGCCTTCGGCTTCACCGACGGCGACTGCGTCGGCGCCGGCTTCGGTGAGGCGAACGCGAACTCGACCGGGTCCATCGCGCGCATGTCCGCCTCGGGCTCGGCGACGGCCTCGGACAACAACCTGACCATCGAGGCCCAGAGCCTCCCGCAGGGATCCGCGGCGTTCTTCCTGACCAGCCAGACCCAGAGCTTCGTCCCGAACCCGGGTGGCTCCGAGGGCAACCTGCTCCTCCTCGGGAGCATCGGTCGCTACGTCGGCCCGGGTCAGATCCAGAACTCTGGCAGCAACGGCATCATCTCGCTGACCTTGGACCTGACGCAGATCCCGCAGCCCACCGGCTTCGTCACCGCCACGGCGGGTGAGAACTGGAACTTCCAGGCCTGGTATCGGGACGTCGGTACCAGCGGCTCGGCGGTCTCCAACTTCTCGAACGGCCTCTCGGTCTCCTTCAACTGATCGACATGAGCGGCTGCACCGGTTCCCATGCTGCAGCCCTCTGACGGGCCCCCCCTCCGAGAGTCGGTGGGGGGGCCCTCGCACACTCAGACCGTCTCTCCACGACTCCGTAGAGTGGCCTCATCCATGAAGCTCTTCCTCGTCTTTACCCTGCTGTTCAGCGCGGTCTCCTCGGTGGGGGCTCGTGAGCTCCTGAGCCCCGCGCCTCCGAGCGTCCACGGGGATGTCGCGAGTGGCCCCAGCGCTCTCCTGGGTCGAGCCTTCGGGGCGGCCTCGAAGCTCCCGGAGGTGCCGCACCTCAAGACGCGCGGAAGGCTCCAGGAGGACCTCGTGGAAGCGCTGCTCGAGGCAGGCGGCCCCGTCGCGCTGGCCCAGGAGTGGACGGGCAGGATCTCCAACTGGCGTGGCGCGCTGGGCGCTGCCGCGATCTCGGTCCACCTCGCGCGGGAAGGCGAGGAGCAGGCGGCCAAGGCTGCCCTCGAAGCTGCCCAAGGGCTCGAGGCGGCGCTCACGGACCCCTCGGAGCAGGGGTGGCGGCGCAATCGGGTGCGGGCGAGGATCGCCCTCGCCTACGCGATCCTCGGGGACAAGGCGACGGCGGCCGCGATCCAGGCCCGGATGGACGCGACGGAGGGAGGGATGCTCTCGGTGTACGCGGCGAGCATCCTCGACCCGGAGCTGATCGAGGCGCAGGCGGAGCAGCTCTTCGAGTTGGCCGCGGCGGGTACGTCCGACGAGGCTCGCTTCGCGCTCGAGGCGGTGTCCGTCTTCTACGGCCGCGTCCACGGTGACGAGGAGCTGCGGGAGAAGCTCTACGCTGGGTTGATCGAGCACTGGAAGCAGGTCCCGCTCGTTCCGAGGGTGGAGCTGCTCGACCTCTTCGCCCGCGGTGACGTCGAGAATGGAGCCCCGGTGCTGGCACAGGCCAAGATCAATCGCATCGAGGAGATGGTGCGGACCAACAAGGTGCTGCTCGAGGACCAGGTCGCCCTGCGCGCGCGGGTCGCGTTGCTGCGGGGGCTTGCCGGTCAGGGCGAGGCCGGGGTTGCCATGGCGGACGAGGCGCTGGCGAAGTACGACGAGGTGCGCGAATCCATCAACAGCATCTGGCGGGGCCGAGCCCTGCGGCCTCTCGCCGAAGCGTACGCCAGCCTCGGCCAACGGATGATCGCGAGCGACCTCTACGAGCGCGCGCTGGCGGAGGCGGTGGTCAACCCGAACTCCCGTCCGCGAGTGGAGGACCTGGTGAAGATCTCCATCTCGATCACCCGCTCGGGGATCGAGCCGACGCGCTCCCTGGAGCAGGCGCTCGAGCGCGTGGCGAATGGGGTGGGCGAGCCCTGGTGAGCGAGTCCAGTCGAATGAGCCCAGCCGAGTGAGTCCAGCCGAGTGAGTCCGGGCGAGCCGAACCGTCTGATCAAGGTCAGACGGCGTCGCTCCGCGGATCAGTCATGGGCGCGGAGCGCCTGGAGCCGCGACGGCGCGTGGGGGTGGCCGCCGGCCGCGGCGAGCTCCATCCAGTGGAGCGCCTCTTCGCGGGACTGGAGCACACCCTCCCCGCGGAGGTGGAGGAGCGCGAGGTCGTACTGGGCGTGGGCGAGGCCCTGGCGGGCGGCGAGCTGGATCCACTGGACCCCCTCCGCAAGAGCCTCCTCGGTCGTGGCTCCCTCGATGCAGACCCGCCCGAAGCTCGCCTGCGCGCCGAGGTCACCCTGGTGGGCGGCGGCGGCGAGCCAGGCGGTCGCCTTGGATGTGTCCTTCGGAACCCCGCGTCCCGTGAAGAGCATCCACCCGATCAGCAGCTGCGCCTCGACCTTCCCGGCCTCTGCAGCTCCGGTGAGCAGCTCGGCGGCGCGAGCCTCGTCGCGCTCGACGCCGCGGCCCTCCAGGTGCATGGCGCCCAGCCGGAGCATGGCGTCGGGTTCACCGCTGCGAGCGCTCTCGCCGTACCACCTCGCGGCGGCCTCCTGGTCGGGCTCGCACCCGGTGCCCTCCTCGAACATGGTCCCGAGGATGCGCTGGGCCTTGGCGTGACCCTGGGCGGCGGCACGCGTGAACCACTGGTGGGCCTCCCCGGCGTCCGGCTCGACGCCCAGCCCCAGGAGGAAGTGCACCCCCAGGTTGCTCTCCGCCTCCGGAGACCGCTGGTCCGCCGCGCGCTGGAACCACCGCAGGGCGCGCTCGTGGGATCGCTCCACGCCGTCACCGTGGAAGTACAGGAGGCCCAGGTTCGTCTGAGCCTTCGGGTGGCCGCTGCCCGCCGCGAGCAGGTACCACTCGAGCGCCTGGAGCTTGTCCACTTCGACGCCGACCCCGCCGTCGTACATCGTCCCCAGGAAGAACTGAGCGTCCGGCTGGCCGGCCTCGGCCAGGGGCGTCCAGGTCTCGATGGCGGCGGTGTAGTCCCGCTCGTGGTAGGCCCGGAGCCCGGACTGGGTCGTGGCGCAGGCCTGGAGGAAGAGGACGGAGAGCGTGAGGAAGGGGAGAGTCGTGCGAGCCATGGGGTAGCTATCGACCCCCACCCGGTCCGCGCCATGAGCGCCAGAACATCAAGATGGACGCACTGTCTCCATCGAGGACCGTCCGGGCCCGGAGGGCCGACCGCGTGTCCTTGGGGAGGGCGCTAGCGCGTCCCCTGGGCGCGGGCTCGCTCCCAGGCGAGGGCGCGCTCCTGGGCCGCCTGGCGTTGGGCGGGTGAGAGTCGTTGGTCGAGGGCCTCGAGCCGGCGGAGGGCGCCGAGGTTCCCCTCCCGTCCGGCGATCATGTACCAGCTCGCCGCGGCGGCGAGGTCCTCGCGTGTGCCGCGGCCTGCCTCGCACATGGTGCCCAACCGGGTCTGAGCCTCGCTGAGGCCCTGCTCTGCCGCGGCCGAGAACCAGCGGAAAGCCTCGCCATCATCCTCGGGAACGCCGTCGCCCCGGATGTACAGCAGGCCGAGGTTGAACTGGCTCGTGGGGGTGCCGCCCTCGGCGGCCTTCAGCATCCAGGAGGCTCCCGCCGGGGCGTCCTTGGGGATCCCGTCCGCCCCCTCGACGAGGAGCAAACCGAGCCGCTCCTGCGCCCTGCCCGACCCCTGATCGGCGGCCAGCTCCAGCCAGCGTGCGGCGAGGCCTGGATCCCGCTGGACCCCTTCACCCGTCAAGAGCGCGGCGGCCAGGAGCTCCTGCGCGGGGCCGAGCCCCTGCCTCGCGGCGCGCTCGTACCACTCCACCGCGGCAGCGGCGTCGGGGCTCGTGCCGCGCCCGTTGGCGATCATCGACCCGAGCATGAACTGAGCCCTGGCGGCGCCCAGCTCGGCGGCGCTGGAGAGCCAGCGGTACGCCTCGTTCATGTCCGCCTCCATGCCCGCCCCCCGCAGCGCCATGAGGCCGAGGTTCGTCTGCGCCTCGGCGACGCCCGCCTCCGCGGCGACGCGGTACGCAGCCACCGCGGCGACCGCGTCCTCGGGCAGGCCGTCGCCGTCCTCGAGCATGATCCCGAGGGAGTAGTAGGCCTCTGCGAGCCCTTGGTCCGCCGCCGCCCGGTACCAGACGGCGGCCTTGCCACGGTCCCGGGGGACGGTCCTGCCGTCGTAGTACAGGGAGGCCAGCCGCATCTGGGAGGCCAGGTCCCCGTCCGCCGCCGCCGCTTCCAGGGCCTCGAGCTCGGCTCGCCGGGCCTCGTCCTCGGCCTCCGCTCGCTCGGCGGCGACGAGGTCGGCGCCCGTGCTGCAGGCCCCAACGAGCAGCGCCGCACCCAGGAGCGGAGCGCAGACGAGGGCGACCGCGCCGGTGGCGGGACGGGGAAGTGATCGGAGCATCTTCGGGGTGGGGTCAGGCCAGCAGGGCCTGGACGACCTCGCCGTGCACGTCGGTCAGCCGGTGGTCCCGGCCCGCGTGACGGAAGGTGAGGCGGTCGTGCTGGATCCCCAGCAGCTGCAGGATGGTGGCGTTCAGGTCGTACACGCTGAGGGGGTCCTCGATGATGTTGTACGAGAAGTCGTCCGTGGTCCCGTAGGTCTGTCCGGTCTTCACGCCGGCGCCGGCCATCCACATGGAGAAGCAGCGCGGGTGGTGGTCCCGCCCGTAGTTCTCCTTGGAGAGGGCGCCCTGGCAGTAGGTGGTCCGCCCGAACTCGCCGCCCCAGATCACCAGGGTGTCCTCGAGGAGGCCGCGGTTCTTGAGGTCCTGGATCAGCCCGTAGCAGGGTTGGTCGATGTCGCGGCAGTTGTTGCCCAGGTCATTGGGCAGGTTGCCGTGCTGGTCCCAGCCCCGGTGGTAGATCTGGACGAAGCGCACGTCGCGCTCCACGAGCCTGCGCGCCAGGAGGCACGAGGCGCCGAAGGTACCCGGGACGGCGGCGTCGGGGCCATACAGGTCGAGCACCGACTGGGGCTCGCCGGAGAGGTCGGTGAGCTCGGGCACCGCCGACTGCATCCGGAAGGCCATCTCGTACTGCTCGATGCGCGCCCGGATTTCCGGGTCGCCGACCTCGTCGGCGCGCTTCGAGTTCAGCTCGGAGACGAGGTCGAGCATCTCGCGCCGCTTCTTGCGGTCGACGCCGTCCGGATCGTTCAGGTACAGCACCGGGTCGCCGCCCGCGCGCAGGGCGACGCCCTGGTGCTCGGAGGGAAGGAAGCCCGAGCCCCACAGCCGCTGGTAGAGGGCCTGGGCCTCCCGGCGTCCCTTCCAGCGGGGCGTCATGACCACGAAGCTCGGCAGGTCGCGGTTCATGGACCCCAGCCCGTAGGAGAGCCACGCGCCGAAGCTGGGCCGGCCCGGCTGCTCGGACCCGGTCTGCATGAACGTGATGGCGGGGTCGTGGTTGATGGCGTCGGTGTGGACGCTGCGCATCACGCACAGGTCGTCCACCATCTTCGCCGTCCACGGGAGGGTCTCGCAGACCTCGGTCCCCGCCTCGCCGTGGCGGGCGAAGTCGAACTTGGAGGGGGCGATGGGGAAGCGCGACTGGCCCGACGTCATCGTGGTGATGCGCTGGCCGTTGCGGATGGAGTCGGGGAGCTCCTGGTCGAACATGTCCCGCAGGCGTGGCTTCCAGTCGAAGGTCTCGAACTGGCTGGGCGCGCCGGACATGCAGAGGTAGATGACCCGCTTGGCCTTGGGGGCGAAGTGGGGGACCCCGGGGAGGCCACCGGTCCGGTCGCCGATGGCCGGGGCCGCGAGGGCGCGCGGGCCGAGGACCGAGGCCAGGGCGGCGGTGCCGATCCCGGTGGCGGTCCTGCCGAAGAACTGACGGCGGGTGAGGTGCGCGGCGCGCTCGGCGATGGGGGAGTCGTGGAGGGGGTGCTGCATCAGTTCCTCGTCAGGACCTCGTCCAGGTTCAGGATGGCGCTGGCCGTGAGCGTCCAGGTCGCGAGCTCGATGGTGTCCACGTCCGCCGGGACCTCCAGGTCGCCGGTCGCGACGAGCTCCACGGCGTCGAGGGGGTCCGCCTCGAAGTCCGCGGAGAGCGCGGTGACGAGCTGGGCGATACGGTCCGCCTCCTCGCCAGTGGGTGTCCGGCTGGCGACCAGCTGGAACAGGTGCCCGGCGCGCTCCAGGTTCGACGGTCCGGCCTCACGCAAGACGCGGGCCGCGATGAAGCGGGCCGCCTCCACGTAGGTGGGGTCGTTCAGCATCACCAGCGCTTGCAGCGGAGTGTTGGTCCGCTCCCTGCGGACCGTGCACGCGTCGCGCATGGGTGCGTCGAAGGTGGTCAGGTTGGGGGGCGGCGCCGTGCGCTTCCAGAAGGTGTAGAGGGACCGGCGGTGCAGGTGCTCGCGGGGTCCCTGGGTGTAGCGGACGGTGTTGCTGCCGCTGTAGCCCACGGCGAACCAGATGCCCTCGGGCTGGTAGGGCCGGACCCCGGGTCCGCCCATGGTCTCGTCCAGCAGCCCGGCCACGTGCAGGGCCTGGTCGCGCAGGACCTCGGCGTCGAGGCGGAAGCGGGAGCTGCGCGCCAGCAGGCGGTTGTCCGGGTCGACCTCGAGGTGGGCGGCGGTCACTGTGGAGCGCTGACGGTAGGCCCGGCTGAGCACCAGCCGCTCGTGCATGGCCTTCATGTCCCAGCCGCTCTCCACGAACGTGACGGCGAGCCAGTCCAGCAGCTCGGGGTGGCTCGGCCACTTGCCCTGGTTCCCGAAGTCGTCCGGGGTGGCCACGATGCCGGCCCCGAAGAAGTGCTGCCAGGCGCGGTTGACCCAGACCCGCGCGGTGAGCGGGTTGTCCCCGGAGACGATCCAGCGCGCGAGGCCCAGGCGGTTGCGCGGCGCGTCCGCGGGGAGCGGCGGGAGGATGGAGGGGGTCGCGGGCTCCACGACGTCGCCCAGCTTGTCGTAGGCGCCGCGCATGAGGATGTGGGCGGGCCGGGGCTCCGCGCGCTCCTCGGAGACCATGGTGCTGGGCAGCGCCCCCTCGATGGTGGCGCGTTCGGCGGCCAGGGCCTCTCGCTCGTCGAAGTCTGCGGCCCACGCGGCGGCGTGGCGCCGGCGCCAGAAGACCCGCGTCAGGTCACGGGTCGCCTGGGTGTGGTCGGCGAGGGGCGTCTGCATGGCGAGCTCGATCGCCGGGGGCAGACCGCCTTCGCTCCCGCCGTCCACGAGGCGCCAGGAGAAGCCGCCCGCGCCGCCGGTGTTGACCACCTTCAGGACCAGCTCGTTGTCGCCCGCCGCCAGGGAGAGCTCGACCCGGTCCTGGTCGACGTTGACCCCGCGGGCCACGCGGTTGGAGTGCACCAGCTCGCCGTTGAGCCAGGCCTCGACGCCGTCGTCGCTCCCCAGCAGCAGCTCGACTCGACGGGCCTCCCGGGCCTCGATGTGCTGCACCAGGAAGTGCACGCCGAGCCCGCTCTCGAAGAGGTGGCGGCGGCCCTCGGAGTACTCGGGGTGGGCCGTCCAGGGGACGCCCGGCGCCGCCTCGCGGGAGAGGTCCACGCCGCCCGCGATCTGGTCCTGGGGCGGGTGGGGCTTGTCGTAGAGG